>Ga0209633_10002718_pt1 | contig 16837 bp, 14 predicted proteins | sample Cruoilmetagenom1_FD_187290 | JGI IMG/M metagenome (GOLD analysis project Ga0209633, IMG submission 187290) | Oil polluted marine microbial communities from Coal Oil Point, Santa Barbara, California, USA - Sample 1 (SPAdes) (version 2) | ecosystem: Environmental > Aquatic > Marine > Oil seeps ... | reverse complement strand
CTCTCGATTTGGAACGACTCATTCCCCCTCTACCCCCTGAATTGGTTTTACGGTATTCCACTGCCGACAGCCTGGACACTGCCAGTGCATGGACTTGCCACTAAAGCCGCAACTGCGACATTTATACACCGGTTTATTGATGAGTAGTTGGGTAGTGACTTCTTTAAGCACCAGGAGTTTGTCCCGCACCGAATCCTTTACATGAGAGAGATTCAGGTTTATCAGACGATCCATGCCTCGCACGGAGGGGCGCTGACGCAAGTGTTCTGTGATAAATTCAATGGCCGCCTCATCGCCATCCTCTTTTTGCACCAGCTCTGCCAGCTTTAGCATAATCGTAATACTGCCGTATTCTTTAATGAGGTGCATAAGATACTCTTTCGCCTCGTTCATCCTACCCAGTGTTCGATAGCACTCAATCAAGGGGGTTACGACCTCGGGTAAATAGTCCGCATCCTGCTGTTCTATACGCAAGTAGGCCTTTAAGGCCGCTTTGTCATTACCACTACGCTGCTCATTTTTTCCTTCTAACAAACTCGCGCGGACACAATCTCGGTCACTGACCAGGGCCCTCTTCAACCACTTATCGCCCGTACCACTCTCACCCTGATGAAAAGCCACTTCTGCCATTTCACAGTAATATTGAGAAATAGTAGCCTGCATATTCTCGCCCGTTTTCATGCTAAGTAAACGTGCCATATCAATCGCCTTTGCCCAGTCTTTTTCCTGCTGGTAAATATCGATCAATTGTCGCAGGGCAACGTCGGAATGGGGAGAGGCCTCGATCAACTCTTCAAACAGTGCCTCAGCCCGATCCAGCAGTCCCGCCCGCATATAATCTTCACCCAATTCAAAGAGTGCCTGCGCACGCTGGCTTTGGCTAAGCGTGGGGCGGGCAATCAGATTTTGATGAATTCGGATAGCCCTGTCGACCTCACCACGGCGCCGAAACAGGCTGCCCAGCGCCAAATGCGTCTCTACCGTTTCGCTGTCAACCTCCAGCATCTGAATAAAGACTTCAATGGCCTTATCCGGTTGTTCATTCAGCAAATAATTCAAACCTTTGAGATAATCCGGCGGAATCTCAAAGAAAGTCTTTTCAGTATCGGCCGGCCTGTGTTTGCGACCAGCGCGCCAGCCACTATAAAACGCCACTGGCAATAGTAGAAATAATAGGGTTAACTCAATGAACATTTAATGCTTATCCCTGAGCGGGATGGCACGCAAATTCAACACTTCCTTTTCGCTGATCTCTGCCTGTTTTTTTAGGCGGGCCATTTCACGCCGCGTACGGAATACAAGCCCCAGGCTGGCCAGCGCCCCAAGGCAGGCACCAATCAGCAACGCAATGGAGACCACCAGTGAGACGGGGAGATGGATTTGACCAAAGTGATAATTTAATGTCACGCTATCGGCATTGAGTGCCGCAAACACGATTCCCATAATGGCCAGGGCCAGCCAGAATCCAATGTAGAGTATTTTCATTCCAGAGATCCTCCCAAACCAGGATTGGTTACTTATTCGTTAAAACAAGCAATTACCGGACCAGCTATAAAATGTTATATCAAACCCGATAGCATAAAAAACGGCATGGGTCATAGAGACACCATGCCGCCTGAAATACGATTGTCTATATTACGAAGCTAATTGGTGATTTCGACCCTTTGCATGCTTTCATTGACGCGCTCACGCATTTCCTTGCCAGGCTTGAAATGCGGAACATATTTTTCTTCCAGGTCCACAGAATCACCAGTCTTGGGATTGCGTCCCATTCTCGGTGGACGATGGTGTAACGAGAAGCTGCCAAAGCCCCGAATTTCGATGCGCTCACCGGTCGCCAGCGTCAGCGCCATATGCTCCAACATGGTCTTGACGGCCAATTCAACATCTTTGAACGCCAGTTGCTTCTGCTTTTGTGCGAGGATTTCGATTAATTCCGATTTTGTCATTAGTATTCCCCGTCGCAAGTTAAGAGGCCTACCCAATGAAGGGCAGGCCTGATCAGTTAGCCTAACTTTTACTCCGTACCACTTTCAATCTGTCCCTTGAGAATATCGCCAAGGGTCGTGGTGGCACCACCTGTACCTCGAGTATAGTCCTCAATTGCATTTTTCTCCTCATCCGTATCCTTGGCCTTAATGGACAAGGAAATGGTGCGGTTCTTGCGGTCGATACCCATAAACTTGGCTTCGACCTCATCACCTTCTTTCAACATGCTGCGTGCATCTTCAATGCGGTCACGTGAAATTTCAGAGGCGCGTAAGTAACCCTCCAGGTCATCACCCAGGTCAATAATGGCACCCTTGGCATCGACCTCACGAACGCTACCCTTAACGATAGTACCTTTAGGGTTGGCGGCCACGAAATTGGAAACCGGATCCTGTTCCAGTTGCTTCACACCCAGAGAGATTCGCTCACGTTCCGGGTCAACGGCCAGAACAACGGCCTCAACAACATCCCCCTTTTTGAAGTCACGGATGACTTCTTCGCCATTTTCGCTCCAGGAGATATCCGACATGTGCACCAGACCATCTATACCACCATCAAGACCGATGAAAATACCGAAATCGGTGATTGACTTGATAGCACCGGAGACCTTGTCTCCCTTGTTAAATCTGCCCGCAAAGTTCTCCCAGGGATTATCCTGACACTGCTTCATACCCAGTGAGATACGACGACGTTCTTCATCGATATCCAGCACCATAACTTCAACTTCATCACTCAGTTGTACGACCTTGCTGGGATGAATATTCTTGTTAGTCCAATCCAGTTCTGAAACGTGAACCAGACCTTCAACGCCTTCTTCAATCTCAACAAAACAACCGTAGTCCGCAATATTGGTAATCTTACCAAACAGGCGTGTACTAACAGGATAACGACGCGCAATATCGACCCAGGGGTCATCCCCCATTTGTTTGAGGCCCAATGAAACACGCATTTTTTCTTTGTCAAACTTCAGAACCTTTACGTCAATCTCGTCACCGACTTGCACGATTTCACTCGGATGCTTAACGCGCTTCCAGGCCATATCCGTGATGTGCAACAGACCATCGATACCGCCCAGGTCAATGAATGCGCCGTAGTCGGTCAGGTTCTTCACTACGCCTTTAACAACGGCACCTTCTTCCATACTGGCCAGCATGGCTTCACGCTCTTCGCCGCCCTCTTCTTCAACAACGGCACGACGAGACACAACGACATTATTGCGGCGACGATCCAGTTTAATCACCTTGAATTCAAGCTCTTTACCTTCGAGGTAACTGGTGTCACGTACCGGGCGAACATCGACCAGGGAACCTGGCAGGAAGGCACGGATATTATCCAGTACCACCGTGAAACCACCCTTGACCTTGTCAGTAATGATACCGGTGACAATCTCGCCAGCCTCATGCGATGCTTCCAGTCGGGTCCAGGTCTCGGCGCGTTTGGCCTTTTCACGTGATAGACGGGTTTCACCAAAACCGTCTTCAACGGCATCCAGAGCAACGTCAACAGCGTCACCCACACTAACCTCGAGTTCGCCGGTTTCACTCATGAACTGATCGATTGGAATCACACCTTCGGATTTCAATCCAGCACTCACAACCACAAAATCATCGCCCACGTGTACAATCGTGCCTGTAATAATGGCACCAGGTGTCATCTGGGTCTTGGCTAAACTTTCTTCAAATAATTCGGCGAAACTCTCACTCATTTGGAACACTTCCTCGACCATCAAGGTCATTTAATATTAACCACAATCGGAATTGCGGGTTGATAACAAAAACGGGGATCACCTTTTGAGGATGACGACAAACCCCAACCACAAGATTGCACAAGACTAAACGTCGGCCAATTCCAACCGCTCCTGACAGAGCAGCTCAACCCTCTGGAAAACCACCTCAATACCCATGTCTGTGGTGTCTATGACAACTGCATCCAGGGCCGGCTTCAAGGGTGATATGGAACGTTGGCTATCTCGCTCATCACGCTCGGCAATCTCTTTTACAAGACCCGCGAGGCTAACACTTATTCCCTTTTCTATCAACTGTTTATGACGGCGGTCGGCGCGAATTTCGGCACTGGCCGTGAGGTAAATTTTGAGCGGGGCATCAGGGAAAATGGTGGTGCCCATATCGCGACCATCGGCCACCAGGCCCGGGGCCTGACAGAATGCCCGCTGTCTTTCCAGCAGGGCCTCACGCACAGCAGGTAATGCGGCCACCTTAGAGGCATTGTTGCCGGCCATCTCAGTACGGATTTCGCCACTGACATCGGTATTCTCGAGTCGCACCAATGACTCACCACTGATCGGATCGGTTAAAAATTGAACATCCAAATGCAGGGCGTAGTCCGACAGGCTAGTCTCATTGTCCAGGGCATAACCGTGACGCCGGGCACCCAAGGCAACCAGCCGATAGAGTGCACCGCTGTCGAGCATGTGCCAGCCCAGCTTATCCGCTAGCAGGCGACTAATCGTGCCCTTGCCTGTGCCACTGGGGCCATCAATAGTCACCACTGGGACGACAGTCATGTCGATACCTGTTTGATATTCAGGCCAACGCCTGCTGCCAGGGCCACAAAATCGGGAAAGGAGGTATTCACGTTGGCGCAGCCTTCAATCTCAATAGGAGCAGATGCGCGTAAAGAGGCCATGGCAAACGACATCGCAATACGATGGTCGCCATGACTCCGCACCCGGCCACCAGCAATTTTTTTCCCGCCCTGGATGACCATGCCCTCTTCCGTCGGCAGCGCATTGACTCCGAGAGTCTGTAGGCCATCGGCCATAACCTGAATACGGTCGCTCTCCTTGACCCTAAGCTCGCGCGCCCCGGAAAGGGTTGTTTCTCCCTCAGCACAGGCGGCGGCGATAAACAGGGCCGGAAACTCATCGATGGCGAGTGGCACCTGCGCCTCCGGGATGATAATGCCCTTCAGCGGCGCATAACGGACACGAATATCGGCGACCGGCTCGCCGCCGATTTGGCGCGAATTGAGGAGCTGTATATCCGCACCCATCAGTTTAAGGATGCTGATCACGCCATCTCGCGTCGGATTAATGCCGACATGCTCCAGTAACAAATCTGCGCCAGGACAAATACTCGCCCCCACCAGAAAAAAGGCCGCCGAGGAAATATCCGCCGGGATATCGATATTCGTGGCCGTCAGACTACCGCCACCCTCAACACAAATACGATTGCCATCCACTTCCACTGGGTAACCAAAACCCTGGAGCATACGCTCGGTGTGGTCCCGGGTCGGTGCTGGCTCGATCACGCAGGTCTTGCCTATGGCATAGAGCCCGGCAAGGAGCAGGCAGGATTTTACCTGGGCACTGGCCACGGGCATCGCATAGTCAAAACCCTTCAAGGCCCTGCCGCCATGGCATTTTAGGGGCGGCGTTCCCGCAACCGTGGTTTCGACCTCGGCACCCATTTGCATCAAGGGCTCTGTCACGCGTCGCATCGGACGGGTACTTAACGAGGCATCACCGGTCAGCACGCTGTCAAAGGCCTGCGCCGACAACAGGCCGGACAGCAGGCGCATGGACGTGCCGGAGTTACCCAGCTCCAGTGGCGCTGCCGGTGCCTTCAGGCCGTCCATGCCTACACCCTGAATAATCACCTTGCCGTCATCCGGCCCATCAATGCTAACACCCATGGCCCGAAAGGCATTGAGTGTCGCCAGATTATCCTCGCCCTGCAGAAAACCGCTAACCTCCGTCACCCCATCGGCGAGGGAACCCAACATTATACTGCGGTGTGAGATCGATTTATCACCCGGGACCCGCAGGCTGCCTTGCAGCGTGCCACCCGGCGCGACGCTAAAATTCACGTTGTTGTTTGCTGACATGTGTATTACTTCGGTAGGTTAAACTTACTTGCCATCACAAAAGGCATCCCGCGCCTTTTTGGCACGCTCAAAGGTCTGTTTGACGAATTGGCTATCACCCTTTTCAATTGCAGTGATCATCTGCTCCAGATCCGTACGAAAACGCTTCATGACCTCGACCAGTGCGGACTGATTCGCCATGGTAATATCATGCCACATTTGCGGGTCCGATGAGGCGATACGAGTAAAATCACGAAAGCCACTGGCGGCATAATCAAAAATATCCCTGCGGTCCTCCATACGCGCCAGCGTATCCACCAGCGCATAAGCCAGCATGTGGGGTAAATGACTGGTGGCCGCCAACACCTCATCGTGATGCGCTACCGACATCTCGATTACCTCAGCACCACAGACCTGCCACATTTCTCTAACCACACCCAGAGCAGTTGCGGAAGTTGTTTCATGGGGTGTCAGGATGACACGGCGCTGTTGAAACAACTCGGCAAACGATGCCTCAACGCCACTCTTTTCGGTACCGGCAATGGGATGGCCGGGGACAAAATCTTCGATCCTGCCAGCAAAGACCGCCTGCGCATCGGCGACGACACTGCCCTTGGCGCTACCGACATCCGTTAAAATGGTTTTCTCTGACAGGTGTGGCGCGATCTCCTGCATGATATTTTTCATAGCACCCAGCGGCACCGCTAATACCACCACATCGGCACCAGCAACCGCCTCGGCAGGGTCTGTTTTATAATCATCAATAACACCAAGGCCTTTGGCCAATTCCAGATTGGCGACATGACGTCCTACGCCAACAACCTCCTTGACCCACTGTGCATGTCGCAGGGCACGCACCAGCGAACCGCCGATAAGGCCAACGCCAATTAATGTAAGTTTGTTGATCAAGACAATACCTTTTGCAGTGCCGCCAGGACACGGGTATTTTGTTTTTCACTGCCGATGGTGATGCGCAGGTGATGCGGCATATGATAATTGGCCACCGGCCGCACGATCACACCTTCGTATAGCAGGACATCATAAATCGGTGTGGCATTGCGTCCCACATCGACGGCAACAAAATTAGCAACCGAGGGAATATAGTCAAGCCCCATATTCCCGAAGCCCTGCGTCAGTTGCCGCATGCCCCGGCAGTTGATTTCAATGGAACGCTGCAAGTGTTCAGTATCATCCAATGCAGCAGCGGCAGCCTCTAATGCTAATGAATTGACATTAAACGGTGGTCGCACCCGGTTTAATAAATCAGCTATCTGTGGATGCGAGACACCATAACCAATACGCAGCCCGGCCAGTCCATAAACTTTGGAAAAGGTACGTGACACCACCAGATTGGGATACCTGTCCAGCCATTGAAGGGTATTCGGATAATCTTCTGCCTGCATCTGCGGTGCATTGGCATATTCAAAGTAGGCCTCGTCAACCACAATAATGACACGTGCGGGTAGATCACGAATAAAGGCTTCAAGTTCATTACCCGGCAACCATGTGCCAGTAGGGTTGTTGGGGTTGGCGATAAAAACAACTCGTGTCCTGTCGGTAATCGCCGCACGCATTGCCTCAAGGTCATTTCCCCAGTCTTTGGCCGCCGGCACGACTGCTTTGGCGCCGGCCATTTGCGTCAGGATGGGATAGACCGCAAAGGAGTGCTGGGAAAACACCACTTCAGAATCTGGTGTCACAAATGTTCTTACCACAAAGTCGAGAATATCGCTTGAGCCATTGCCCAGCGTGATCTGACTTGCAGCTACCCCAAGATAAGCAGACAGCTTCTGCTTTAAAGCAAAACCATTGCCATCCGGATAGAGCCAGACCGAGGCAAGCGCTTTCGCCATTGCCTCAACCGCCCTGGGGCTCGGGCCAAGGGGATTTTCATTAGAGGCAAGCTTATCGGCATTCTTGACACCGTATTCGCGCTCCAGATCGGCGAGGGGTTTGCCCGGCTGATAGGGCATTAAACCTCTTACCCCGGAGACGGCCAGTTCATTAAAATCACAGGTCATATTTGCCAACTACTTATGAATATTATTTAGAACGCCCATAGACATCATCAAAACGCACAATGTCATCTTCTCCCAGATAACTGCCTGACTGCACTTCGATCATTTCCAGTGGTATCGCGCCTTTATTTTCCAGGCGATGTTTGACCCCGATGGGAATATACGTAGACTGGTTTTCCGAGACCAGAAAGACTTCATCATCACGGGTCACATGTGCGGTACCCTTAACCACAATCCAGTGTTCTGCACGATGATGATGCATTTGTAATGACAGCGCCGCGCCACGATTTACCGTGATGCGTTTCACTTGATAACGTTCACTCTGATCAATGGTTTCATAACTGCCCCAGGGACGGTGGACGCGGCGATGGCTTAAATGCTCGCTGCGTTTCTGGCTCTTCAACCACTCCACGACTTTTTTAACATCCTGGGTGTGGTGTCTATCGGCGACCAGCAGTGCATCTGCCGTCTCAACCACAATGGTATCTTTAAGCCCCACGGTGGCGACAAGGCGGTGACTGGAAAACAATAGCGAGTTTTCCGTCCCCTGCGCCATGACTTCCCCCTTGATGACGTTGCCCTGGTCATCTTTAGCACCGACCTGCCATAACGATGACCAGACGCCTACGTCAGACCATCCCGCAGACAACGGCACCACCGCCGCCGGGTGCGTTGCCGTTTCACCGACGGCCTTTTCCATGATGGCATAGTCAATGGAATCACTCGGACATTTTGAGAAGGCTTCGACATCCACCCGATAAAAATCGATATCCTGTTTGCCGTTTCGATAGGCCTGTTCACAGTGCTGATAAATCTCCGGGCAGTGTTGCGTAATTTCTTTCAGCCAGACAGCGGCCGTCATCATGAACATACCACTATTCCAGTAATAGTCACCCGAGGCCAGATAGGCCTCGGCAGTTGCCCTATCCGGTTTTTCGACAAAGCTTTTGATTTTGAGTGCCTCATGCCCATCAATAACATCACTACGCTGGATGTAACCATAACCCGTCTCAGCACTATCCGGCACGATCCCAAACGTCACCAGATAACCCTGCTGTGCTAATTGCGCACCCTTATTAACAGCTGCCTGAAAGGCGGCAACATCCTGAATGACATGGTCCGCCGGCATCACTAACATCACCGTTTCCGGCTGATCGGCAAGCGCCAATGCCGCCAGGGTCAGAGCGGGTGCGGTATTGCGCCCGACGGGTTCGAGGATGATCTTGTCCGCGGCCTTGTCGATAGCCCGTAGTTGCTCGGCCACCAGAAAGCGATGGTCTTCATTACAGATCACCAACGGTGCCGATAACGCCTTTATTCCCTCAAGGCGGCCAACCGTCTCCTGCAACATGGTGTCATCCGAAACCAGGGGTAGCAGTTGTTTGGGATAGTGTTCGCGTGACAATGGCCATAGACGCGTACCTGTTCCCCCTGAGAGTACGACCGGTTGTATCATTATCTCTGCCTTGACATTAAAAATAGAATTAAAGGATAACGGCCTTGGGATAAGACCCCAGCACCTTCACCATATTCGCCTCTTGCTGTAACGCTACCAGGGCGGCCGCAATAGCCGCGTCGGTCTGGTGGCCTTCAATATCGATAAAGAAGACATAGTTCCACATACCCCGACGTGAGGGACGCGACTCGATGCGTGTCATGGAGACATTATTCTTTGCCAGCGGCGCCAGAACGCGATGCAACGCGCCCGATTTATTATCGGTATAGACCAGCATGGAGGTCTTGTCTCTGCCACAGGCAGGGGTAGCACGCTTGCCAATCACCAGAAAGCGCGTCGTGTTATCGGATTCGTCTTCGATATTTTTGGCAAATGGCTTAAGAGAATAAATCTCTGCCGCCGTCTCCCCGGCAATAGCAGCTGCGCCCTTTTCTGCCACCGCACGTTTTGCCGCTTCGGCATTACTACTGACATCAATACGCTCGATATTCGCCAGATGGGTATCCAGCCAACGATGGCACTGGGCCAGGGATTGACGGTGTGAATACACTTTTTGAATCTGTGAGATGTCATCGGCTTGCGATAACAGGCAGTGATGAATCCGCAGCTCCACTTCGCCACAGATATGCAGCGGGGAGTTCATGAACTCATCCAGGGTATGGGTAACCATACCCTCGGTGGAATTTTCTACCGGCACCACACCATAGGCCGCATTGCCTGACTCCACTTCACGAAAGACATCGGCGATGCTGGCCTGTGATACGGTTTCGACGGAATGACCAAAGTGCTTGAGCGCCGCCGCCTGGGTATAGGTACCTTCCGGCCCCAGGTAGGCAATACTCATCACCTGTTCCAGCGCCAGACAGGCAGACATGATTTCACGAAACAGGCGGGCGATTTCCTGGTCCGACAATGGACCCTGATTGCGGGCCTTGACCTTGCTTAAGACCTCGGCCTCACGCTCGGCACGATAATAACTGTTGTCACTGGTGGCCTTGGCCGCAGCCACATCCACGGCCACCTGGGCACGCTGGGTAATGAGCGTCTGAATTTGCTCATCCAGGGCATCGATTTTTTTTCGTAATTGTGGAAGTTTGTCCGACATAAGTCGCCAGTAAAAATAAGATTGTGCTTGCCAGTCTACAACGTCCGCACCTTCAAAACACCCTCAATGGCGGCGATCTTTGCCACCACCGCATCGTCCGGTGTCTGATCGACATCGATAATGCTATAGGCCAGGTCACCGCGAGAGCGATTCAACATGTCGACAATATTCAGACCCTGGTCCGCCAACGCCGTCGAAATCTGACCGACCATATTGGGGACATTGTTATTGGCGATAGTCAGACGGCTACCTTCGCTGCGCTGCATAATCATCTCGGGAAAATTGACTGAGTTATGGATATTGCCATTCTCCAGATAGTCCCTGACCTGTTCGGCGACCATCACAGCACAGTTATCCTCCGCCTCAGTAGTGGATGCCCCCAGATGCGGCAGGGCAATGACACGTTCGTGGTCTTTTAGCAGGTTGCTCGGAAAGTCACATACATAGGCATAGACCTGACCCGCCTTGATGGCGGCACAAACCGCCTCATCATCGATAATACCGTTGCGGGCAAAATTCAGAATGACCACGTTGTCCTTCATGATCTTCAGACGCTCGGCGTTAATCATATTCTTCGTGGCATCGATCAAAGGTACATGAAACGTCACAAAGTCAGCCTTGGCCAGCAGGGCATCGACACTGGCGGCCTTTTCCACGGTCGCTGAAAGTTGCCAGGCACCATCGATAGTCAGGCCCGGGTCAAAACCAATCACCTTCATGCCCAGGTCAACCGCGGCATTGGCGACACTACGTCCGATGGCGCCCAGGCCAATCACCCCCAGCGTCCTGCCCGGCAATTCAAAACCGGCATATTGTTTTTTACCCGCCTCGACGGCCTTATTGATCTCTTTATTTTCGCCACTCAGATTTCGGGAATAATCCCAGGCCTGGCACAGATTACGACAGCCCATCAACATGCCGGCAATGACCAGTTCCTTTACCGCATTGGCATTTGCCCCCGGGGCATTAAACACTGGGATGCCCAGCGACGACATTTTCTCGACCGGTATATTATTCACACCCGCGCCCGCACGGCCCACGGCCTTTACGGAAACAGGCAGTTCCATATCATGCATATTAAAGGAACGCAGCAAAATGCCATCCGGATGTTGTATCTCGGAGGCCACTTCATAGTCTGCACGTGGCAAGCGTTCCAGACCGGCAATGGCAATATTATTCAGGGTGCGAATCTTATACATACTTCAAATCCTTATTGTTATTTTTAGCCGTGGCGTCTCTCAAAGTCCTGCATAAATTCAACCAGGGCATCGACACCCGCTTCGGGCATGGCGTTATAGATACTGGCACGCATGCCGCCAACGGAGCGATGCCCCTTTAAGGTCTTCAAGCTGGCCTTCAGCGCCTCTTCCAGAAAGGTTTTATCCAGATCTGCATTGGCCAGGGTGAACGGTACATTCATCAAAGAACGGCAATCCTTTTGTACAGGATTGGCATAAAAGTCAGAGCTGTCGATCACAGCATAAAGCTTTTCTGCCTTACGTTGATTAATCGCCGCCATGCCTTCCAGGCCACCCTGCTCTTTTAGCCACTCAAACACCAGCCCGGCCAGGTACCAGGCATAGGTGGGTGGCGTATTGGCCATCGAGTCACTGTCGGCATGCGTTTTATAATCAAACATGCTGGGGGTGCCCGCAATGGTCTGGCCAATCAGGTCCTTGCGCACGATCGCCAGGGTGAGACCTGCCGGGCCAATGTTTTTTTGGGCACCGGCATAAATAACACCAAATTTGGAAACATCGATGGGCCGCGACAAAATCGTCGATGACATATCGGCAACCAGGGGCACATCAGCCGTCTCCGGCACCCCGTGGAATTCAACACCGCCAATGGTTTCATTCGGGGTGTAGTGCACATAAGCGGCATCTTTGTTCAATTGCCAGCTATCCTGAGCGGGGGCATAAGTAAATTTTTTATCTTCACTGCTGGCGGCGATATTAACTTCGCAAAACCGCTTGGCCTCGGCAATGGCCTTTTTCGACCAGGCGCCGGTATTGATGTAATCTGCACTAGATTTTCCACGCAACAGATTCATCGGCACCATGGCAAACTGACTGCTGGCGCCCCCCTGTAAAAACAGCACCGCATAGTCATCCGGAATATTCATGAGCGAGCGAAGGTCAGCCTCGGCCTTTTCCGCGACCGACATAAACTCTTTGCCGCGATGACTCATTTCCATAATCGACATGCCGCTAGCCTGCCAGTCCAGCAGTTCAGATTGCGCCTTTTCCAGTACAGATTGCGGCAACATGGCGGGGCCAGCACTAAAATTAAACACACGAGACATTCAACACACTCCTTAAGACGGCAATTTGTTGGTAATCAATTAAAGAGAAAAGAAATTCTGATTGCGGCACCACAAGTAAGATGTGGTGATAAGCATCTTTATTCTTCTTCGACTTCCTGGATGTTTTCTATACGCTCAATACCAGAAAGCTTTTCATCCGTAGCCAGACTAATCAATCTTACCCCCTGGGTGTTGCGACCCATGACACTGATTTCAGCAACGTGGGTACGCACCAAGGTTCCATTGGTGGTGATCAACATAATCTCGTCGTCTTCACTCACAAGCTCCGCGCCGGTAACATCACCATTACGCTCAGTAGTCTGGATGGAGATAATCCCCATACCACCACGACCATGCCGTGGATAATCATTAATGGCAGTGCGCTTACCATAACCATTTTCAGTGGCGGTCAGCACATAGCCCTCACTTTCGATAATCAGCGAAATGACCTTCTGACCATCCGGCATCTTGATACCGCGCACACCGACCGAGGCACGCCCCATTGGTCGTACATCGGCCTCATTAAATCGAATACACTTGCCCGCACTGGAGAACAACATAACATCGCTCTTACCCGTGGTCAGTTCCGCCCCGACCAGGGCATCACCCTCGCGCAATTCAATCGCAATAATGCCAGAGGCGCGTGGACGTGAAAAATCTTTTAAGGGTGTCTTTTTGACCGTACCACTTTCACTGGCAAAGAAAATGAAATGCTCTTCATCATATTCGCGGATCGGCAGAACGGCATTAATGCGTTCCCCCTCTGTTAGCGGCAACAGGTTGACAATCGGTTTGCCGCGCGCGGTACGGCCTGCCTGTGGTAATTCATAGACCTTTAGCCAGTAGACTTTACCACGGTTGGAAAAACACAAAATGGTGTCGTGGGTGTTGGCGACGAAGAGCTTATCAATAAAATCCTCATCCTTAACGGAAGTAGCCGCCTTACCCTTACCACCGCGACGCTGTGCCGCATAGACCGTTAATGGTTGCGCCTTGGCATAGCCCTCGTGTGACAAGGTCACGACCACGTCTTCTTCGGTAATCAGGTCTTCAATAGTCAGGTCTTCGTGGCTTGTAATTATTTCAGTACGGCGCTTATCACCATACTGTGCGTTCATATCGGCCAGTTCATCGCGAATAACCTGCATCAGACGATCCGGGTTGGAAAGAATGTCTAACAAGTCGGCAATAATGTCGAGCAGCTCCTCATATTCTTTGATGATCTTGTCTTGCTCGAGACCAGTGAGGCGGTGCAGGCGCATATCCAGAATGGCCTGGGCCTGCACATCCGACAAGTGATACTGATTGTTCAGCAGGCCAAATGCCTCGGCAAGGCCGTCGGGGCGCGAGGCCGCTGCACCCGCACGTTCCAGCATCTGGATGACAATGCCGGGTCCCCAGGCATTACCCATCAATTTCTCTTTGGCCTCGGCCGGGCTGCTCGCCGATTTAATCATCGCAATAATAGCGTCAATATTTGCCAGGGCGATCGCCAGGCCCTCGCGGATATGCGCCTTCTCACGTGCCTTGCGCAGATCATATATAGTACGGCGGGTGACGACCTCACGGCGGTGACGGACAAAGGCCTGAAGTATTTGTTTTATGTTCAACAGACGTGGTCGACCCTCGACCAGGGCCACCATATTAATCCCAAAAACACTCTGCATCTGGGTGTGTTGATAAAGATTGTTCAATAAGACTTCGGCGACTTCACCACGGCGCAGTTCAATGACCACACGCATACCGTCTTTGTCTGACTCATCACGCAGTCCGGTAATACCGTCGAGTTTTTTCTCTTTCACCAGCTCGGCAATACGTTCAATCAGGCGCGCCTTGTTCACCTGATAGGGTAGCTCGGTAATAATAATGGCCTGCTTACCCTTGGCGTCCTCCTCGACCTCGGTGCGGGCACGCACATAAATACGGCCACGCCCGGTGGCATAGGCCTCGCCAATACCACGCGCGCCATTGATAATACCGGCCGTCGGAAAATCCGGGCCCGGAATAATCGCCATCATTTCCTGAATGGTCATATCCGGATTATCGATCAGGGCCAGACAGCCATTAATCACTTCAGAGAGATTATGCGGTGGTATATTCGTCGCCATGCCCACGGCGATACCGGATGAGCCATTAATCAGTAGATTGGGGATTTTAGCCGGCAGGATCTCCGGTTCGGACTCGGATTCATCATAGTTGGGGACAAAGTCGACGGTCTCGCGATCCAGGTCAGCCAGTAATTCGTGCGCAATCTTCGACATGCGCACCTCGGTATAACGCATGGCCGCAGGGGAATCGCCATCAACCGAGCCGAAGTTACCCTGACCATCCACCAGCATATAGCGTAATGAGAAAGGCTGGGCCATGCGTACAATCGTATCGTACACCGCCGTATCCCCATGGGGGTGATATTTACCAATGACATCACCGACGACACGCGCCGATTTTTTATAGGGCTTATTGAAGTCATTACCCAGTTCCCGCATGGCGAATAGCACGCGGCGGTGAACCGGTTTGAGGCCATCACGTACATCCGGCAGGGCGCGACCCACGATTACGCTCATCGCGTAATCGAGATAGGATTGCTTCATTTCCTCCTCAATATTTACCGGGAGGATTTCTTTGGCAAATTCACTCATAGGGGTCTTTTCCACCAGACGAAATCAGAAAGCTTAAGGGCGGAAATTATACCATGCCAATCCCCCCACCGCATCATCTAAACATAATGCGACAAAGGGGATATGGGCGGCTAAACGGATTTTATCTTTGTGCAGAACGTGCTTTTTGGAAAAATTCCATGAAAAAAGCTGCAAAAACACCCAGCATCAGACCCAGAACCATCCCCAGGGCCAAGACCAGCTTTGCCTTGGGTTTAATCTTTACTGGAGTTGTAACCTGGCCATCCACACGAAGTGGTTTAAATGTCTCCGGGGTATACTTGATGGCTTGTAATCGATGCAGTGCACTTTGTTTTTCGCGGAGACCCAGGATATAGGCATCATTTGATGCTGACAAACGTTTTTGCAGTTGCGCCAATTCCGCGCCAAGAACCTTTGTCCCCCGCATATAATCAGGCGTATTCAACGCCGAGGTCACCACGGTTAAGGTCTGTGGATTCTTTATGGTCACAAGCTGGTTGTCCACAATCCCCAACTTTCTTGCAATCGACAGACTATCTTTCAAGTGGAGAATATTATCTTCTAATTTTAATTTTGCTGTAACGCGACTGGCATTGATATCAGATTTCAGTGCCGTGATATAAAATTTCACTTTATAGATCGCCTGCTGTTGTTTCATATCTACATATTGTTTCCCAGCATCCAGTAAATAACGGTTAAGGATAACAGCCACCCTATCTCTCCCCCGGCCATCATAACGAATAATTGCATGTTCCCCGGCAAAGTCCTTATTCTTTGTGAATACTAACGGATTATCAGGCATGTTTTCTCCGTCACCAGCATTTCCGGGCGAAGCTGAAAACCACTCGGCATGTTTTTTAACAAAGGCGCTCGACGCCGCATTTGAGTGTAATTCATTTTTTAAGGAATCAAAAATATCCTTGGAGGTATTGAGTGGGAGGACGTTCAGTATATCATCTTGCGTGTCTTCTTTTAAATTGCCTTTTGAGATTACCAATTTGACGCCATCCAGATTCGTCAGGAAAATCTCACCCTTCAGGGGCGGTAAAATCCTTACTGATGATTGATACACCTTCGGCGCCAACAGTAAATAGGCTATACTTATAATTATCACCAGGATAAACATATAAAAAACAGTTCTTTTTCTTCTTACCAGGACGAAATAAATATCCTGCAAACTGATCTCATCTTCATTCGGATTATGTTCACGACGATCATAATACTCAGTCACTTCAGTCATACCTTATTCTACCTGCTATTAAATTATTACGATGCAAAAAGACCCTGCATGCCTATGCCCGCAGGGGCCTGCACTATACCACGTTCGGTCACTATCGCGTCGACTAGGGCTACCGGGGTGACATCAAATACCGGGTTCCAGGCAGAGGCACCCGGAGCGGCCACAGGGGTTTTGCCACAAGCGAGGACTTCGTTCGTTGCCCGCGTCTCAATGGGAATGTCTTTACCCTCGGCAATATTCATATCAATCGTTGATGTCGG
>Ga0209633_10002716_pt1 | contig 16847 bp, 13 predicted proteins | sample Cruoilmetagenom1_FD_187290 | JGI IMG/M metagenome (GOLD analysis project Ga0209633, IMG submission 187290) | Oil polluted marine microbial communities from Coal Oil Point, Santa Barbara, California, USA - Sample 1 (SPAdes) (version 2) | ecosystem: Environmental > Aquatic > Marine > Oil seeps ... | reverse complement strand
TCTCAATGCGTCGGGGATCTCAAGCACGGCCGTATTGAGATAGCGCGGCTCGGCCCGGTCCTCGGTTGGTCTGACGAACAGCAACTCCAGGAATGCGACCAGCCGGCCAATGATCGGGACCATCAGGACGACGCCAACGATGTTGAACAGACTGTGAAACACGGCGAGCTTCAACGTGTAGTCGTCCGCGGCGACGCCGATGTTGCGGCTTATGAGATCGACCGCCCAGGTGAGCTGGTGAATAAAGACAACCGCCACCGCGCCCGTGACAAGGTTGAAGATCAGATGACCGGCGGCCAGCTGCTTACCTTGGGCGTTGGCGCCCAACGCGCCAAGAATCGCGGTGATTGTCGTGCCAACATTGGCGCCAATGGCCAGCGCAAGCGCGTTCTCGTAGGTGATCTGACCGGCCGCCAGGGCGGTCACGATCAGCACCAGGGTCGCATGACTGGATTGCATGACCACCGTCGCCACGGCGCCGATAAGCAGGAAGATCACCAACCCCTTGAATCCGGTGATTGCGAATTGCGAGAGGTCGATGGCTTCCTTGAATGTGGTGAAACCCTCCTTCATGTAGTGGATGCCAAGGAACAGGAACCCGAGCCCGGCAAGAACGTAGCCGAACCCTTTCATGGTCCTGGACGATTGGAAGATCAGCAGCACACCGAACACCAGCATCGGCATGGCGTAGGCCGCGATATTGACCTTCAATCCGAGCCCCGCCACCAACCACGCGCCGGTGGTGGTGCCGATATTGGCACCGAAGATTATGCCGATACCGCTGGTCAGCCCGATCAGCTCAGCGCTCAGGAACGAGATCGTGAGGACGGAAACGAGCGAGCTCGACTGCATCACCGCGGTCGAAACGATGCCGAACGAGATGCTCTTCCAGAGCCCGTTGGTGGTGCGTTGCAGGATCCGCTCAAGATGCCCGCCGGAGAAGGCCCGGAACCCTTCCTCCAGCGAGATCATGCCGAACAAGAAAATCGCGACCCCCGCCGAAATGACGCGGAAATCCGGGCTGACCCAGAAGCCAAAGGTGAGAACGACGAAGATGACCGGCAGGAAGATCCGGCGGATCACCCTGCCGGCGCCAATTCCGGCAATGGTCCTGCTCAAGACAAGATGAAAGGGTCCGTTCATTTCGCCATCACGGCAACAACATGCCCCGGATCGTGTAGTAAAGCAGCATGGCCAACAATCCGGAGATTGGAACCGTGATCACCCAGGCCGAGGCGATCTTGAGGACCATCGAGCGCTTGACGAGCTCCTTGCGGTAGCCGCGACGGAGCTCCTTGCGCTCCTCGCGCGTCAAGACGCCGCCGTTGGGGCTCTGCGTCTTCAGGGCTTTGAGCATCTGCCCTTTCGTCTGGAACGGGGCCTCCTCGAAACGCTGCAGGAATTCTTCGACGACGTTCTCATCGGCGCCCGCGTGGTGGTGTCGGATCTCAATCAGCGCGTCCGCATAGTTCGTCTTGATCAACTCGCGCAGAAAGCCAACGCCGAACACCGCGCCGACGGCAACATGGGTCGAGCTGACCGGCAGACCGAGCTGACTGGCGATGATCACGGTAATCGCCGCTGCCATGGCGATGCAGAAGGCGCGCGATTGGTCGAGCTCGGTTATCTCCGATCCGACCGTGCGGATGAGCTTCGGTCCGTAGAGGGCCAGGCCCAGAGCGATGCCAACGGCGCCGACCATCATCACCCACAACGGGATCGCCGCCTTTTTGGCAACGCCGCCGCCCAGAACGGCATCGTTGATCGCGGCGAGCGGCCCAACAGCATTGGCGACATCGTTGGCGCCATGGGCAAAGCTGAGCAGCGCCGCGGCGCAGATCAACGGGATCACGAAGAGCTTGTTTACATTCTCCTTCGACGCACTCACGTTGGCGGCGGCGCGACCAATCAGCGGCCATACGATGACGAGCACCAGTACCGCGAACGCCAGTCCGATGGACGCGGCGGACAAGAAGTCGACCTTCCAGACCTTTTTCAGTCCCTTGAGCATAAGATAGGTGCCAAAGGCCCAGGCCAGGGTCGCGATCAATACCGGGACAACGCGGCGCGCAGCCGCAATCATATCGTTCTGGTAGGTCACCAGGCGCTTGATCAAATAGAGAAAAAGCGCGGCAATCGCCCCGCCCATGAGCGGCGAGATGACCCAGCTGGCCGCAATCGCGCCCATTCGATCCCAGTTTGCTATACCGAGCCCGCCGGCCGCGACGCCCGCGCCCAGCACACCGCCGACGATCGAATGCGTCGTCGATACCGGCCATCCCATATAGGTCGCAAGATTGAGCCAGATAGCGCCCGCCAACAGCGCCGCCATCATCAGCCACACGAAGGCGCGCTGATCGGTGAGCGCCGCCGGGTCGATGATGCCCTTTTTGATTGTCGTGACGACGTCACCACCCGCGATCAGCGCCCCGGCGCCTTCGAACACTGCCGCAATCACGATCGCGCCGGTCAATGTAATGGTCTTGGATCCGACCGCGGGTCCGACGTTGTTGGCGACGTCGTTGGCCCCAATGTTCATCGCCATATACGCGCCGATCACTGCGGCTGCGACCAGGAGGTAGGCTTTCGGTACGCCCTGAGAGGTCACGCCGACATAGATCATGATAGAAACGATGAAGAGCATCGCTACGCCGACCCGGAATAATTCCTTGCGGCGGCCCATCGTCGCCAGTTCGATTTGCTGAAAATTGCTGAGTTCCATAAACGCTCCCCGCCGTTACGATCGACCGTTCGTCCGCTCGCCGCGATCCGAACGCCCCTCCACTCCCCACCTGCGGGCCGCCCAGCCGAAATTCCACGGCCTGGACTGTTCGGGACGGCCACGCAGCTACGCCGGGCAAATGCCCGAAGTCGTGCATTGACAGTGTTGGACAAAACCGGAGCACAGCACCGCGGGGCGCGGTATGACGTGCATCAAATAAGGTCGCGGCCAATCGTCACCCCGTCGATCGGAGCGGCACGCCGGACCCACGGCATGCTTGGCAATCTGACTAGCCGAAGGGTCTCCGGAACCCCATCATCCCGGGCGCTCGCTCCGGCCGTGAATTCACCAGGCGCGGCTACGGGGTTCGGATCGCTTTGGCTATGAAGGCCGGGCGGACTTGTACCAGTCGAGGATCTCCTCGCCGGTCCAGAACACCACGTCGTCGTGCTTGGCGAGCTCGTCGAAGATCCGCTCGAAGTATTTGATGCGGTGCGGCACGCCGCTGATATAGGGATGAACCGCGATCGCCATGATGCGCGCGGTACGGCGTAGCCGCAGTTTTTCATTCGCGAGCCTGGACGCAGACGGTAAAAAACCGAACAGGAGCCCTAGGGCGCCCGCGCGATGTCCACGTGAATTGATCATAGTCACGTGAGCACGCTAGGGCTGGTCCGGGTGAAGATCGCAGGCTACCGGGCCAGACCCCCTCCCAGGTAGGCGGCGCGCAAGCGCTTGTCGTCCAGCAGGAACCGACTCTGGCCCTCGGCAACGATGCGGCCGCTGTCGAGAACATACCCACGGTCGGCCATCTGCAGCACCGAAAGGGCGTTCTGGTCCGCCATCAATATGGTGATGCCTTGGTCCCTCAGCTTCTCCAGCGCAAAGAGCATTTCGTGAACCAGCATAGGCGCGAGACCAAGCGACGGCTCGTCACATAACAGGAGACGCGGCTGCCCCATCAGCGCGCGGGCGATGGCCAGCATTTGCGCCTCGCCGCCGGATAAGCTGCCCGCGCTCTGCCGCTCGCGGTCGCGGAGCTGGGGAAAGAGCGAGAACGCCTCATCGAGGTCCGCGTCCAGCGACTTGGGAATTTGAATGCCGATCCGCGCATACGCCCCCAGGATCAGGTTCTCCCGCACCGTCATGTCGGCGAAGAGCTGCCGGCCCTCCGGAATCGTGCCGAGGCCCATCCGGATCCGTTCTGCCGCGCCGAGCTTGCCGATCCGTTTTCCGAACAGCGAAATCGTGCCGCTTTTCGGGGGATGGACACCCGCAATGGTCTTGAGCAACGTACTCTTCCCGGCGCCATTCGGGCCCAATATCGCGACGAACTCGCCCTCGTTGACTTCAAGGTCGATGGCGTCCAGGACAGCGACCTTGCCATAGCCGGCGTGGAGTGCGCTGATCTCCAGCATCAGGCGGTTCCCAGATAGGCTACGATGACGGCCGGGTCCTGCGCCACGTCGTTCGGCAGACCCTGGGCGATGAGCCTGCCGAAATCGAGCACCACAAGGCGCTCGACCAGGCCCATGACCAGGCCCATGTCGTGATCGACCACCAACAGCGCACAGTTCGTTTCGGCGGCGATGCTACGCAGCATGTCAGACAACTTCTCCTTCTCGACCTTGTTCAGGCCGGCGCCCGGTTCGTCCAGCAGGACGATTTGCGGGTTCGCGGCCATGGCGCGCGCCACCTCGGCGACCCGCTGCAGGCCCAGAGGCAGCGTTGTGGCGACGGCGTCGGCGTATTCCGTCAAGCCCAGGCGCTCCATCCACAGTTCGGCGCGCTCCGCCGCCAGACGCTCCAGCCGTCGGTGCTTCGGCAGACGCAGCATCGCCGTGACCATGCCGCAGGTCCCGGCACTGTAGGCGCCCATCATGATATTCTCGCGCAGCGACAGCTCGCCAAAGAGGCGGACATTCTGGAACGTCCGCAGCACACCCATGGCACAGGCGCGTTCCGGCGTGAAAGGGGTCACCGTCCGGCCGTGGATCAAGATTTCCCCTTCCGTGGGCACGATGACGCCTGAGATGCAGTTGAAGGTCGTCGTCTTGCCGGCGCCGTTCGGGCCGATCAGGCCGACGATCTCGGCCGGCATCACCGAGAAGGATACCGAGTCGACGGCCCGAAGGCCGCCGAACCGCACCGAGAGATTCTCGACCTGCAAGACCGGCGCGTTCACCACACCCTCGCTGTTATGCGCCGAGGTCATGTTTCAACCGGCCTGGGGCGAAATCCACTACTGACCCAGCTTCGGATACGGTCGGAGACCCGACGAGCCGATCCGTTGGACTGCATGATGATGACCACCACCAGCAGCAGGCCGAAGAGCAGTAATTTCAGCCCGGCGCCCGACTGGGTGTCCGCATCGCCGAACACGGCCGTGATGATGGACGGCAAGGCGACGATAACGGCCGCACCGAAATAACTGCCATATAACGCCAAGAAGCCGCCGAGTGTCAGGGCGACGATATGCTCAATGCTCGACTTGAAACCGAAGGGCAGCGGGTTGGCAATTCCGAGATAGTGAACATATAGGCTGCCGGCGAGACTGGCACAGGCCGCTGCGAAGACGAAGGCGCCGATCTTCAGCCAGACAACGCTTGCACCGCAGGCCCGCGCCGCCAACTCGTCGGACCGGATCGCGAGCAGCGCACGCCCCACCCGCGAGCGGGTGATGCTGAGCGCGGCGATCAGGCAGAGCAGCGTGGCGAACAGAATAACGTAGTAGACCTCGTCATCGGTAAAGAACTGCAGACCGAAGATGTTGAACGGCGCGATCCCAGGCAGCCCGTTGGGCCCGCCGGTGATACTTTGCAATTCGCGCGCCAGCGTTTGGAAGACCATCAAGAGGCTGAGGCTCGCCATCGCCAGATAGTAGCCGCGCAGCCGGAAGATGAAGCGGCCGATGATCAAGGCGAGCAGCGCTGCGAAAACCATGCCGAAGGCGAGCGCGGCGATGGGAGGCCAACCCTGTTTCAAGGTCAGATAGCCGCTGGCATAGGCGCCGACCATCATGAAAGTGCCCTGCCCCAGAGAAATCTGGCCGGCAAATCCGGTCAAGAGGACCATGCCGATCACCACGATCGCGGTGATGCCGGCGAACAACGCGGTCGTCTTCCATGATGCGGTCAATATTACGCTGAGCGCGAGCAGAACCACGACGGCGACGCCGAATCGGATAAGGTCGTTTCGGCCTAGACGCGTCGGCATCAGACCCGCCGAAAGCACCTCTTCCTGGTGATCATCTGCCGCACCGCGGTTAACCTTTCCGAGCAGCCCCTGCGGTCGAACGATCAGCACGACCAGAAGCAATCCATAGGCGATCGCTTCGGTATAGGCCGAGGAAATCAATCCGGCCGCCAAGCTCTCGACCAGGCCGAAGATCAGCCCGCCAGCGATAGGGCCGAAGGTCGTACCGAAGCCGCCGAGCGCGGCCGCGGTGAACCCTTTCAGACCCAGCGCGATACCGATATCGACCTGCGCGAAAGCGATGGGCACCCAGACCGCGCCGCCGAGGCCGCCAAGCAAGCCCCCCGCCACGAAGGAATAGGCGCCAAGACGTTTGTGATTTATGCCGACAAATGCGGCCCCGAGAGGATTGGACGCGCCCGCGCGCAGTGCAAATCCCAGCACCGTGCGGTGAAAAAAGAACCACATAAACACCGTCACCAGCACGAGCATGCCGACCAGCCACAGTTGCTGCGGCAGAATCGTGACGCCGAAAAGGTTGAGCGGCGCGCTGCCGGTGAAGGTAGGAACTGTGATCGAATCGGACCCCCATCCCCAGGTGACCGCCCCCTGGATCAGGATCGAGAAGCCGATCGTCATGATGATGAGTTGCGCCATGTTGGCGCGCTCGGCACGCTGGATCGCGAGGACGTGCAGCCCGCCGGCGACCAGACCGCATATCAGGACGGCGACAGGGACGGCGAGGATGAGCGGGATATCCGCGGCGACAAGAGACCCCGTCAGTACGGCCCCCAGCATCGCAAAGTCGCCCTGGGCGAAGTTGATGATGCCGGTGCTTCGGCTGATGAGCGAAAAGCCCAGGCCAATGAAGGCATACAGCGCCCCATTGGCCAAGCCGGATATGACGATTTGGCCGAGACTGACGAGGTCCACGGTATCGGATCGCTTGGCAGATTATCCTTCGTTACTTCGTTACTTCGCAACCACCCAACGATCACCACGGACCTGCACCAGGATCATCCCTTGCCGAAGGCTCGGACCATGGTTTGTCGGGCTGAACGTCCAGATGCCCTGGATGCCGGGAACATCCTTCAGACGTTCGATGGCATCGGTCAGCGCGACCGGGTTGAGCGCCTTCTTGCCCAAGGATTTACCCGCCCGCTGGGCCAGCAGGATCGCGTCTACCAGCCAGGGTGCCAGCGAGCTCGGCTCACGCCCGTTGTACATCTTCGCGAAGGCCGCACGGTACTGCATGATCGACGGACGCAACGGATCGTCCGCCGGCAGACTCCCAAGCACAACTTTCGACGCCGGGAAGACGATATTGCCTACGGCATCACCGGCCAGCTTGACGAAGCCCCGGTTCTGCAGGTTTGAGCCAACCATGATCGGCACGTTCATGCCCAGTTGCTTCATCGTCTTCACGATCAGCGCACCTGCGGGGGGCGTAGTCGCGATGTTGAGAACGGCATCGGGCTTGGCCGCCCGCATGCGGGTGACCTGGGCTGTGACGTTGGTGTCGGTGGGTGCATACAGTTCGGTGCCCAGAATCTTTACGCCGGCGCCGGCGACCGCACCTTTGAATATCTTGCCGATGATCTGCCCCAGCGACCCGTTGTCATGGATGACGTAGACCCGGTTCAGCTTCCTGTCCTTGAGGTATTTGACGATGAGGGGAATCTGATCCCCCAGGCCCTGGATACCCTTGAAGCTGTACTTCTTCACCGGCTTGTATGTGCGCGGCGAGGAAGCAGCCGCGAAAAGCGGGATCTTCGCCGCCATCACCGTGGGAAGGATCGCGATGGTCTGCGGCGAACTGCCGGTGCCGACCATCAGGTTGACCTTGTCCTGGAAAGCGAGCCTACGCGCGCAGATGACGGCCTGCTGTTCGGACGACTTAACATCGCAGATGACCAGCCCGACCTTTGCGCCGCCGATGCCCCCGGTGCTGTTTACCATCTGGATGCCGGCCTTAGCGCCTTCGAGGGTGATCTTGCCGACGACCCCGTTCCGTCCCGTCAGGGACATGATGAACCCGACCTTGAATTCCTCACTGCTGGCAGCGCTTGGGAAGGCTACGCCGACAGCCAGGGTTGCTGTTATGGCCAGAGCGGCGCCGAACCGCCGCGTACGCCCCGTGCCAGGGCCAATGGCAATAGTCAGTTTGGTCTTCTTGGACATATTCCTCTCCTGCTGACGCGAGTTCTTGTTTTAAACCTTCGCAGGGTGCCGGCGTCGGGGCGGCTCCCGCCGATCTTCATGTTGTTTTTCCTACCTGAACCTCACCCACAAATCCGGCCCGCCAAGGCAAGTCCAAGGCGCAACAAGGTGTACGTAACGTTCCTGACCGACTGTTCGTTTAGGAGCTGAATACCAATATGTTTGCCCGACTTATGTCAAGAGGCGAATGCAGATTGGAACGGATTTCGTATAATGAGCGCTCGCCAGCAGGCGCATCGCATTGTCAGGTACCAACGCCTGAAAAAGCCCGGTTTCAGGCTTCCTCGTAGGGCACACCATGCTCGACCAGATCCCAGATTCTCTGGGACGCCGGCTGCTGCATCTCCTCCAGCAGATGGCCAACAAGGCCTGCCGCACGGGAGACGATCACCAACCCGCGCATGATGTCTGGTGGGATATCCACCTCGGCCATCACCGCTCCCATCGCGGCGGAGGCGTTGATCACCAGCTTCTTACCTGTCGCCGCGTCGACGGCGTCGCCCAGCTTGTACATGGCCTCGATATGCTTGCCCTCGACGCCCTGTTCGGTCGCAATCTCAACCAGGCGCGCGACGCGGGGGTCGCCATTCTTGTGCACCGGATGCCCGTAGCCGGGCACGAACTTCCTCGCGTCGCGGAACCGTTCTGCGATCGACCGCGCGACCTCCTCTTTTTCGTCGTCAGGTGCGGCGACGATTTCCGCCAGCAACGTCGCACAAACACCGGAGGTGCCCGCAAATCGGGAGCCAACCCCGAGGATGCCCGCCGCCAGCGCGCCCTGGAGCGCCTCGGGCGCGCCGAAATAGGTCTGCCGCGCGGCGATGGCCGAGGGCGTCAAGCCATGCTCCATGATGGTGATCAGGACGGCGTCGACCACCGCCACCTGTTGCTGTGTAGGCGACGTTCCCATCAGGTGGAACAGCATCATCTCCGTAAACGACATCTTGCCGACAAGCTCGACGCAGAGGTCCCTGCCACGCACCAGAATGTGGTCGATGTCGGTGTAGCAGAGGTGCGTCACGGGTTCGGATTTCTCAGCCATGGCGCTAACGCCTCCTGCTGTTTCTGGATCTGCCGCTAGTCTTCGGCCTGCGAGTAGTCGACGAGCTTGGCCTTGTATTCGTCCCGGGGCAAGGAGCCGTAAGGAACCAGGGTCACCTCCGTTGTCACCACGAGCTTCGAGCGGATCGCTGCGGCGATCCGGTCGGCCAGCCCTTCCGGCGCCGTAGACATGTCTGGCCCGAGCTCGGCGGTGACAGGCAGGGGCGGCAACTGCGCCACACCGCGTTTGTTTGGCATGATGCGGAAGAAACCACCGACGTCGGGCAAGAAATCCTCAAGCAACGCGCCCACCGCCGTCGGGAACAGGTTCACGCCGCGCACGATCAGCATGTCGTCCGTCCGGCCGATGCAGCGAATTCGATGGCTCGTCCGGCCGCAAGCGCAGGGCTGGGCGTTGACGACCACATGGTCCCGGCTGTCTAGGCGTAGCAGCGGCATGGCCTCACGCTCAAGCGCCGTGTAGACAAGCTCGCCTCGCGCGCCATCCGCCCAGGGTATGGGCTCCCGCGTCTCCGGATCGACCAGCTCAACGAAAGTGTTGCCCCGCGCCGAGAAGTGCATGCCGCCGCCGTGTTCGCACTCTCCCCAAATAGAGGTGGAAATGTCGCCAATGCCCATCGCTTCCCGCATTACGCAGTCGAAGGCCGCCTCGACCCGCTCGCGGATCAGCGGATCGCCGCCGCCCGGCTCGCCGGCGACGGACAGGTTCTTGAGACCGAGCGATTTCGTGTCGACGCCATGGTCGGCGCACCAGTCGATCAGATGCAGCGCATAGGACGGCGTGCTGGACAGCCCGGCGTTGCCGGCCCCCAGGTTCTGCATGGCGGTGACCAGACGCTCGGTGTTGCCGAGCCCGATCGGGATGACGGTCGCGCCAAGCTTGTCGAAACCGAAATAGGCGCCGCCGGCGACGAAGGGCCCGGCATTGAAGGTGACCACCAGCCGCTGGCCGGGCCGAAAGCCCGAGGCGTAGTATGAGCGCGCCGTGTTCGTCGCCCAGCGGTCGATGTCGCCCCGGGTCGCGGCGATGTAGGTGGGCGTACCGGTGGTGCCGCTGGTCGAGAAGATCCGCATGATGTTCATCGGATCGGCTGCGAGATGCTCGCCAAACGGCGGCGCCGCCTTTTGCGACTCGCGGATCTCAGCCTTGTCCGTGGCCGGCAGCTCCGCGATCCTGTCGAGGCCGCCGACGCTTTCGGCGTCGGTGAAGCCCGCGTCCCTCAGCTTTCGTGCATAGAATGGGGAGTGCGCGAAGAGATACGCGATCTGCCGCCGAAAGGCCGCATCGTCATACTTGAACTGCTCGTCAAGGGAGCGTCCCTCGACCTCCGGATCGAACATCTCGGTCCACCTGTCTTTTCGACTGGGAAAGTGTTGGCGTTACGCCGGGCCGTTCAGGCCATGCGGGCGGGTTACTCCGCAGCTACAGGTTCTTTGGCCTTCTGCCATTCCTTGAGAGTTTGGTGAGCGTTGTCCACGTGTTCACTCATGATCTCGTCGTACTTGTCGGTCTTCCACGTCAGCTCGACGACGTAGCCATTTGGATCATGGGTGTAGATTGACTGGAGGAATCCGTGATCTGACGGGCCGCGGACGTGATAGCCGGCCTTGGTCAGTCGCGCCTTGTAGGCCAAGAGCGTCTCCACGTCCTCGACATTCATCGCCACGTGCAGGTCGAAATCCGACCGCTCGGGGAACAGTGCGTCTTCGTGCTCGTCGGGTACATCGAAAAAGGCGACGAAGGAGTTATCGCCCATCTCAAAGAAGATATGCAGCAGATTGACCGGGCGCCCAGTCAAAGTCGCTTTGAGCCAAAGCGTCGATGACAACCGCAGGCCCAGAACATCCTCATAGAAATGCCGCGTCTCCTCCGCGTCGCGGCAGCGATAGGCGACGTGGTTCACACTCTGTATTGCGTTCTCGTATGGCTGCATTGCAACTCTCCAAAGGGAAGTCTTTGGGGCCTGGTCCGAAACAGGAAGCGCGCACTTCCTGACCGACTGTTCGTTAAGGAAAAATTCTGCCTTGCGGCCCTCCTGGTGTCAAGAATTGCCAGGGTCCTCGACTTGATGCGCACACCACAAGCCCCTGAAAATCGCAGGCAATACGCGCATTGGGCACAAGCCGGTCAGGCTGCGGGGTACGGGTCGAAGGTGATCATAAGCGACTTGAGTCCTCTCAGGATGTAACTGTCGGAATACTCGTCGACATGATCCGGCGCTAGCGCCAGATTGGGTAGATCGACCAGCGCGTTCGTCGCAATGATGCTCTGCGCCCGGGCGAGCCCCGCGCCCAGGCAGGCGTGCTCGCCAGCCCCGAATGACAGATGTGTGTTGGGATGGCGGGTCATGTCGAAGTCGTGCGACATCGGGCAGCCCGCGGGATCGCGGTTGCCGCCGGCGTAGGCGACCCAGACATACTCACCTTCGGCAATCTTTACGCCAGCGACCTCCGTGTCCCGTTTCGCCATTCGGAAGAAGCCGAGGACGGGCGGGTCGAGCCGCAACACTTCTTCGACGAAGCCGGGGATCAGGCTGCGGTCGGCGGCAAGCCGGTCGCGAAGGTCGGGGTCGCTCGCGATCCGCCGGCCGATGTTGGCGATGTTCGACGTGGTGGTTTCGTGCCCGGCGATGACGAACTGCTGGCACGCTTCCAGCTTCTCGGCGTCGCTGAGCGGCTCGCCGTCGACCTCCGCTGTCGCGATGTCGGAGATCAGGTCGTCCTGCGGCTTGCGCCCACGCTCCTCCAGGAGCGGCGTGAAATACGCCCTAAACTCCTTCTCCGTGAGAATGAGCTCCCAGATATCCTCCTTTGTTAGGTTAATGCGCCCGATCCGGCTGGCAAGGACGTCGCTCCAGCGCTTGAACTTCGGCCCGTCCGCTTCAGGGACGCCGAAGTTGCGTGCCAGAATTGTAATTGGCATCTGGATCGCATAGTCCGCGACCCAGTCGGCGCGGCCGAGCGGGCGCATCCTTGCCGCCAGCTCATCCGAGATCGTCTGGATTTCATCCGTCATGCTCTGGATGCGCTTGGGCCGGAACAAGTCGGCGAACGCCCGGCGATGACGCAGATGCGTCGGCGGATCGGTGAGTATGAGCACCGTGCCGTTGCGGCGGACGCTCGTGAACTCCTCAACCAGGGGCGCCATCTCCGGGTCCTGGCGCAGTTCACGCATCAGCTTGAAGAAGCGCTCATTTGCCTTCTGGCTCGAGCCGACCGAACGGTTGGACCATGTCCTACTGTCGGCGAGAATCTCGATGACATATTTCCGGCCGGCGACAATCCATGCTTCCAGGCTGTCGCTGTAGACGATCGGGGGATCCTCATCCAGGATCGCGTCGAAGACGTGCCACGGCGACGCAACAACTTCGGGTTCGCAGTCCACTAGTGGCTTGATCAATTCCTCTAAATCCCGGGTCATCAGACAATTCCTTCCTACATCGCCCGCGCCAGGCGGGCCACCTGAACGCGGTTCCCGGACGACACGTCAAACGATGGGGTGATTGGGCGCCAGGCCCAGACGATCCCGGCCCAGCAATTCGCGGCTCGAATCCCACTCGCAGAAGACGTGGGTCGCGATCGTGTTGAGATCCCGGAAGAAGCGCTGGATCGGCGAATCGAGATGGAAATTCGACGTGCCGGCGTAATGTGCCATTTCGTTGACCGCCCGGCGGCAGTGCTCTGCGATGAACGCCGACTGAGCCTTCAGCGCGACCCTCTCCGACACGCCGATGCGACGCTGCTTGATGCCCTCCTCGACCTGGCTGTAGAGGTCGCGGACCAGCCGTTCCGCCATCGATGCATTCAGCAGCGCCTCGCCGAGTTGAATATGGGCGCGCGGGTTCTCGTTCATCGGCGCCTTGGCGTAGGCGGCCGTTCGCTTGTGGACGATGGCCTCGAAAGCTTCAGCCGCGCCACGCAAACCGCCGCTGTAGACCGGCATCACCTCACACAGGATGAAGGACATCATGGGGGCGCTGAACAGCGGGTTGTCATACAATTCCGCGGCCAGGCGGCCGGTCGCGAAATCCGATGCTGACACGGCACGGTGCAAAGGCACGAAAGCTTCCTTGACGACGGCGGTGTTGCTGCCGGTGCCGGACATGCCCGCGTAGTGCCAGACATCGTCGATCTCGACGTCGTCGATCGGAAAAGCGAAGGTATAGACCGCGCCCGCGTCGTCCTTGCCGCCAAGAAACAGCCAGTCGGCGTCCATGATGCCCGAGGCCCAGGCCGCCTCGCCGGACACGATCCACCCCCCGTCGACCCGTTTTGCGGACAGAGTCGGGGCATTGGTGATGGGAATTAGCCCGAATGGGCGATCGCCGAAGAATTCCTCCTGCGCGGCTTCCGGGAAGCGCAGGGCCAGACAGTTGTGGCCGATGTAAAAGGCCGCGATCCAGCCCGTCGACACGCAGGCGGCGCTGATGACCTCCACAACCTCAAGATGAGTGCGCAGGCCAGCTTCGTGTCCGCCCCACCGCCGCGGGACAAAGATCTGCATGAGATCGGCGTCGATCAAATCCTGGAGGATTTCCGGATCGGGCGCACGGCGTTCCTCGATCGCGCGGGCCTTGCGGGCGATTTTCGGAGCGAGCTCCTTCGCCCGGCCAACCAGTTCGTCGTGAAGTGTCATGGCTTTCGTCGATGGGAGAACGGCAACCAATTGCGACCTGCTATTCTTTACTGACCGAACATTCGGTTAGTATTATGCCGTATCCACGAACTCATTGCAACCGGGAGGCTCTGTTCGGGCCGCCGGCGTCGCTCAGGAACTGTCAAATTATTGGGAAGCTATCTATTTTCCGGCGCCGGGCTGCCGAATGCCCTCAAAAACCACGGCAATCGCCGACTCGACCAGAACATCGGGCGGGATTGTGTGGCCTTTATAATACCACTCTGGGATCCCGGTGAAGATGCCGAAGACCAGGCGGTCGATCGCAAGCGCATCGATATCGCCCCGGATCTCGCCGGCATCTTGCGCCAAAACAATCAGCTCCTGGACATGGCGGTCGAACTCGCGGCGTTTCTTGAGCGCCCAGCGTTCCGTCTTGGTGCTGCCCCGCACCCGAAGCAGCAGCGCGATCTCTTTCAGGAGATCGAACTCGACCTCGATCAGGCGGCGGAAGATATGCTCCAGCCGCGCCAGCGGCGTACCGTTTTCCGCCTCCGGCTCCTTCAGGATTTCGAAGAGCTTGCTCACGGCGTTGCTAACCGCCCGCCGCAGGAGTTCCTCCTTGCTGGCAACGTGGTGGTAGATTGCAGATTTTGTGATCCCCGCAGCTTTTGCGATCAACCCGACGGAGGTCGCCTCGTAGCCGCGGCTCATGAACAGATCGATGCTTATCTGCGTCAGGGATTCGATGTTGTGCGTTTTCTGCCCCCGGGGCAGTGATTTCGCCTTCTTGTTCATATTGATTTTCTGGGCATGTGTTTTGACGCACCACTACAATTTGGTTGCACCAGCAAAATTCTTCATCGCGGCTGACGGGCAACCGTCCGGGTCGGCAGGTGCCTGTCTGACGTATCGGACCTTTTGCCGAGGACCGGGACATATAGCAAGTAGCAAGACCAACGGGGACCGGTCACCGACAACGGGAAGCGTCCTCCAAGAACCTGAGAATGGCGTTCGCATAGGCGCCATCTTGGTCGCCGGTCACGACGTGGCGGGCATCAGGGAGCATGGTCACCTGGAGGTGGGGCGTCATTGCGAGGAATGCGGCGGTCCCCTCGTCGTCGACGAAATCGCTCCGTCCGGCGCGGATCAAATGGACAGGAATCGAGAGCGCCGCAGCCGCCGATTTGCACTGGCGCTGAGTCCGCTCGTCATGGTGGATGCACGCGGCGAAGGCCGGGTCCCAGCGCCAACGCCAGCGGCCATCGGCCTCCCTACGCAGCATCTGCTCCAACCGCGCACTCCCCGGTTCGGCACCGATGGCGCGCGCGGCCTCGGCTTCTGTAGCGAATCCTTCCTCAAGAGTCCGAGCGAACAGTGCCCGGGCCTTGTCGAGCGCGCCGACCTTGTGTGTCGGCGTCACATCCACGAGGGTGAGTGACGCGAACGCTGCCTGGTCGCATAGGCCGGCGGCAATCAGGCCAGCAATCCCCGAAAACGACGCGCCGACATAGTGCGGCGGTCGCCCGTCCACCTCAAGGCGCCAGCGCGCGGCCGCTTCGATGTCGCGGGCGAAATCGTCTGGCTCATAGCGTGGCGGGTCCGCCCAGTCGCTATCCCCGTGTCCTCGGCAGTCCAGGGTAAAGACGCCGTAGCCGGCGGCGGCGAGGCGCACTGCCGTCTCCGCCCAAACGTGCCGGCACTGGCCGCCGCCATGCGCCATGAGCACGATGGGATTCCCGTCATCGCCGAACTGCTCCGCGGCGAGGGTGAGTCCGTGCGCGGCCGGCACGGAGACCGTATTCACACTGGTAATCAACGCGGTTAACCGGCGCCCCGACCGGTCAGGCCTGGTCCCACGGCAGGTCGACATTTTCCCTGAGGTATTCCTGAAGCGCCCGTTTGTGGAGCTTGGCGGTAATCGTCCGCGGCAGCTCTTTCACGATCTCGACATGCTTTGGACATTCCTGCCGGCTGAGGTTCTTCGCACAGTGCTCTATCACTTCGCGTTTGAGGTCGTCCGGCGCCATGTCGACTTCCTGCCGCAGCACGACAGCGGCGACGACAGCTTCGCCCCAGTCCGGATGGGGCATACCGACCACCGCCGATTCGAGCACATTGGGGTATTCCGAGATCACCGCCTCGACGCTCGCCGGGAAAACGTTGACGCCGCCGGAGTTGATCAGGAACTTGCGCCGGTCGAGCACGTAGACATAGCCGTTCTCGTCGACCCGGCCGATATCGTTGGTCTTCAGCCAACCCTCGTCGTCGAGGACTTCGGCCGTCTCTTCGGGCAGGTTAAGGTAGCCGAGCATGACCGTCTCGCCCTTGAGGTGAATGACACCGCTCTCGCCCGTTGGCACTATGTTGCCGTCGTCGTCGCAGATCTTGTAGTCGATGTAGGTGGCGAATCGCCCCGACGCGCGCAGGATGTGCTCCTCCCCTGCCAAGCCGCGCTTGTGATCATCAGGCTGCAGGAAACAGGCCCAGGCAGCCACCTCGCTCATACCATAGAGCTGCAGCATCTCGACATTCAGCGTCTCCGACATTTCCCGAATGGCGGCGGGGGTCGACGGCGCCGACCCGTAGACGACACGGCGCAGGGCCGAGACGTCGTATTTCCCCGTCTTCGCCATTTGGATGACCCTGGAGAACATCGCCGGCGCCATCAGGGCGACCGTGCAACGCCGCCGATCCAGGTCCTGCATGTAGGCGTTGACCTCGAAGGAGCCGTCGGCGATGACCGTCGTACAGGTGTTGTAGAGCCCGAAGGCGCCGCCGACGATCGCAACCCAGGCCGACTGCAAATGCATCAGATAGATGTCGTTGGCGGTTATGCCGAAATAGTCGGGGGCCCAGCCGATCTCGAGGCGGATGGATTTGTGGGACAGCACAACGCCCTTGGGTTCCGCGGTAACGCCCGACGTGTATGTGTGCAACAGCGGGGTATTCTCGTCGAAGTCGGGCGGATCGAAGGTGTGCCCGGCCGCGATCATGTCTTCATAGTCGTGATCGTATTTATGGCCGTCGCCG
>Ga0209633_10002715_pt1 | contig 16850 bp, 14 predicted proteins | sample Cruoilmetagenom1_FD_187290 | JGI IMG/M metagenome (GOLD analysis project Ga0209633, IMG submission 187290) | Oil polluted marine microbial communities from Coal Oil Point, Santa Barbara, California, USA - Sample 1 (SPAdes) (version 2) | ecosystem: Environmental > Aquatic > Marine > Oil seeps ... | reverse complement strand
TGGATGGCCACATTATAAAGTGAAAGAAGAAATCCCTTTTTTAAAGCCGGGAGAACAATCTGTATTAATGAAAGAGTCTGTTATACAGTATTTTTTAGAAAAGAAGCTGATTGATTAATTTCTAGCTGAAAAGATTCATTTGTACGATCAACCAAAGCCTGTGACTAAGAACGCCAACTAGTTAAACCGCTTCAAATATTTTACCCGGTAAAGGCCTAATGACACCTTTTAATTCTAAATTCAATAAGAGTGTCGCAATTTTAAAGATTGGCAGATTGCAATGTAAAGCAATAATGTCTAACTGTTGTTTTCCTTCCTTCAATAAATAATTATAAACTTTTTTTTCTGCTTCTGAAAGTTCAATGAACAGTTGTTTTTGAATTGTTTTTTTAGCGGCATTGTCTTTTTCCCAATTTAAAATATAAGCCAGATCTTTGACCGAAGTCAGTACAGCAGCTTTATTTGTTTTAATTAATTGATTACAACCTCTACTATAAGCGTCTGTTATCCTTCCGGGAATTGCGAAAACATCTCGGTTATAAGAATTGGCAATATCTGCAGTGATGAGAGAACCTCCTTTTTCGGCCGATTCAATAACGACAGTTGCTTGAGAGAGTCCTGCAACAATTCGATTTCTTTTTACAAAATTTTCCCTATCAGGATTTGTATCAGACCAAAAATCTGATAGCATACCCCCATTTTCAATTAATTTTTTAACATATTTTTCATGTACAGATGGGTAAATTCTATCAAGACCATGAGCAAGCACAGCAATAGTTTGCAAATTATGCTTTATCGCTAATTTATGAGCATATATATCAACACCATAGGCAAAACCACTAACAATAATAGGGTTGTATTCTTTTATGCCTTGAAATAATTCATCAAGAACAGACTTTCCATAGTTAGTTATTTGCCGAGTTCCGACAATACTTATAATCTTTTGTTTCTTAAAATTAATATTTCCTTTCTTAAAAAGTAAAACGGGAGCGTCAAAACAATGGTTAAGATTGGAAGGATAATCTTCATCTTTAAAATAAGAATAATCGATACTGTTTTTATTGATGAATTCAATTTCATTTTCAGCCCTGTTAAAATTATTTTTGTCTTTTAGTGCGTGAATAGTGACAGCGCCGATACCCGAAATTTTTGATAATAGTTGGTTTTTTTGAGAAAAAACGGCAGTTGCACTTCCAAATTGTGCTATCAATTTTTTAGCCAAAACGTCTCCAACTCCTTCAGAATTTAACAGTGCTAATATGTGAAGTAATTCTTCTTTTTTCAAATGCCATTTATTAGGTTATCAAGATACAAACATTTGTTAAAAAAAAATATTGACATATTGTTTTTAACTGGAAGTTTTTTTTACATTTGTTTTAATGAAATTATCAACCTATATAAGCGATTTGTTATATCGTTATGAATGTGTTATAGTCCCCGATTTTGGAGGATTTGTAACGAATACACAATCGGCTGTTATAAGTTCCTATTCTAAGACGTTTTACCCTCCGCATAAACAAATTTCTTATAATAATCATCTAAAAAATAATGATGGCTTATTGGCAAATTACATTGCATCTGTTGATAAAATGCCCTTTGAGCATGCTATGAACTTTATCAAGTTTGAGGTAGGTGAATGGAGAAAAAAATTAAATGAATCAGATTTATTTCTTGATAAGATCGGAAAATTGTCTTTAGATAAAAATGATGCTATACTTTTTGAGCCTCAAACCGAGACTAATTATTTAACCGACACTTACGGAATGACTCCTTTGGTAATACCGGAAATTAAGCGTGAAAAATATGCGAAACAAGTAGAGGAACTTGAAGAAAAAGTGCCAATTTTAATTTCAAGTCGTAAAAGAGAGACACCAGATTATTTGAAATATGCGGCCATATTTATCTTAGGTTTGTCTATTATAGGTTTTGGAGGTAATGCTTTTTACAAAAATTATAAGAATAATCAGCAAATTGTTGCTGATCAAAAACAAAAAACCCAAGTTGACAATAAAATTCAAAAAGCAACTTTTATTGTATCTGAAGTTTTACCTTCTATTAATTTAAATGTTTCTTTAGATAAAAAACCTTACCATGTAATTGCAGGTGCTTTCAGATACCCTGAAAATGCAGTTAGAAAAGTAAATCAGTTAAAAGAACAAGGTTATAATGCAAGAATTTTAGGCATAAACCAGTGGGGATTAACCCAAGTTTCTTTTGATAGTTATGATGATAGAAATGAGGCGATTAATAGTCTACATCGATTAAAAAAGACCGAATCTGAAGATGTTTGGTTATTAGTTCAAGATCTATAAAGTTATTACCACACTTTTTTAAACACCCTTCTTAGAGACGTCCTAATGGCAATTACTTATCTTTGCCAGAAAATTTGTAGCCCTTATTTGTATGAAATCAAAAAACCCTAAAGATTCATTAACTGTTTTAACAGATATGGTTTTACCTGGTGAGACCAATGCGTTGAATAATTTATTTGGTGGAGAATTACTAGCGAGAATGGACAGAGCTTGTAGCATTGCGGCTCAGAGACATTCAAAACGGATAGTTGTTACAGCTTCTGTGAATCATGTAGTCTTCAATAAAGCAGTACCAGTAGGAAGTGTAGTAATTGTAGAAGCAAAAGTTTCTAGAGCCTTTTCTTCGTCAATGGAAATTTATGTTGATGTTTGGACGGAGGATAGAGAAAGCGGACAAAAGACTAAGGTAAATGAAGGGATTTATACTTTTGTTGCTGTTGATAGAACAGGAACTCCGGTTAAAGTGCCCGCTATTCAACCGGAAACTGAATTGGAGCAAGAACGATATGATGGTGCTTTACGTAGAAAACAGTTGAGTTTAGTATTATCTGGAAGGATGAATCCAAACGATGCTTCTGAGTTAAAAGCGCTGTTTAAAGGTTAGATCATTTTGCCAATCCATATTTCAGGATTTTGAATTTTTGTTTCTCTAAATAAACTAAACTCTAAAACAGTTTTTCCGGTTGCATTATCTGTATGAATGGTGCCAATATCTTGCCTTGTGTTAATATCTTCTCCTTTTTTGACCATTACGCTTTCTAAGTTTTTATAAACAGTAATATAATTACCATGCTGTACTAAAACCATTTTTTTGCGACCCGGTAATAACTGAATAGATAATACTTTACCATTAAATATTGCTCTTGCCTTTGCCTTTTTCTCAGTAGCAACATGTACACCATTACTTTGAATAGTAATACCGGCAAGTGTAGGATGTTTTTGCTTCCCATACTTTCTAACAATGGCTCCTTTTTTAACCGGCCAAAGTAATTTCCCTTTATTCGCAACAAAAGTAGTTTCTAATTTTTTATCTTCTGGTGTAAGCTTAAAACTAGAAGATCTTTTGTTAGTACTTTTTTTATTTGACCTTGCAATGGCTTCTGCAATTAATCGCTGAATTTTCTTATCTATCTTACGATCTTCTCTTTGTTTCCTGTTAATTTGACTAATGTACTTTTGTTCTTTAGCCCTAACTTTTGTTACTAATTTTTCTTGCGATTGCTTTTCACGACTAACACTTTCTTTTTCTTTTAAATGAAGCGCAATTAATAATTGTTTTTCGTCTTCTTTGATCTGCAATGAATCTGTTAAAGCCCTCAAATCAGCTGTAGTCGCTTTAATATCTTCTCCTTGCTGTTTTCTATAGTTAGCGTATTGTTTGATATATTGAAGACGTTTATAAGCTTGTAAAAAATTTTCTGATGATAATAAAAATAGGAGCCTGCTATTTTTGTTTTTACTTTTATATGATCTGACAACCATATCGGCATACTCTTTTTTTAATACGTCTAATTTTTTTTCTTGAGAATTTATTCTCTTTTCATTTTTTGCAATTGCTTTTGAAAGCACCTCCGCTTCCTGATTAATTGTATTAATTAATTTAGTGCGAACCTCAATTTTTTGAGTAATATCATCTAAATCAGATAACAAAGTTTCTGCTTCTTTTTTAGACTTAAATAATAAGGAGTTAATTTCTTTAATTTCTTTTTGCAGTTGTTTTCTTTTATTTTCTAATTGCCTTTGACTTTGAGCCTGCGTAGAAAATGAAACTAAAACTGAAATTAATATGAAAAATATAATACGCAATTGCATAACTACAAAACTATCTTTTTTTATTTAAATGACATTCTTTAACGGGTATATTATTCATTAATTCAATACAATTTGTTTATAATGTTTAGGAATCCTAAAAGGAAAACTTACAGGGTTATTAAAAGCAATAGATTTGTAATTCACATCTATTGTTGAAGTGTATTTTTTATCTGAGGCTGAAATATGCATTTCTTTTGGATAAACTTCACCATCTATTTTAGTATAATTATTATAATTAATAGTTAATGTTTTAAATTCTTCTTTTTGACTGATTTCCTGGCTACTTATTTTAAAGTTATCAGGATTTATTAAAAAAAGAATATTGAATAGATCATATTCTGTTTTTGGCCTTAGTTGATATTTATTCCTTTCTTGACCAATTAGAAATTTTTCATTTTTTAAGTTTAAAATTGCTTGCCCTAATAATAAATTTTGGACTTTTTCAAAGTCTAATTCAGTTCCTAACCAATTACTCAATAATGAAAAATCGCCATCAAAATAGGTTTTGTTTATTTTTTCGTAATAACTCACTCTGTTTGGTGTAATTAAGACTTTCCCTACAGGGAAACCAAACTTAGAAATACTTAACCAAATAGTTTCATCTTTTTTAACACGTAATGAAGCGGTAACACCTGGTAAACTTGATTTTCCAATATATTTCACCTTAAGTCTTGCAGTTATCGTTTTTTTATCAAAAGCATTGGTATAATGATTTTTAATAACCTTTTTAGCAGACATCCCTAAATCAGCATTGCTACCAGAAACTTTTGAAGATTTACAAGAAGCAAAGGCGATTGCAATGATGATTATATAAAGAATTCGTCGTAGCATATTATGACTTTTTTTGACGTAAAGTAACGGCTTTATTATAGTATTTTGATGCATTTTCATTTTCATTCAATTCTTTGTAATTTGAACTTATTTGCTCATAAAAATCGGCTTCAAGTAAATTATCGTCAATAACATAACTGAAACCTATTTGTAAAACTTGCAAGGCATTTCTATATTCTTTTTTTTGACTTAAAACTCTTGCTTGTATTAAATAAACCAAAGGTTGTGCCGGAAATAACTCAACCGCTTCATTACTGTATTTTTCTAAATCTGAAAAACGCTTGCTAGTTTCTAGTTTTAGTAATAATTGCTTCATAATAGCAAAGGACTTATTGTTTTTATAATTAGCCATTAACGCTTCAATTGAAGGCTCATCAGTTGCTTTACTGACTGAATTTTTTGAAGGAGAAGATACTTTACCTTCTATTAAAGATTTTTTAAAAGGAATTAAACTGGCCGGTAATTTTCCTTTTTTTTCTAATTCAATTATTAATTGTCTGGCATTATCTTCTTGTTTGTTCTTAATAAAAAGAATAACTAAATCAAATTGTAGCTCTGGCCTCTGTTTAATTATCATTTTTTGTACATCTAAAGCATCTTTAAAATTGCTTTGCCGGTTATAAACCTCTTTTAAAAGAGTAAGCATAAAAAAATTCTCAGAATCATGTTTTAATCCTTTTTTTATATACATTTCTGCTTCGAAATATTTTTCTAATTCAAAATAATTTTTACCAAATTCAAAATGAACTGCTTTATCATCATCATTTATATTTTGACAATTTTCTAACGCTGTAATGGCTTTATCAAAATTACCAATGGCCTTCTGTTGTAAAGCTTCAAAAAAGAATTTTTGAAAGTTCAACTCTTTTTGTTCTACAAGTAATTCTTCACCATTTTTCTTAGCAATTAAAACATTCGCTAACGAATCGTTTTGAGCAAAACCTGATAAAGAAATGCCTAAGTATATTAAAACAATATATCCAATTGGTCTTAACATTATTTAGATTAGTTGAGAATAGTCTCCTATACTAATTGTAGTGAAATTACCATCATACATCACATTATTGCCAATCATTGCAAACTCTAATGTTGCATTTTTAATTGTTGTATTTGTTTGAATTAAAGAATTACTAATTACTGAATTCTCTACCACACAATTTGTGCCAAGAGACACATTTGGCCCTACTTTAGCATTTATAAGTTTTACATTTTCACCAATATAACAAGGTTGTATAATTTCAGAATTTTCTAATATAACAGAGTCTGAAACTAAATTTTGACCCTCATTATGTGCAAATTGTAAAATACGCCCATTAGTCTCAACAGTAATGTCTTTATTGCCACAATCCATCCACACATCTACCTGTCCAGGTACAAATTTTAAACCCTTTTCCTTCATATTTTCTAAGGCATTGGTCAATTGAAATTCACCTTTTTCCGTAATATTATTATCTAATAAATATTGGATCTCGTTTCTCAATATTTCGCCCTTTTTAAAATAATAAATTCCAATAATGGCTAAATCTGAAACAAATTCTTCAGGTTTTTCAACAAAATCAGTTATAAAACCATCTTTTAGTTTGATAACACCGTAAGCGTTCGGATTTTCCACTTGTTTTACCCAGATGGCGCCATCCGCTTCAGCGTTAAGCGTAAAATCAGCTTTAAAAAGCGTATCGGCAAAAGCAACAACACAAGGTCCATTTAATGATTGTTTGGCACATTGAATAGCGTGTGCTGTACCTAAAGCTTCGTTTTGGACAGTAACGACTCCTTTTGCTCCAAGATTTTTGGCAATATCTAATAACTTACCTTCTGTATCAGCGGGAAACGTTGGGCCAATAACAAAAGCAATTTCTTCAATTTTTTCGTTTAAAACCTTAACTATATCTTCAACCAACTGTTGAACAATTGGTTTTCCGGCAATTAATGTTAATGGTTTAGGAATTGTTAATGTGTGAGGTCTTAGGCGAGAACCAATTCCGGCCATAGGTACTATAATGTTCATATAAATATATTTTCTTTTTTAATAACGCGCAAATATAGTCAAAATGCAAAAGCAATGCGGTTATAATTTCTCTCTAAATGCTCCATGTTTAACGATGTAATGGAATTTTATATTGTTGTTTTTACAGGTTTTTTGCCAGATTTTGACATGATTCTTATAATTAGATGCATCAGCTATTATTTCTTTTGGGTTTAAAGATTTAATCACGCGATCTAAATTAATATTTGGCGATTCTTTTAAAAGAATATAATCAGGTGAAAAATTAGGGATTGCATAAATTCCTAAACTATCAATAACTAACATTTTTTTACCATTTAGATCGTATATGTTTTTAGGTTGATCTATTAAAGAATTTATTGTTGCATTTGAACCGGTAAGATATGATCTAATCACCACATCATTCTTTAGTGTCTTAGCGTCTAACGAATGATGTAATCGTAAAATCGCCTTTTTTTTGATTCCAACAATTGAATGTCTGGTTTTATTAAAAATAATAAATTCATCATCTGAATGACTTACATATTTTTCTTTAATTAAATTTAACTGAAATATAACAATGGTAATTAGCGTAAGTTTTAAATAAATCCGATTTTTAATTTCGATCCATTTAAAGAATAATATGATAAGAAAAAAGTACAGTACTACAGAAGCCATTGTAAATGATATATTTTGGAATAAAAATGATTCTTGGTGGCCAATCCATTCAACGATAGAATTTAAAAGTTCGATTACTTTTTTATAAAATTCAGCAATAATTTCAGGAAGTATATTCATTAAGGCCAGCGCAATTACTAATATTCCAACACCAAGGATAATCCCTAAAAAAGGAATGATCAGCAAATTAGCAAGAAAAAATAGTCCTGGGAATTGGTGAAAATAATATAAACTTAGAGGCAATACTCCCACTTGAGCCGCAACAGAAACCGTTAACAACTGCCAAAAATAATCGACTATTTTTAATTTGGGTTTCCATAATTTATACAAAATTGGTTGTGTCCAAACAATAAAGAAAACAGCTAAATAGCTTAATTGAAAACCAACATCGAAAATATAATTAGGGTTAAATAATAACAAAAAGAATATTGAAATAATTAAGGCATTATATACGTTTTTAGATCGCTTGAGTGACAACGCTATCGCAACAGCAGTAAACATAGTCACGGCTCTAACTACTGATGCAGACAATCCGGCTACAAATGCAAAAACCCACAATAAAACAATTACAATTAGTAACTTGATATGTATGCCGTACTTTATTTTTTCGATTGGTTTTAATAAAAAATTAAGTAGTAGCAAGATAATACCAACATGTAAACCAGAAACAGCCAAAATATGAATGGCTCCTGCATTTTGATAATTCTGCATAATATCTTTAGAAATTTCTTGTCGTTGACCCAAAAGTAAAGCGTTGATGATAGCAAGTACATCTCCTTCGTATCCATTTTTTATTAAGGCAGTATTGATTTTTTTTCTGAATAAAAATGCCCACCCTTTAATAGAATGTCCATCACCTTTTAGTAATACATATTCTTTATTTTTTAATGTAATTTGATAGTAAACTTGCTGTTTTTCTAGATAGCGCTTATAGTTAAATTGATAGGGATTTAAGGGTTCGTTGATAGTATTGAATTTGGCGGCCACAATGAATTTATCATCAACATTTAATATAGTGTTAATACTGTCTTTAGCTATGTTTAGAAGTATTTTCCCATGCGTTTTATCAGAATTAACTAATACAACTTTCGCGAAATATCTATTATAATATGAATTGGGTTTTAATACTTTATCTACCAACAGCACTGAGGTAACACTGCTATTTGAAAGATAAGAGGAATAATGATTTTTTTTGAGTAAATCATTATTGAAAGTTGACGTGGCTATTCCTATACAAATAAATGAGATAAATGCGAAAAGGGCAAAATAGTTGTTTTGCACTATTTTCTCGCGATTGATTAGATAAACAGACCCTAGTATACATAGAACGATAAGTAATACTCCGCTAATAAAGGAGGGTGTAAACGAGATATAGAAACCTATTAAAATCCCGATTATTAGAAATAAAACAAGTTGTAAGGGTATGTATTTCAGTAGTTTCACTCTGGTAAATGTAATAAAATTGTAATAGAATATGGTATTTTACCATTTGCAGTGAAAATCATACCGTTTGTTAAGAAAAGATCTTGTTTTGTATATTTAATGCTTTTTGAATGCTTTTCACAAGTATATTTGATAACAGTAACAATCGAGTATAAATTAAAAATTGCTTATACTAAGGAAAATTACTATTGAAAGAAAAATAAATTTAGAGTTATTTATTTAAAGAACCTCAAACGCCTCTCATGACGTTTGGGGTTTTTCTTTTTTCCTACCTCAATGTAAATAACATTTACGAACTTCGCCTTCTTTAATTCTCATTAGTTATAGAAACGCAGACCAAACCTAAAGTAACTTTTAAGCAAATAAACCGCTTAGCATTTCCGGCATTAATTGCGGGTATTGCAGAGCCTCTTTTGTCTATAACGGATACGGCAATTGTTGGTAATGTAACTCATAACCCCATTGAAGCATTAGCCGCAGTTGGTATAGCCGGTTCGTTTTTATCTGCTTTATTTTGGATCTTAGCACAGACAAGATCGGCAATATCAGCTATTATAGCTCAATATTTAGGAGCAAATAAGTTAGATGAAATTAAAACCTTACCATCACAAATTATTGCAATTAATATTTCACTCAGCATATTTCTCTATATAATAACGTTGTTTTTTATTGAAGGTATTTTTAAATTATATAATGCTGATGGTCTTATTTTAAATTATTCTGTCTCTTATTATAAAATAAGAGCAATAGGATTACCCCTAACACTTTTTGTATTCTCCGTTTTTGGTGTTTTCAGAGGTTTGCAGAATACCTTTTGGCCAATGATAATAAGCATTGTTGGTACCGTTCTTAATATATTTTTAGATTATATGTTGGTTTTTGGTATTGACGGACTTATACCAGCCATGCATATTGAGGGTGCTGCATATGCTAGTGTCATTGCACAAGCAGTAATGGCCACGATGGCTTTGATATTATTATACAAAAAAACACCTTTTAATTTGAGATTAAGTTTCCCTTTTAACAGAGAAATAAAAAGACTTTTATTATTAAGCTTAAATTTATTCATTAGGGCATTGGCATTGAATATTGCAATCTATTTTGCCAATTCTTTCGCCACAAATTATGGTAATAATTATATAGCAGCACAGACAATTGCTTTTCAGATATGGTTATTCTTCGCCTTTTTTATTGATGGATATTCAAGTGTTGGTAATATAATTTCAGGAAGATTATTAGGTGAAAAGGACTATAAAAACTTATGGAATCTAAGTAGAGATCTAAGTAAATATGCCATGATTGTTGCGCTTATTTTGGGTTTAATATGCACGATATTTTATAAACCAATAGGAAGAATTTTTACAGAAGACAGCAGTGTACAGGCATCTTTTTATTCAATCTTTTGGATAGTTCTTTTGATGCAGCCATTGAATGCAATAGCTTTTGTTTTTGATGGATTGTTTAAAGGATTAGCAGAAGCAGTAATATTAAGGAATACCTTGTTAATTGCTACTTTTTTAGGATTTATTCCAGTGCTGTTAATAGGAGATTACTTTAGTCTGAAATTATACGCAATATGGATTGCCTTTACCGTTTGGATGTTCTTAAGAATGATAATATTAGTAATTATGTTTAGGAGAAAGTACTTGGCCTAAATATTTAAGAATTTACTATCAGATCCGCTGTTTTTTCACTCGCTCCTTTTCCACCTAACTTTTGTTCAAGTTCAAAATAATTTAAAAAAAGTTGTTCTCTGTGTTTTGCATCTAAAATTTTATGTAGCGCAGATTCCAATTTTTGTTCATTAAAATCATACTGAATAAGCTCTGTAACGGCTTCATTATCTAAAATTAGATTTACCAAAGAGATATATTTTAGTTCAACCAACCATTTTCCTATTTGGTAAGATATAGCACTTCCTTTATAACAAACAACTTCAGGAACTTTAAAAAGTGCTGTTTCTAAGGTAGCGGTACCCGAAGTTACCAAGGCAGCGTAAGATATAGACAGTAAATCATAAGTCTTATTTGCAATAAATTTTACTGATGTATTTTTAATAAAGGTTTTGTAAAACTCAAAATCTTGACTCGGTGCTCCGGCTATGACAAATTGATAGTTATCAAATTTATCAACCATTCTAAGCATGACAGAAAGCATTTTTTTTATTTCCTGTTTCCTGCTCCCGGGCAAAAGGGCAATAATAGGTTTACTATCTAAATTATGTTCTTGTCTAAGCGAATTTTCATTTACTTGTTTTCTATCCGCTATAGCGTCTAATAATGGATGCCCAACAAAATGTACCGGGAAGGAATGTTTTTTCTCATAAAAATCTTTTTCAAAAGGCAAGATCACATACATTGCATCAACATCTCGCTTAATTTTTTTGATACGATTTTCTTTCCAAGCCCAAATTTGCGGTGAAATATAATAATGGGTTTTTATTCCATTTTGTTTTGCAAAAGTTGCAATCCGCATATTAAATCCGGGATAATCAACTAATATTAGTGCGTCTGGCTTATATTTTAAAATATCAGCTTTACAAAATTTTATATTAGTGAGTATGGTTCTCAGGTTTGCTATGACTTCAATAAAACCCATAAATGCCAGATCACGATAATGTTTTACCAAGACACCACCAGTTGATTGCATCAAATCACCGCCCCAAAATCTAAAGTCGGCTTCTGCATCTTTTTTTTGCAAAGCTTTCATTAAGTTAGATGCATGTAAATCACCTGATGCTTCTCCAGCAATAATGTAGTATTTCATATGCTCAAGTAATAACTAAGGGGTTGATATTTTACCATTTTCTTTAGTAAGAAATTATATTTATATCATTAATTTCACAATCACTCAACTTATAAAAATTGAGTTATTAATATTATAAATGCAACTAAAAATGTAGCCAAAAGAACACCCCTAGCTCTATAATCCTGTTTTTTCTTAATATAGATAAAAAAGGTAAGTAAGTTTGCAATTGCAGCAAGACTTAATACTTTTCCATACAATTTTTTCTCATTTATCACCACTAATGCTTCCTCAAAAGTACCTTCTAAGGCAAATTCTACATAAAAATAAAAGCCGGTAGCAGTAGCAAATAAACCTACTAAAAATCCTATAAATATTTCTTTCTTCATTATAGATCCCAGCTATTTAATTTTTGAATATAATGATGAGCGGTTAAATCGAATTGCACGGGCACTATAGAAATATATCCGTTTTCTAATGCCCAAAGGTCGGTATCTTCACCATGATCAAGATTTACGAATTTACCGGTTAACCAATAATAATCTTCTCCTTGGGGGCTCACACGTTTATCAAAATCTTCTTTCCAATTACCATGCGCTTGTCGGCAAATCTTTACACCTTTAATATCCTCTTTTTTTAAACTAGGGATATTAACATTTAATACGATTCCTTCCGGTAATTTATGTTCTAAAACATTCAGCGTAATGTTCCTAACAAATTCTTTGCATGCATCAAAATTGGCATCCCAATTATAATCAAGTAAAGAAAAACCAATAGCAGGCACGCCTTCAATTCCGGCTTCTACAGCTGCACTCATTGTACCCGAATATATTACATTTAAAGAAGCGTTTGAACCATGATTAATACCTGAAACACATAAATCAGGCTTTCTGTTTAATATTTCATTGGCCGCCATTTTTACACAATCGGCAGGAGTTCCTGAGCAACTATATTCTAATTGTGGGCCTTCATCAACAGTTATCGGATTGCAACGCAGTGTAGTATTAACAGTTATGGCATGTCCCATTCCACTTTGCGGATTATCGGGAGCAACAACTACGACATCGCCTATTTCATTCATTACAGATATTAACGTTCTAATTCCCGGAGCAGTTATGCCATCATCATTAGTAACTAAAATCAAAGGCTTTTTTGTCATAAAAATATCATTTAAGTATACAAAACTACTACTTTTTTACGTTAAGGTATGATGCAAATCTTTAACATTTTGTTATGAGATTATACAAGGACATTTTTTTACTATTGCTTTTAGATAATTCTTCTTAGTAATGAAAAAAGTAATTTTACTTATAACAATTTTATTTTTTGTGCAAAATTTGGCTGCACAACAAGAAGAAGAGCAATGTGCATGTTGTAGTGAATTTCATAATTCATTTGATTTTTGGATTGGAAATTGGACGGTTTATGATGTAAATGGAAAAGTACTCGGGCATAATACAATTGAAAAACATTATGATAATTGTGTTTTGCAAGAAAAATGGGTTTCACAAGGGAAGAACAGGGGAACTAGCTACAATTATTATAATAAAAAAGACAAAACTTGGAACCAAATTTGGGTAGATAATTCAGGGTTTAGTTTGGTATTAAAAGGCAACTATAAAGATGGTAAAATGGTATTAAAAAGCGATCTGCTAGAAGGTAAAAAAGGCAGGTATTTTAACCAAATTACCTGGACAAAAAATGATGACGGTTCTGTAACTCAGAGCTGGAAAATTATTGATGAAAAGAATAAAATGATACAAGAAACGTTTAGAGGTATATACAAAAAATCTGTTAAAACTTCTAAATATTGAATATTTGGCACTATTTTAGTAGATTAATAGTGTGGCAATCAACGTGAAAAAAGTAATTAAATTTATGAAATCAAATTATAGAATCATACTTCCAATAGTTTTATTGGCTGGTGTATTGTTGAGTTTTACTATTAAACAAAACCCAGATCCAGAAAAAGATAGAGTCTTGTTAGGGCTTATTAAATATGCACTAACCCAAGGCCATTATGAACCGCAAGATTTAAATGATGAATTTTCTAAAGCTGTTTTTGACGATTTTATAGATGATCTAGATCCAACCAGACGTTTCTTTACTAATGAAGATATTCTGGAGTTTTCAATATATCAAGACAAAATAGACGATCAGATAAAAAATGAAGATTTAACCTTTTATAATGCCGTATATACTAGGTATAATCGTCGTATGCAAGAAGCGAAAGGATTTTATAAAGAAATTTTAAAATATCCTTTTGACTTTAATAAAGATGAAACTTTTGATGTTGATTATGATAAAAAGACATATCCTAAAAATGAGATAGAATTGATTATCAATTGGCAAAAACACCTAAAGCTAATTACAATATCACGCCTTTATGATAAACTAGAAACCGAAAACGATAAAAAAGAGGAGAATGCAGACTATAAGGTAAAATCATTTAAAGAACTAGAAATAGAAGCTAGAAAAGCTACTTTAAATGGTATGGAAGAAACATTCGACCGTTTTGATGATCTAGATGAAACCGACTGGTTTTCGGTATTTATAAATAGTATATCAGAAGAGTTTGATCCTCATACAACCTACTTTGCTCCAAAGATCAAGAAGAAGTTTGATATAGACATGGCTGGTAAGTTAGAAGGTATTGGTGCGAGATTACAAAAAGATGGAGACTATACTAAGGTTTCTGAACTTATTTCAGGAGGACCGGCTTGGAGAGCAGGTGAATTAGAAGTTGGAGATCTTATTATAAAGGTAGCACAAGCTGACGGAGAACCTTTAGATATTGTTGGAATGCGCTTAGATGATGCTATTGAGTTTATTAAAGGTAAAAAAGGAACAGAAGTAAGGCTAACCTTAAAGAAAATAGATGGTGCCATTAAAACCATTTCAATTATAAGAGATGTGGTTGTAATAGATGAAACTTTTGCCAAATCAAGTGTGGTAAAAAAAGGAAAGAGAAAATTCGGAGTTATAAATTTACCTAAATTTTATATAGATTTTTCTGAAAAGAATTTTAGAAATTCAGCTACTGATATGGCTTTTGAAATTGAGAAGTTAAAGGAAGAAAAGGTAGAAGGTTTAGTGATAGATTTACGAAATAACGGTGGAGGTTCTTTAGAGACAGCTATTGATATTGCCGGATTATTTATTCAAGGCGGCCCAGTAGTACAAGTTAAATATAAAGAAGGTAAACCTAGAGTTCGTTCTGATAAAGACAGTAAAATTCAATGGAATAAACCATTGGTTATCCTTGTGAATGAATTATCAGCATCGGCTTCAGAAATATTTGCAGCTGCTATGCAAGATTATAATAGAGCAGTAATTATTGGCAGTAAGCAAACTTTTGGTAAAGGTACTGTTCAAAATATATTACCACTTAATAATTACTTTAAGTATTCTAAAGATTTAGGAGCTTTAAAAATGACTATTCAAAAATTTTATAGAGTTAATGGAGGTTCTACTCAGTTAAAAGGGGTTGAGTCTGATATAAAATTACCAACCAGATATTCATTCTTAGATATTGGCGAACGCGATGAAGATAATCCATTAGGATGGGATAAGATAGAAAGCGCTGATTATACTTCATGGAATCATTATGAAAATTTTGATGAAGTAATAAATAATAGTAAAAAAAGGATAGCCCAAAACGCACAGTTTATTTTAATTGACAAAAATGCGAAGTGGTTAAAAGAAGGGCGAGATGATACTACAGTTTACTTAAAGTTTAGCGAGTATAAAAAAGATATTGAAAAAAGAGAGGATGAAAGCAAAGAATTCTCATCTATTTATGATTATCAAAACAATCTTATTTTTATATCTCCAATGCACGAATTAGCATTATTAGAAAAAGATGAAGTGTTGGCTGAAAAACGTGATGTTTGGCATAAAAATTTATCGAAAGATATTTATGTTGAAGAAGCATTAAATGTGTTGGCAGAACTTAAAGTAAAAAATTATAAAACATTAGTTAAAAACTAACACCATATAGACAAGGTGTCAACTTTATTATCACATTTAGCTCTGAAAAGGTTTAAAAAGCTGTTCAGGGCTTTTTGATTTTATTAGGTTAAATTTAATATAAATACTCAAAGACTAAAGCACTATCTTTACCTCGTTTTGCTAGCAAATTTTTCTGAACATATCAACTCCCATTTTTCGTTTTTAAAAGACAAAAAATTATTAATAGCCGTTTCAGGTGGATTAGACAGTATTGTTTTATCTCATTTACTTCATCGATTAAAATTTACAGTTTCATTGGCACATTGCAATTTTCGCTTACGCGGGAAGGATGCCGACCAAGACGAAGTTTTTGTTAAAGAATTGGGCAATCAGTTATCGGTTCCTGTTTTTACAACATCATTTGAAACAGAAAAAGTGGCTACACAAGAAAAACAATCTATACAAGTAGCAGCTCGAGAATTAAGGTATAAATGGTTTCATGAAATTATTGAAGAAAATAAGCTGGATTTTTTGTTAACTGCGCACCATGCTGATGATAATTTGGAAACTTTTTTAATCAATACCATTAGAGGTACAGGATTGGATGGTTTAACCGGTATTCCTGAAAAAAACGAAAATATCATCAGACCTTTATTACCTTTTAGCAGAGAACAAATCGAAAAATACGCAAAAGACCATTCGCTGAAATGGCGAGAAGACAGCTCTAATATTGAAACAAAATATTTGAGAAATAAGATCAGGCATGCTATAATTCCGATCTTAAAAGAATTGAATCCAGGTTTGCTATCCTCATTTGCAAAAACCCAAGAGAACCTAATGGGAAGTCGACAAATTATTGAGGATGTAATAGCCAAGGTTAAGAATGCTGATGTCATTCCTGCGCAAGCTGGAATCCAGAAGATCAACATCGCTAAATTAAAAGAATATAGCAACCCTAAAGCCTATTTATACGAGCTATTAAAAACATATAATTTTACAGAATGGAATGATGTTGTTAATTTATTAGATGCACAATCAGGTAAACAAGTACTTAGTGAAACACATAGATTACTAAAAGACAGAGACTTTTTATT
>Ga0209633_10002714_pt1 | contig 16850 bp, 15 predicted proteins | sample Cruoilmetagenom1_FD_187290 | JGI IMG/M metagenome (GOLD analysis project Ga0209633, IMG submission 187290) | Oil polluted marine microbial communities from Coal Oil Point, Santa Barbara, California, USA - Sample 1 (SPAdes) (version 2) | ecosystem: Environmental > Aquatic > Marine > Oil seeps ... | reverse complement strand
ATTCATCCAAAGTATAATGATCGGTAATTTGGGCAGATGATTTTTTCACGCCAATAGCGCCGCCAAAATCTACCCATAATTTGTAAGCAGGCTTACGAGCCTGCGGAAAATCTTCGCACTTAACCACCGTGCCAACACGAATATCGACCTTCATGAAATCACCGAAATCAATGTCGGGGGCAGGGGGCGTCTGGGATGTTTGAACTTTATGCATAGAGCGGCTTATACGCCGCCCTTAGGCAATAGTCTAGAACCTTGCTTTGAAGCCTACATTTACCGCGTGAGCGATTACGTCGTCATTAGAGATAAGCTGTGGTGCTACGAACGGTATGAAGCCCTTATTGTACACATATTCTGCGCCAATATCGAGGAAATCGTTGACGGGGTATTCGAGGCTAAGCGCGTGTTGTTGGTTGTTTTTCCATGTCGTAGGTTGCCCGCCTGCGCCAACGCCTACAAAATCATCACCGATAACGCCCCAAGAGCCAACAGCAGAAATTGCCATACGGCGGCCATTTGGCAGCATAGGTTTGATACGGGCTTGGGCGACAAGTACCTCAAGGTTTTGGTCAAAGCTGATATTGTTCAGGTCGCTTTGAGAACCGAGCGGGTCGATCAAATATCCAGGGTCAACATTGCCAGCCGCGTCTTGCGGAATTGCGGCTGCCCACGGTTCTAACGTTGTTGTATACTCAACCATTGCATCAAAGAACGGGCTGTTATATTCGGCAAAAACATCAACAGCGCTATTGCGGTATTCGATGAAGTTGGCAGGCGGCGTACCTTGGTCGATGAGCGCAAATGTATGGGCCGTAAAGTTATTACGGTAAATCGTATCGTGCAAATAACTTGTCCCTAGAGTGAATGAACCACCGCCGCCAAGTATGAATTCTTTTTCAATGCTAGCGGCATAATTGCCAATATTATTGCGCTCGCCTGCATAGGCAGTGCGCAATTGACGCCCTGCGCTGAAGGCTGATGCTGATAATTTCCAGCCATTATTATAATAACCAAGCTCTAAGACGGGCTGGTCTGAATGCGCCCAAAAATAATGTTGTGCCTCGGTTTGTGTGAACGCATTATAGCCGTCAAAATTACCAAAATCGATCGTTTTACGCCCAAATGCTGCGTAAAAAGGTGACTTTTGCAAATTACCAAATACAACATAGGCTTCGCGCAACTGCATTTCATCTTGGTTGACGGGAAAGTCTGTTTCGGAATACTCGGGCTGCATATAAATGGTTGTCCAATCTCCAAATGTTGCTGTGAAGGACAGAGCCGCATTATTTATTGCGAACACACCTGCTTGGTCATCCGTTCGCTCAGACGCATTTGGGAAGCGCGACAAAATGGGGAACAAGCCAGTTGTATCTGTTTGTTGCCACATCAACCCGCCCTTGATGCCACCGCCAATATAAAGTGAATTAGGGTCTAGTGTGCCGTTGGCGCGGTTGGCCAAGAGGCTGACGGTTTTACCCGTTGTATTTTCTTGCCAATCAAGCATACGGCCCGTATGTGCAACGCTAGTTTTTACAGTTACGCCGCCCATGTTAAAGCTGCGGTTTTGCGGACGTGATGCGCCGCGTAGGCCATAATTTGGTGAGTTAAGGCTCGCATATTGATAATTGCCAACGGGGATTTGCTGCGGTGCAGGAACGTAGTTTTGACCATATACTGACGCAGGTGCTTGGTAGGTGCCAGCCACAGCATGGCCCATATAATAGGGCTGCGCTTGTGGCGCAACATAGGCGTTACCAGCATATTGCATGCCATAGGCTTGGGGCGCTTGCTGCGGGCCGCGCAGGCCAAGATTATTATTGGCTAATATCGGCGTTGCAAAAACACATACAGCAGCGCCAGTTAGTAGCGCGATTTTCGAAGTTTTTGATTTTAATAAGAACATGTTTGTTCCCCCACTATAGTACCAACTGATTTGGCTCACATTTTCGTGATATAGGTTTAAAATGTCTTAACTTTTCTGCGTCCTGCGGCATTTTGTCGTTAGTTTTGCGCTGTTTTTTTCTCTTCTACGTCAATGTCATGGTCGCGTACTTTGCGGTATAAAGTCGAGCGGCCAATGCCGAGGCGCCGAGCGACTTCTGACATGTGCCCACTATAGTTCTCGATGGCAAATTGTATGAGGTCTCGTTCGATGTCTTCTAATTTGCGCAGATGGCCGCTTGGATCAAGAATGTCGAATTTGTCATTATCTTCAGAAACGTGAGCCACTGTGTTTTCCAAGGCTGCTGTCTCCTGTTTAGGGATGAGCGGGCTCAGGCCAGATATTTGCGGAAAATCTTGAGGCTGAAGCGTATGTCCATCAGATAAGATCACGGCTCTAAAAACGGAGTTCTCAAGCTGCCGTACATTTCCTGGCCAGTCAAAGTTTTTCAAAAGCTCTAGTGCGTCATTACTAACGCCACGCACAGTACGGCGCTCTTGCGCATTGAAGCGTTTGATAAAATGGTCAAGCAATGCCTGAATATCTTCTTTACGATCACGCAGAGACGGAATTTCAATAGGAAATACATTTAGGCGGTAATATAAATCTTCGCGAAATGTACCCTCTTTGACAGCATCAGCAAGGTCGCGATTGGTCGCAGAGATAATCCGTACATCAACTTTGCTAGGGCGCTTGGAGCCGATCGGGTCAACCTCGCCTTCTTGCAAGACCCTTAGTAGTTTAACCTGCATATCTAGCGGTAGTTCGCCAACTTCATCCAAAAATAACGTACCCGTATTGGCCTCTTGAAATTTACCGAGATGTTTGGTGTTTGCGCCCGTAAAGCTACCTTTTTCATGGCCAAACAAAATGCTTTCCACAAGGTTTTCTGAAATCGCGCCACAGTTAATGGTTACAAATGGCGCGCCTGCGCGCTCTGATGTACCTTGAATAGCCCGCGCTACAACTTCCTTGCCAACGCCGCTCTCGCCAGTGATCAAGATCGGGATGTTAGCTTTCGCGCCGCGCTCGCCCATCGCCACAACGCTGCGCATAGACGTGGCATTGCCGATGAGATCGTCAAATGTAAGATTGCCAGACTTTGACTTTTTTAGCCGCGTGACTTCGCTGGCCAGTGTGTTGATCTCTAGCGCGTTACGCAGTGAGACAATAATTCGCTCTGGGCTTGCTGGCTTGACTAAAAAATCTCGCGCGCCTGCCTGCATAGCGGCAACAACAGCATCGATACTGCCCGTGCCCGTGAGAACAATAACGGGCAGATCAGGCTGCTTCCGCGTAAGTTCGGCTAGCGTTTCCATGCCGCCGCGCCCTGGCATAACCAAGTCCAGCAACATGAGGTCAATTTTTTGGCTGTCAGCGTTTAGAGCAATATCAAGCGCGGCATCGCCGTCACTGGCTTGCAATGTAGAAAATCCACTTTTTTCTACGACCGCCTGCAAAATTCGCCGCTGAGTCGGGTCGTCATCAACGATAAGTACCGTTTTGCTCATATTATCACCTAATTTTAGCTCTGGCTGGATTTTCCCAACTCTTTTGCCCATTCATTGCGGCCTTTATGGACTAAAGGCGTAAAAATGCTCTTAAGGCCCGCACATTTTTTTTAATCTTGGCCAATAGACCCTTCGTCCCCCCTTGCGAGGGGGAAACCGCCATGCTACTCGAAAGATAACAATTATACTTATGGGAACTTAATTATGTCTGGACATTCTGATTATATTCGTGGCTCAATGCCAATCGTGGGACAAGACAAAACCTTTATGGGGTTTGTTCGCTTGTCAGCATTCTTTACGGCGTTTTTAACCGTCGTTCTTCTGATGCCTATTTTGGTGTTTGCAGCTGGGCTTCCTTGGCTGCCAGCCTTGATTGCGACTTTTGTAGTTGGTCTTATTCTAGCGCCAGCTCTTAAGCTCGGAGGGTCTTGGTATGGGACATTAATAGGCCTTGCGATTTTAGGCGGCGCAGTCAGCTTGATCATTTCGGCGCTTGCCTAGTTAAAGGATAGTCTTTTGAAAATTTCAGTTATCAAAGAAACGCAAGCTGGCGAAGCGCGCGTAGCCGTGACGCCAGACGCCGCAAAATTTTATATAGGCGCTGGCCATTCTGTTACTGTGACTAAGGGCGCAGGCGTTGCGGCAAATTTTTCTGATGCAGACTATAAAGACGTGGGCGCCTCTATAAGCGCTACAAATGATGCATGTGTAAAAGCCGCCGACCTCGTCATGAGCATTACGGGCGGGAGCGCGGCTTTGGTTGCTAAACTTAAAAAAGGCGCAGGCATTACGGGGCTGATGAACCCTACGGATAATCCTGCCTATGCTAAAGCGTGCGCCAAAGCGGGCGTAACGGCTTACGCGCTTGAATATATTCCGCGCATTTCACGCGCCCAAGCAATGGACGTATTATCGTCGCAGTCAAACCTGTCTGGCTACCGCAGTGTTGTCGAAGCCGCATCTATTTATGGCCGCGCCTTTCCGATGATGATGACGGCAGCGGGCACGATCGCGCCCGCAAAAGCATTTATTATGGGCGCGGGCGTAGCGGGCCTTCAGGCTATCGCAACGGCGCGCCGCCTTGGCGCTGTAACCACGGCGACCGATGTGCGCCCTGCGGCCAAAGAACAAGTGGCGTCACTAGGCGCAAAATTTATCGCTGTTGAAAATGAAGAGTTCAAAGAAGCCGAAACGGCGGCAGGCTATGCCAAGCAAATGTCGCCAGAGTATCAAAAACTACAAGCTGAATTAACCGCCAAACATATAGCGAAGCAAGATGTCGTTATTACTACAGCGCTTATTCCGGGCCGCCCCGCGCCAAAGCTTATTGATAAGGCCATGCTAAAATCCATGAAGCCGGGGAGTGTTTTAGTTGACCTCGCGGTAGAGCGCGGCGGTAATGTGGAAGGCGCAAAAGCTGGGGAGATTGTGACCACGGCGAACGGCGTTCATATTGTTGGTTATCTAAATTGGCCCTCACGCATGGCGGCGGACAGCTCTTCGTTATTTGCGCGCAATTTGCGCAATCTTCTACCGCTCATGACTACCGAAGACGGGGCATATGCACCTGATTGGGACGACGAAATTATTCAAGGCTGCGCGCTCACCAAGGACGGAAAAGTCGTTCATGAGCGGCTATTATAGGGGATAATGATGGAAATGATTATTATGGCGAGTGGCGGGGCGGGTGTGTCACCTTTCGTTTTTCAGTTTACGATTTTCGTACTGGCAATTTTTGTAGGCTATTATGTTGTTTGGTCGGTGACGCCCGCGTTACATACGCCGCTGATGGCTGTGACTAACGCTATTTCTTCTGTGATTATCGTGGGTGCGCTTGTCGCTGTGTCCTCTGCCATGGGCGAAGGTATTAATCTGCCTAGCGGCTTTGGGTTTGTCGCAACTCTGCTCTGCGCCATCAATATATTTGGCGGTTTCCTCGTCACACAGCGCATGCTCGCCATGTATAAGAAAAAGGGGTAGGCTATGAGTTTCGAAATGACCCCCAATCTCGCCGCGATTCTTTATGTAGTATCGGGTGTTTTATTTATTTTGGCCCTGCGCGGGCTTTCCTCGCCAGCTAGCTCTCGGCGCGGCAATGTGTTTGGCATAATCGGGATTACGATTGCTGTCGTGACGACCTTGCTATCACTTGGTATGTCAGGGATGGGTTTGATCCTCGTTTTAGTCGCGCTAGGTATCGGGGGCGGTTTGGGCGCGCTGATAGCGAAGAAAATCCCTATGACGGATATGCCGCAGCTTATTGCGGGTTTTCACTCATTAGTCGGACTTGCTGCCGTCTTGGTTGCTATTGCGGCCTTTTTAGCACCCAATAATTTTGACATAGGTGATGTAGGCAACATTCATACTTTCAGTCTTTTGGAGTTGTCCTTAGGTGCCGCCATTGGCGCGATTACCTTTAGTGGCTCAGTCATCGCGTTTCTTAAACTAAATGGCAATATGTCCGGCGCGCCAATAGTATTTAAGGGGCAGCATTTGGTTAATCTCCTGCTTGGCCTTGGCATTACTCTGCTAATCGGCATGTTGATGCAAGCTGGCGGGGCGGATCCAATAGTGTTTTGGGCGATTATAGGCATTGCTTTCTTGCTCGGCTTTTTGCTTATCATTCCCATTGGCGGCGCGGATATGCCCGTGGTTATCTCTATGCTCAACTCTTATTCGGGCTGGGCGGCGGCGGCGCTTGGCTTCACACTTGGCAATATGGCGCTAATTGTCACGGGCGCATTGGTTGGTTCTTCTGGCGCGATTCTGTCCTATATTATGTGCAAAGCCATGAACCGCAGTTTCTTCAGCGTCATCCTTGGCGGCTTTGGCGCAGAAAGTGCTAGCATTTCCAGCGGTGATAAAGAGCAGCGCCCAGTTAAGCGCGGCTCCGCAGATGATGCGGCTTTCATTATGAAAAATGCCTCCAAGGTAATTATTGTGCCAGGTTACGGCCTAGCCGTGGCGCAGGCGCAGCACGCCACTCGCGAAATGGCGGACAAGCTTAAAGAAGAAGGCGTCGATGTTGTCTACGCTATTCATCCCGTTGCAGGCCGAATGCCTGGCCATATGAATGTGTTGCTCGCCGAAGCGAATGTCCCATATGATGAAGTGTTCGAGCTTGAAGACATTAACTCCGAATTTGCCAATGCTGACGTGGCGTTCGTTATTGGCGCGAATGATGTGACCAATCCAGCCGCCAAGACGGACCCTGAAAGTCCTATTTACGGCATGCCGATATTGGATGTGGATAAGGCAACGACAGTGCTATTCGTTAAGCGCTCTCTGTCTCCTGGTTATGCAGGTATCGATAATGACCTGTTCTATGCAGACGGCACAATGATGCTGTTAGCGGACGCCAAAAAAATGGTCGAGGACATCATCAAGGCGCTATAGGTGAAACTCAGTTTTAGGATAATTATTGGCGTGGCTAGCTTATATCTAGCCGCGCTTTTGTTTGTTTTTATTACGCAGCGAAATTTCATGTATTTTCCGCCAGTGACTGCGGCTTCACCAGACGTATTTAAAGCGCGCGGGGAGCAAATTGTTATTATTGAAGTGGAGGGCGTTGGCCCAATCAACGCCATTTTTGCGGCGCCTCCCAAGCAGGGTGCGCCCGTCATTTTATTCATTCATGGCAATGGCAGCGCTGCACATGAATACACAGAATATTTTGATGCGTTCAAATCATGGGGTGCAGGGTTTTTAGCTATAGAGTACCCAGGCTATGCCGCCAATATTGGGGCGCCAAGTGAACAGGCTATCTTAAAAACCGCGCAGGCTCATTACGATTATCTTCGCGCCAATGACATAGCGCCTTCGCAAATTGTTCTTTTCGGCCATAGCCTTGGCGCGGCAGTTGCAGTCGATCTTGCAAAAAACAACAAAGCGGCTGGCTTGGTTCTTGGGTCGCCATTTTTGTCAATGCAGGCTATGGGGCAAAAGCAAATGCCGTGGTTCCCAACATCTATGCTTATGAAGGATAAATATAGGTCTGATTTGAAAATTGTGCATGCTGACGCAAACTTACTTGTTCTACATGGCGACGAAGATGAGCTTATCCCGCACGCGCAAGGGAAAGCGTTATTTGATCTGTATGAAGGTGAGAAAAAATTTGTTTTGATAAAGGGGGGGCGGCACCAATTATGGGGGACGGAAATGGCAAAACACATACATTTATTTGTAAGGGCGCAGTCACCTAGCCTGTAAACTTTATATTGGTTGCCGTGCCTTATTTTGGGGATGGTGTGGGGCTTCTTTATAGGTCAGCACGGGCGTGACGCAGGCGTCTGAATTTTCAAACAAAGCTTCCCAATAGGCGCGGGGCTGTGCCGCAAATATTTTGCTTAGGATTTTGATTTGCTTTGGCCACAGGGCAGGGTCGTTTTGCCCGCCAAAATCATCAAGCGCGAGAAGAGATAACATCTCAGCATAAAATTTTGGCTCTAAGCAGCCCACTGCCATATAGCCACCATCCTTAGTTTCAAAACATCTATAATAGGGCCGTGAACCATCTAGTAGGTTCGTGCCGCGTGCTTCACTCCACATGCCGATCTGGTCGAGCGATCTGACAATCCCCATCATCGACGCTGTGCCGTCAATAATGGCTGTATCAATAACGCAGCCAAGGCCAGTGCGCTGGCGTTCTATGACGGCGGCTAAAATATTCATAACTAAGAACTGAGACCCGCCGCCATAATCACCGATAAGATTAAGCGGCGGCGTAGGCGGCTGCACCGCATCGCCCATAGCATGAAGCGCGCCGCTAAGGGCTATGTAATTAATATCATGCCCAGCTTTGTACGCCCATGGCCCTGTCTGCCCCCAGCCCGTCATCCGCCCATAAATTAGTGCTGGATTGATGTTGTGGCAGTCTTTCGGGCCTAGCCCGAGGCGCTCCGCTACGCTAGGCCGTGCGCCTTCTATGAGGATGTCAGCAGTTTTTATCAGATCTAAAACGCGGCGCTGTCCTTCTGGAGTTTGAAGGTTAAGGTCTAAGGAGGTTTTGCCGTGGTTCTCAATAGCTAGGTTGATGCCGCCCGCTTTATTGATACGGGTCACCTGCGCCCCCATACTTTGTAGTAAATGCCCAGCATAAGGAATTGGGCCAATCCCCATAAGCTCTATAACATGAAGCCCCGCGAGCGGCTTAGACGGTTTTGTCGGTATGTTCATATGGTTAGTATAAGCCTTGCCCAGCTAAAAAACACAAGCCTTTGCTTGCCTGCGCATTTTTTTTAATGTAAAAATTACAAAGAGTTTAAGAAACTTATGTATATATATAGATAAGGTTGATTCGGCAGATTATTTGCCAAATGATGAAACTTTCGCAGGGGGCGTGCGTAAGAGCAGAACTTAGAAGTCTGGGGAGGCTGGAATGACACATTGTCAAAAGAGTTTGCATTCAGTTGCAACAATTAAGAAAAATCTTAAGCGGCTCGACGCGCTTATTAAAAGTCCTTATGTTCGCCCTGCCGACTATGCAAACCGTGATCGGTTCGCGCGTCGCTTACTTGAGGCCACGCAAGCACGGTAGAACTAGTTAGGCTAGGGCTGACGGCACGGCTTAAGCCTTGCGCATAATCTGATTTCCTTTACTATGCAATAAAATGCATAATATGGCTGGCAATGCTATACGCCAGATAAAAGGAGGTCTCTATGAGCGTGTTAGAAGATTTACAAAGCAAGGTAGGGCGAGAGCTTGGCGTATCAGACTGGGTAGAGATTTCACAAGACCGAATTTCAAACTTTGCTGACGTGACCGAAGATCACCAATTCATTCATATTGACGAAGAAAAAGCCAAAATGTTCACGCCCTTTGGCGGTACAATTGCGCATGGGTTTTTGACATTGTCATTGCTGTCACGCTTTGCCGAGACGGGACTTCCTGCTGTTAAAGGCGCAAAAATGGGAATGAATTACGGCCTTAACAAAGTGCGGTTTTTGTCACCCGTACCGCGCGGCGCAAAAATTCGTGGAAAATTTGTTCTAGGCTCTGCCGAAGAAAAAAATCCAGGGCAGCTTTTAGTAAGCTACCAAATCACTGCTGAAATTGAAGGCGCGTCCAAACCGGCTATGGTGGCTGAGTGGCTGACATTGCTGTTCATCTAGGAAAATATCGCTATGAAAATTGAATATAAAGACAGAGTCGCCATTGTAACAGGGGCGGGTCAGGGGCTTGGCCGTTCTCATGCATTGGCGCTTGCAGCGCGCGGGGCTAAGGTTGTTGTCAACGATTTGGGCGGCGCAGCGGACGGCACGGGCGGCTCTATCACGCCCGCGCAGGACGTGGTGGATACCATTATCGCGGCGGGCGGCGAAGCCATCGTTAATGGCGCTAATGTTGCTAAAATAGGCGAAGTTGAGGCTATGGTTGCGCAGACTATGGATAAATGGGGACGCATAGATATTCTTGTAAATAATGCAGGTATTTTACGCGACAAATCATTTGTCAAAATGGAACTTAAAGATTTCCAAGTTGTGCTGGATGTGCATTTGACGGGCAGTGTTAACTGCACCAAGTCCGTTTGGGAGATCATGCGCGCGCAAGGTTATGGCCGGATTGCTATGACTACATCATCGTCTGGCATGTATGGTAATTTCGGGCAAAGCAATTACGGCGCGGCCAAGGCGGGCCTTGTCGGCTTTATGAATACACTGTGCATTGAAGGCGCAAAATACGATATTCGCGTCAATGCGCTTTCACCTGTTGCCCATACGCGCATGACGGAAGGGCTCATCCCCGAAGAGGCTCTCAAATTGCTAACGCCAGAATCCGTTACTGCAGGATTGCTTGCTTTGGTTTGTGATGACGCGCCTAACCGCACAATTTTGTGCGCTGGTGCTGGCGGTTATGCGCGCACCATTATCTATGAAACAGACGGTATATATCTTGCGCCTGAAGATCAAAACCCAGAAAATGTTCTGGCGCTTATGGGCCAAATCAGCGACCCAGAAGGCCAAATGGAGTTTACGCAAGGGTTTGAGCAATCTAAAAAATTCCTTGATAAGGCCATGAAATCTTGAAGGAAAAACGCGAAACCTACGCACGTGTCGCCAAGGAAGTTGCGGCGGTTATTGACGGAGAAACGAGCGCAGTGGCGCGCTACGCGACGGCGGCTTGTTTGCTCAGCGAAGCATTTGGCGATTTTTACTGGACGGGGTTTTATCTTGTTGATCCCTTGAAACCGCAAGAGCTTGTGATCGGCCCCTATCAGGGAACACTTGGATGTTTGCGTATCCCTTTTGGCAAAGGCGTTTGCGGCGCTGCAGCAAAGTCTTTAAAGACTGTATTGGTTGAGGATGTTCATAAATTTTCTGGGCACATTGCCTGTGACAGTAAAACTAATTCAGAAATAGTTGTGCCTGTGTTTAACAGTGAAGGCCAGCTTGCGGCTGTCCTGGATGTGGACTCGACATCGCTTGCGGCATTTGATCAAGACGATAAAATAGGCCTTGAAGCCATTTGCAAAAATCTACTTCAGGACGCGCTTAGTTAAACCTTATCTATCTCATCAGTGATATGGATTGCGCCTTTTGAGGCCGGGTTTTCCCACTGCCGCTCAATAAGGTTTAAAGCCGTGCGCGGGCACGCCTCGCGAAACAAATGATATTTGAGCCAATCAGGACTGAATTTGGTGTCTATGGTATGATGTAATAATTCCATAAGAGGCGCCCAATATCCATCCGTATCCACAAATACCATTGGTTTTGCGTGTAAATGTAACCGCATCCAAGACATGACTTCGATAGCTTCCTCTAGCGTGCCAATGCCGCCCGGCAGTACGATATAAGCGTCAGATTCTTCGTGCATGTCATGTTTGCGCTCATGCATGTCTTTCACAACGCGGTGCGGAATGTCGGTGTCTAGCCCTTCGATCTCCTTTAAAAATTCAGGTATAATGCCAAGCACTTCGCCGCCCGCATCTTGCGCCGCATTGGCGCTCGCGCCCATTAACCCAATGCCGCCGCCGCCATAAACTAGCCGGTATTCGCGCTCTGCAATTTCGCGCCCGCATGTTTTGGCTAGCTTGATGTAATGGGCCGCCGCAGCTTCGGACGCGCCGCAAAATACGCAAATGCTTTTTGTCTTACTCTGTTCACTGGGTTTCATATTTCATCCTTTTCTGCGCTTGCCAGCACCGTACCTGCCAGATAAGTTTAAGGGTACGGCTTGACTTCATTAGTCATAAACATGTTTGTAAAGGGTTGTCTATGTTCAAACTAAAACCGCTAACAATCCTATTCATAGGGTTATCGCTTGCGCTTGCGGTTTGGGGTGTTTCGCAATTAATTCAGAAGGACACACCTCTGAACGCGCGTACGGCACAAATTTTTACTGATGAAGAGCGCCCGAATGATTTTGACATAACGCCTGCCACGATTCAAACGGCTGTTTATCGGGGCGGACGTATCATTATTAGCGGCAATGGCGTGCCAAACTCTCAAGCTATTTTGAAACATAGCACGCATGTAGGCCAAGGAGATGGAAAAATTTCGAGCGTGCAAGTCAATGGTGCAGGGCAATGGACGCTAAGTTTTATTCTGGGCAGCGCTGAGGTGCCGCTAGCCCTTACAGTTGACAGTACTATGCTCTCTGGTCAAACCATTGCGTCTGATGAAACATTATTCGTAGTGAGCAGCCAAGAGCAAACTCAGGAAGAGCAAACTCAGCAAGCTGAACAAACTGGTGCGGACGAGGGGCCGCTTACACTTTCTGTTCTTGTACTGTTAAGTGCCCCTGGCGGTCAGTCCCGCGTATTGCAAGCGCCGCGCGGCCTGCCTAGCATTGATGGCTTTACGCTTGAAGCTATAGATTATGACAATTCTGGCGGCGTTATTTTTTCAGGATCATCGGACAAAAAAGGCGCAGTAGTGACTTATTTGCGTGGCAGGCCAGTCGTGGAAACACAGGTAGGTCAAAACGGTAGATGGAGTTTGATTTCTGGTAACACTATGCCGCTTGGCACATACAAAGTCGGCGCGCAATTGTTCCCAGAAGACGGTAGCGAAGCGATTAAATTGACATTGCCATTCGAGCGCAAAAAGCCATTTTCAGACATAGAAAATAGCCCTAAAATATTAGTCACAAGACATGAAGATTATATTCAAGTGGCGCGGGCGCTTCATGGCGGCGGCTATCAATACACTATTGTTTATGATCACAACGCCTTAGAAATAAACCCGAAGAAATAGATTTCAAAACTCTGTAATAAAAAAGCTTCGTTGATTTATGTTGGCGTTAATTTTTCCTCATTGGAGATATGGGCAACAGAGCCATCTTTAGCGCTTTGCCCGCTTTCTTTATGTTCTGATTTGAACCGTGCCAAAAATTTTTTCGTCGCGCCCCACCATAAGTCAGGCGCAGCCAACAATACGGGTGTTAAGACAAGAGTTAGGATGGTAGAAAATGCCAGCCCGCAAACTAACACGTAGGAAATAGGAGCCCAGATCGCTGACGTTGAGGTTCCGCGCGTAGAAAATGTACCAGTAAATAAGTCCGCCTGTAAAGCGAGCGCCATGGGCATCAAACCAACAATCGTTGTGATTGTTGTTAATAATACGGGACGCATACGCTGCGCGGCTGTGCGCACGGCGGCGTCGTGGGCTTCGTAGCCTTCTTGCCGCAAACGCTGAAAAGTATCGATTAAAACGATATTGTTGTTAACAACGATACCTGCAAGCGCCAACACGCCCGTGCCACAAAGCAGAATGCTGACATAGGGGTAGAAAATCAGGCCAAGTAAAACACCTGCTACAGAAAATACCACGGCAGACAATGTCAATAATACATGCCAGAAACTGTTAAACTGCCACAGCAAAATTACAGCCATCATGAAGAGTGTCGCGATAGCTGCGCCTGCGAAAAATTTACCTGCCGCTTTGTTTTCTTCGTCTTGACCAAGGAACTTGAAACTTACATCATCTGCAAAATCAGCTTCGGTTTCAAGCCATTCACGCATCTCTTCAACGATTACATTTGTCGCATAATTAACATCAGTTTCAGGGTTGATTTTTTCGTTACGAGTATTGGCTTTAATCTCATAAACGCGCATTTGATTGCGGCGTGAGATACTGTCTTGCCGCGGCTTAGCTGTGCGTTTGACGATAGCCGAGAGCGGCAGTGCGCCGTTTGCAGTTTGTATGCGCAAATTATCAAGCTCGGCCAAATCGCGCGAAGTTTTAGGGTAGCGAATGCGAATGTCGACTTCTTCATCATTATCAAGGGGGCGGTAAAAACCCACGAGCGACCCTTCGGTGACGAATTGCACGGCGGCGCCAATTGTATTGACATTTAGTCCAAGCCTGCCTGCCTCCGCACGGTCAACTTCGAGCTGCCATTCTATGCCCGGTAGCGGCAGTGTATTTTCAATCTCAAAGAGGCCATTATGCTGCTCGAAATGCGCGGTGACTTGTTTGGCGGCATATGTTAGGTGTTCCAAATTATTGGAGGTGAGCTCTATACTTACGTCCTTACCTACTGGCGGGCCGTCAGCTAATACTTCGATTTCGATGAAAAGGCCCGGCATGTTGTCTAAAGCGGCCCGTACATCGGCCTCGATTTCTTTGGTTGGGCGGCGCTGCTCAAAGGGTTGTAATTCTAAAAACGTACGCGATACAGTATCAAGAGGAACGGAGCTAGGCCCCCTAAAACCACCAACCGAAGCCGCGCCGTCGCCCGCAATTGTAAACACGGATCTTATGCCCTCTATACCAACAAGGCGTGATTCCACTTGTTGCGCGATTTCATAATCGCCTTGGGCTGCGGTATTGCCGCGCGCGCGGGCATAGATATAAATCTCATCGCCGCCTTCCGCCGTGAAAAATTCTACTTGTCTGCTAGACGCCGTAGCGCCAAACCACATGAAAATGCTAGTGACCATCACAAGCATGGCAATGAGCACTACAAGCGGACGGCGCGATAACCTATTTATGGTGCGGGCATACCTGCCAGTAAATCCTGTTAATGATAAAGGATCCCCTTCCGTGCCAGAAAGGGCTTTGAGACTCTCGCTCGCGTTTTTAATTTTTTTGGGGCCAAATAAAGCGCCCAGCGTTGGTAAAAATATCAAGGCCATGAGCAAAGATGCGGTAAGAACATAGACGAGCGTTTTGGGAAAGTAGGACATGAATTGCCCTGGGAGAGTGTTCCAAAATAGGAGCGGCAGAAAAGCCGCTAATGTCGTCGCAGTAGATGAAACTATGGGCCAGAACATCCTCTTGCCAGCCATAGTATAAGCCTCCCGCCTGTGCATGCCTTCAGCGAGTTTACGGTCAGCATATTCAATAATAACAATAGCGCTATCGACCAAAATGCCGACAGATAAAATCATGCCAAACATGACCATCATATTGATGCTGGCGCCTTGTATTTTGAACATGAATACGGTCATCAAAAAACTAGCAGGAATAGCAAAGCCAACCATGAGGGCGGAGCGCAGTCCAAGCGCGGCGATACAAACAATAACAACGAGAACAACCGCATTGATAATACTGGAAACCAGAGATTTAATCATATCGATGATTTGCACAGTCTGGTTTTGACTAAATTCTATTTTTACCGTTTCGGGCCAGTCTTCTGTTACTTCCGCAGTGATGGCTTTTACTTCAGCGATGGTTTCGATAATGTTTTCACCATTTCTCTTAGACACCTCTAACGAGACAGACGGGCGGCCTTGATAGAGCGCATAGCTGCTGCGGTCTTTGTAACTCCTGCGAACACTAGCAATATCGCCCATGCGCACGATCGCCCCATTTCGGTCAGCGCGTACTACGATTTGCGCGAGATCATCAGTATTCTCGATTAGCCCCGGTAGTTTGATGGAAAATTTACCGCTGTTCATCTGCAAACTACCCGCAGTTACCAAAGTATTATTGCTGGCTACTGCGGCGGCCAGTTCGTTAAATGTTAGTCCGTAGCTTTCCATCAAAGCGGGGTCGACGACAATTTCCAAAAGCTCTTCGCGCTCGCCCTGAATGACTGCTTCTAAAATGCGCGGGCTAGATTCGAACGAATTTTGTAGAACTTTGGCTAGTCTTTGTAGCTCTCGATCAGGGGCATCGCCAAATAAATTGACAACAATAATCGGTAGTGTTTTTGTATTTAGTTCCTCAACCTCGGGCTCTTTCGCGTCTTCGGGTAGCTCTCCGCGGGCTTTGTTGACAGCTTCCAGTACATCGTCAACGGCGCTGTCTTGTTCGAAATTAGGCTGAAACTCTAAAATGATACGGCCAGCGGATGTAATGGCAACACCGTCCATCTGCTTAACTCCGTCCAAAGATTTAAGCTCGGTTTCAAGTGGCTTAACTAATAGGCGCTCGGAGTCTTCAGGAGACACGCCCGGCAGAACCACCTGCACGGTCACAAAGGGAATGGCAACGTCTGGCTCCGCGTCGAGCGCAATATTGAACATGGAAAAAAAACCTGCGGCCACAGAGAAAAACAAAAGCGCTAGTGTCATACGCCATTGTCTTACGGCAAAATCAACTATGCCTGTCATTAGCGGCTGCCGTCCTCGGCGTTTTTAGAAACGTCTTGTGGGGCGTCGTGCTGCGTGCGCACTTGGATGCCTTCGGATACATAGTCTTGTCCGCGCGTGATTAGAGACGTGCGTTCGGGCAAGCCGGTAACCCATATGCCGTCATCAGATTCGTCAATGGTTGTCACGAGCGTGAACCGTACTTTTTTGTTGCTATCCACATGCTTGACGCCCACTTGGCCAGTATCATCTAGCGCCATAACATTGGCGGGGATCAAGTGCGCCTGCGCTTGTCCTGCAGTAAGTTTGATATTGGTAGCACTAACGCCCGCACGTAATTTTCTATTTTTGTTGGGTACAGCAATTTCAATGCGGAAAGTTCGCGTTGCTGTGTTGGCTTTACTTTCGATGAGGCGAATTTTTCCAGATACAGTTTCGCCAGTCGCAAGTGTAATTTCAGCCTCTTGCCCGCGCTTTAAAAGTCCAATTTGTTTCTCTGTTGCGTCGCCCGCAATGATGAGTGGATCTAGGTCAACTAATAGCCCGCAAGGTTGACCTGGCGCAAGATAGTCACCCACTTCTGCGATTTGCCGCTCAAAAATGCCGCTAAAAGGTGCGCGCATATTTACATTATCAATTTCAATTTTGGCCTGCGTCACAGAGGCGCGCGCACCGTCAAGCGCCGCCAGCGCACTCGCAGCTTGGGTCGATGACCGGTAGCCCTTATCCACCAAAACAAGCGCGGCTTCATATTCTAATTCGCGTGAACGCAGTAAAGCATTGGCTTGATCAAGTAGAGCCTGCCGCGCGTCAATATCTTGGGCGCAAAGCAGAGTGTCTTTTGTAACGTAACGTCCTTCGCGCACAGGCGTGTTAACAACAAGGCCAGCAGTTTCTGCTTTAACCCCATCTCCCATG
>Ga0209633_10002713_pt1 | contig 16854 bp, 18 predicted proteins | sample Cruoilmetagenom1_FD_187290 | JGI IMG/M metagenome (GOLD analysis project Ga0209633, IMG submission 187290) | Oil polluted marine microbial communities from Coal Oil Point, Santa Barbara, California, USA - Sample 1 (SPAdes) (version 2) | ecosystem: Environmental > Aquatic > Marine > Oil seeps ... | reverse complement strand
ATCAAAAATAGAAGAGATAACAAAACCAGAAAGTACATACCCTATCACAGTGGGTATATCAAACCTTTTTAACAAAACATTTAATACGGTTGCTATAGTAATCGTGATGATTAGTATGAGTAACGCATTCTCCATAATGTCTTTCCTACTTTTATTTTTATTATACAGGATAATGATATGTAGTTGTATATTTTTTCGATACGACGAGCTAATAAGTTAGTTTAGCTGATATATATGTGTAGAGTACACGCAAAATTGATGAAGAAATATTTGTTCGTCCTCTAAATGTAAAACATATTGCCATCATCAGTGTTGCACTTTTCTCTCACAAAAGAGACAAAGTCATTAAACGGTAAAGGTTTTGAAAAAAGATACCCCTGTCCATACATACAATGATACTCTAACAAAATATCTTCTTGTATTTTTTCTTCTATGCCTTCTGCAAGTACTTTGTAGCCGAGACCTTGTGCCAAAGCAATAATAGCCTTGGTGATAGAAATATCCTCAATATCTAATGCTAATTCATCTATGAAAATCTTATCTATCTTAATAGTATCTATAGGTAATTTTTGAAGATAACTCATAGAAGAATATCCCGTACCAAAGTCATCTATAGAGATTTGGAAACCTTTTGCCCTTAAATGCCCTAAGATATCAATACTCTTTTCTGTTTGATACATCACACTGTACTCAGTAAGTTCCAGATCAATATTATGAGGTTTCAACTGTGAGGTATCTACTATGTGTGTGATACGGTTGACTATATCTTCTTCTTGTAATTGGATACTTGAAATATTGACTGATATTGTCTCTAGTGGAAGACCCATGACTTGAAACGATTTCAATGCTTTACATGCATTTTCAAGTACCCACTCACCTATAGGGATGATCAATCTGTTTTCTTCTGCGATAGGTACAAACTCTGAGGGAGATAGTGCACCAAGTGCATCATCATCTAGACGTAAAAGTGCTTCACAGCCTATGACTTCATGTGTCTTCAAATTATATTTTGGTTGATAGACCAAAGTAAAACCATCATTATCTACTGCAAACCTTAACGCTTTTTCTATTTCAATCCTGCGTTTCATAGCTTGGCTGATATCTTTCGTATAAAACTTAAACGTATTTTTTCCTGAATTTTTAGCATGATACATAGCATCATCAGCATATTTCATAAGGTCTTGTACAGTAATACCATCCTCTGGATAGTTAGCGATCCCTATACTGCTTGTAAGCTGCACCGTCTGTGAATGCATCTTAATCGCTTTGCTGATCACTTGTAAGATTTGATGGACAAGGTCTAAAATACTTGCTTTATTTTTTACATCTTCAAGTAGTATGATAAATTCATCACCACCAATTCTTGCTATCGTATCGATATCTTTGAGCACTTCACTCATGCGTGTACTCAACACTTTCAGGACTTCATCTCCAAATTCATGACCATGTGTATCGTTGATAATTTTAAAATTATCCAAATCAAGAAATAAGACAGAAACCATACTATTGTTTCTTTTTGCAAGTTTGATTGCATGGGTTAACACCTCTTCAAAATATGCCCTGTTGGGCAACTTTGTCAGGTAGTCATGATATGCTAAATAATCTGTTTCTTTGATGAGTGTGATATCATGTATTAGTCCGTAATGACCCATTAGTGTACCACTCTCATCGTATTCTGGAGAAAAAATGGCATCTACCCAATAGGCTGTTCCATCTTTCTTTTGATTTAATATTTCACCGTTCCATGTTTTACCTTTATAGATCGTTCTCCAAATCTCGTTTAATATATCTTTAGACATATCAGGATGTCTAATATTGTCATAGGGATGTTTAAGAAGTTCATCTTTCGTGTAACCACATATATCAATAAATGCCTGGCTTACATAGGTTAAATTTCCCTTCAAGTCAGTTTTTGAAGAGATGACATGTTCATCTAAGAGGATGTTGAGATTATGTAGCTCTTTATTTTTATCATCCACCTCTTCTTCAAGTATGTCTCTCTCATCCAATAAGGCTCTTTCTCTTTTTATAACGACTTTAGATAAATAAAATAAAAGCACCACAAAAGTTGTAACCAACAATAGTAAAATATAATTTCTCATATTATTATGGTTTGCTAATTGTTTCCCGATAGGGGTAACCACCTCTAACACACCTCTTTTATCATTTAACTTCCATTTCCCTTTTTCCCATGTAGCATCTGGATGGTTATTGTGACAATTTACACAAGACATATCTGTCATATAGTCTGTTGTAGCTACTCTTAATACTTCTTCACCATTCATGACTTCTCTTTTTACATACAACCCATCTTCATTTATTTTTGTATATTTGATAGCATCTTTTTGGAATTGTGTTAAGTTCCTGTCTTTTCTGTTTTTAAAAGGGTATTCACTATAGAGATTATATTTTAGCCCTGTCTTTTCACTAAAGATCTTACTGAGATCATGGATGGTAGTTGTTGGCAAAGGGATAATGCCATTTACTCCTTCATGGTCATGAGAAAAGCGAATGTTCGGTGCATACTTTTTGATGTCATTCACGATAGCATTCACATAATAAGCTCTGGTTAGTTTCACCTGATGTACAGAGTTTTTACTACTGGCCGTAATTGTTTTTATGGTGTATTGTTCAGTAATGTATGGGATAAAAAAGAATAATATAATCGTGATAACAATACCTGCAAGAAGAATGACTTTTATCATTTTATGCTGTTGATATTTCTGTAGGATACCCATTTCATTTTTCATGTTACAACCAATATTTTAAAGTTATAGTGAATAGTAAATATGTATAGAGTATTATTCTATGTAAATTAAGCTAACATTGTTCTGAATTTAATCTGAATCATTATACACAGGTAGAAATCAACAAACTCAACCCCTCTTCACTAACATTTAGATAAAATCACAGCAATATATAACGAAGGAATACCATGGGACTAGGCATCGGACTTGTAGGACTACCAAATGTAGGAAAATCTACGACTTTTAACGCACTGACTAAAGCACAAAATGCAGAGAGTGCAAACTACCCTTTTTGTACCATAGAGCCAAATAAGGCTGTTGTACCTGTACCAGATAAAAGACTAGATGCATTAGCGGCTATCGTTAGTCCTGAAAAAGTACAATACTCTACGTTAGACTTTGTAGACATCGCTGGACTTGTTGCAGGTGCGAGTAAAGGTGAAGGTCTGGGAAATAAGTTTCTAGGTAATATCCGTGAAACAGAAGTGATACTCCACATCGTAAGATGTTTTACAGATGATAACATTGTACATACCGAAGGGACTATTGATCCTATACGTGATGTTGAGATCATCGAGCAGGAGTTACTTTTTGCAGACATCGACGCGGTACTCAAGCGTGTTGAGATGTTAAAGAAAAAAGCAAGAGGCAATGACAAAGATGCGAAAGAGCAACTTGAAGTAGCTGAAGCACTCTTATCACACATCGAAGATGGTGCACCTGTCTCTACTTTCTCAGACTTAGAATCAGATGGCTTTATAGCGATGAACAAAGAATTACGTCTTCTTACTTCTAAACCTATCATCTATGGTGCCAATGTAGATGAAGATGGTCTGGCAGAAGATAATGAGTATGTTATAAAACTAAAAGCCTATGCAAGTGAAAGAGACTCAGAAGTCATCAAACTTTGTGCTAAAGTAGAAGAAGACATGGTAGACTTTGATGATGAAGAACGTGATGAAATGCTTGCAGACCTTGGTGTCACAGAGTCAGGACTAGAGCAGATCATCCATAAAGGCTTTGATAAGCTAGGATTGATGTCTTACTTTACCGCAGGTGTAAAAGAAGTACGTGCATGGACGATACGCAAAAACACGACTGCACCTAAAGCTGCTGCAGCCATTCACAACGACTTTGAAAAAGGTTTCATCCGTGCAGAAGTCATCGCTTATGATGACTACATAGAGTTTGGTGGTGAATCTGGAGCCAAAGATGCTGGGAAAAACAGACTTGAAGGAAAAGAGTACATCGTACAAGATGGCGATGTCATGCACTTCAGATTTAATGTATAAAAAAGGATGAATGTGAAAAAGTTACTTTTAGTTGGACTCATAGGACTTGCCTTAGTTGGTTGTGATAGCAAAAAAGGGACTTTTCTAAACACTGTTAAAAGTGAAAACGATCTACCTACTGCTGTAGCAAAACTTGAAAGCCTTATCAAAGCACAAGGACTCACACACTTTAGTACCATTGACCACAAAGCCAACGCACAAGCTGTCGACATGAACTTAAAGCCTGAAACTGTAGTGGTTTTTGGTAATCCTAAAATGGGTACAGTACTGATGAATTGTAATCCTTCTATGGGCTTAGACTTGCCACTTCGCATGCTTTTTACAACAGACTATGAGGGCTTAACAACGATTACCTATACCAATCCTGAGTACTGGTCCCTCAAGCACAACATTAAAGATGTCAACTGTCTCGATATTGTAAATAAAGCCAAAATGGCGTTAGACAATTTAGCGTCAGAAGCAGGTAAAAAGTAGATGATCATTAGCACCAATGAAATACTTTACCGTATTCAAAAAGCATTAAACCTGACGATGGAAGAGATGTTAGAGGCATATAAGTTAGAAGCGTATGAAATGGATGAAAAACATCTATCTTCACTTCTTTTACGTCGCCAAGATAAGGACTTTAAGCTCTGTACCTATGAAGAGTTAGGTCTTTTTCTAGATGGACTTGTCACACTCAAGAGAGGTCCTTCTCCTAAAAAAGCTACGGATAAGGAAACAGTAGAACTTACAAACAACCTCATACTTAAAAAACTCCGTATAGCCCTTGAGCTCAAAGAAGCAGAAACAGAGATCATCTTTGGTCTTGCAGATGTGGAGCTCAGTAAACAACAAATGGCTTCATTATTCCGTAAAGAAGGTCATAAAAACTTTAAGGTGTGTTCAGATGAACTGCTTATGGCATTTTTAGAAGGATTAGATGAGTTTTACTATGATGGAGAAGAGATTTAGTTCTAAATCTCTTAAACGTTTATGAAACGTAATGACTTTATAAAATCACTGCAAAACATCAAAAAACAACTTCTTCACAACGAACATTTAAAAAGAAGTCTTCTCACTCCTACAAAAAAACAATCTATAAAAACGACCTGTGCATGTAAAGATGCAAGCGGAGAACCAAAGTACCTCTATAGTTCTAAAAAAGAGTTAGAGTACATGCTTTTTTCAAAAGAGGTCAAGCTACAAAGCTACCCTTGTCCTTATGAAAAAGGCTGGCATTTAACTAAAGGTTAATGGTTAAAAAAAATACTATCTGCGTGAATGGTACGTTTATCTTCTGGGGTAATTCCATATAGTTAAATGAATAGATAGCATTTAAATAATGACTTGGATTATAGGGTACAGGAAACTATAATGCCCCTAAAAATCAAGACAACAACATAGCTCGATTTATTTCTTCCATGTAACCAGTATTTTATCTTACATTTTTTAAATAATCAAGATAAACATTCATCGGTTTTTGATAGTTGAGTGATGAATGAAATCTTCTAAAGTTGTATTTTTGTATATACGCCTTAACACCTTCTTTTAAGTCTTTGATTGTTAGATAATCATTAATGTAAATATTTCCATGTTTGAGTGTTCTGAAGAATCTTTCTATGGTAATATTATCTATGCTTCGACCTTTACCATTCATAGAGATTTGGATTTTATGGTCTTTTAGTATTTGTGTATGTTCATGACTGGTATATTGGCTATCTTGGTCTGAATTGAAGATTTGAGGTTTAGGATATTTTCTAAAGCTTCTTCAAGTACATCTGTTGCAAGCGTTGCATCCATGGAGTTTGATATCTTATAAGATAGAATGGCTCTACTGTGCCAATCTATCACTGCGGTAAGATACATAAAACCACCATTGATTCGGATATATGTAATATCGCCACTCCAAACTTCATTTGGCGTTGGTACATGCACAGTTTCTTTCTTACCAACTTTAGTCCAGTACCGCTTAAGTAGGTACGCATAAACTTCATGTTCTTGGTTTTTAAGACTTGTGATCTTCTTTTTTCTTGGGTAGATTGCTTGTATACCTAGTACGCCCATATACTTTAAGACTCTATGCTTACCAATACTTAAGCCATCTTCTTTGAGTTGTTGATGTATAAAGCGATAGCCATACTCTGAGTTATCTGTTGCTATTTCATCTATGCAATGAAGAAGTTTTATATTATCTTGATTCATAGGCACTGGCTTGTAATAGTATGCACTTCTACTAATCCCAAGGCTATCGCACTGCTCTTACACAGATATTTTATTATACTTAGACTCTATCAGAGACTTTTTATTATCAAAGTCCAAGCTCTTTAACTTTCCCGCTGCCCACTCCGCTTTTACTGTTGCCTTACCTAATGCTTTTGCCAGGTCATCATTCTCTGATTTAAGCTCATCTATCTCATCTCTATATGATTTTGTTGCATTCCCAACATCAAATGCAAGTGATGCATTCTCTAAAAACTGCTTCTTCCAACTTTGGATAGATTTTGATGTGATTTTATATTTTGTTGCTATCTGACTAAGAGTCTGATCTTCTTATAAAAGTTCTAAAACTATTTTAGTCTTTTGTTCAGCCGTATATGTCTGACCTTTTTTTCTTGCCATGCTTATCTCCATTTCTCTTGTTTTATTTTAACATTTAGGAAATAAATCTTACTGTATAGGTGTCTTAGATTTTAGGGGCATTATAATAGCTATAAGTTAAGTCAAATCATGCTCCAAGAATTATCATCATACAAGAGTATTCTTAAGTACTTAAACCTCTAACACCAACTTCACAGGACAATGGTCTGAACCCATCACTTGGTCTAGTATATCTGCCTCTACTATCTTGTCTTGTAAATCATCTGATACATAGAAGTAGTCTATGCGCCAGCCGACATTCTTACCTCTTGCCCCTGCCCTGTAAGACCACCAAGAGTAACGATCTTCAACCTCTCCATGCACGTGTCTAAAGGTATCTATAAAACCAGATGAAAGTAGTTTGTCTTGCCATTCTCTCTCTACAGGTAAAAAACCTGAAGTTTTTTCATTTGCTTTTGGACGTGCAAGGTCTATGGGGTGGTGTGCAGTGTTGACATCACCACAGACGACGATAGACTTACCTTGTTTACGCAAGTCTAAGATGTGGTCTAAAAAACGCTCATAAAAGCCCATTTTGTATGATAAACGTTCATCACTGCGTTGTCCGTTTGGAAAGTAAACGTTAAAGTAAGCGATATCACCAAAATGATACTCGTTAATACGTCCTTCATCTAAGATGTCTACATGCTCACAGCAGCTTGCCTCGCCTTTTACATCCGTGTAGAGTGCAACCCCAGACTGTCCTTTGTTCACTGAAGAGTTTATACTTTGAAACTTGTAGTTACGATCAAAGATACCCTCAGGTATTTGGTCTGCTTCTGCTTTGATCTCTTGAAGTCCTAAAAAGTCTACCTCTGAGTCATCTATCCACTTGAGTGCATCTTTTTTATCTACTGCACGTATGCCGTTCACATTCCACGATATAAAAGTAAGTTTTGCCATAAAGATCCTTCATTATTTAGATAGAATAATAACTAAATAGACTTAGCAAAAGGTAGAGCATGGCAGAAGCAGACAAAGAACGTTGGAATGAAAAGTATCAAGACAATCAGATACCCAATGAACCAACAAAACTTATCAAAGAGTATGCACCTTTAGCCACAGGTAGACAGGCTCTTGACATAGCCTGTGGTATGGGTAGACATAGCAGATATCTAGCTTCACTTGGCTTTGAGGTGGATGCTCTTGACATCTCATCTGTTGCCATAGCATCACTTCAAGGTATCCCTCACATCAATGCTATAGAGGTTGATTTTGATACCTATGCACTAGCCAAAGAGAAGTATGACATCATAGTTTGTACTTACTTTTTAGAGCGTAAACTCTTCCCTCAGATGATAGAGGCACTAAAGCCAAACGGCATTCTGCTCTTTGAGACTTTTGTACACCATCCTCAAAATGAAAAAAGCCCCTCAAACCCTGCTTTTATGCTTGCTAAAGGAGAGCTTGAAGCCTTTTTTTCTCCCAAATGTGAACTGCTACATATACCGGAGTTTTGGGATCTTGACTATCAAGGGTTTAAAACCATGAAAACATCTATGGTTGCTAGAAAAAAGTAGTGAGATATATAAGTTATAATGGGAGAATCTCTAGGCAAATGCCTAGAGTATAAAAAGTGTTTAGTTAACGATGCTTACTTTTGTACCTTTACGTACATTTTTGAAAATCGTTTTAGATACTTTGTATGGAAGTCTGATACAACCATTTGTACCTGGGTTTCTTTTAACATATTGACTTGCGTGAAGCCCTATGCCAGAACTTGTAAGTCTCATCCAGTTTTTAAGTGAAGCACCTTTATATTTTGCTTTAGGTCCTCTATACTTTCTTCTGTCACCTTTATAAACCATCTTCCCATTACGGTAATACTTACCAAAGATAGTTGAACGTTTATCAGAGATTTTCTCTGTGATCTTAAATGTACCTTTTGGTGTTCTCTTGTCTCTATAGGTTCTAGTATTTGGTTCAAGCTTACGTTTAGCCCCTGTAGTACATGGAGAAGAGAGTGCCACTTTACCATTGACATAGAGTTTCACTCTTTGCTCAGAAATATCTACCGTTAGCTTCGTGTTTTTTCCTGATGCTTTTTTAAGAAGTGATTTGTCTTGATAGACTTTAAAACTTTTTCTGAGATTGACTTTCTTTTTAAATGCGTTATATGTTCCAGGTACGCTGTTATCCATAAGTGCTACATTTTTTACTTTTTTATCTTTAGGAAATTTAATGTTTTTAGAGATTTTATCTAGTTTAACTTTTGTCTCTTTACCTACCCAACCATCTGCAGGTTCTAGTTTATATTGTTTTTGAAATGCTATCACTGCATTTTTAGTATTGTCACCCCACTCGCCATCTGCTCGAAGATTAACATTGAGTTTTTTATCTCTATTCAACGCTATTTGTAGGTTTCTCACTGCGTTAAAATCGTTCGCACATTTATATGTTTCTGTCCCCTCACACAGGTCTTCTTTACCTGCAAAGTAACCTTTAGCTTCTGCCAAAGAAAAAAACATTAAAGTAGTTAGTAGTATTTTGCCAAATCTCATATATAGTCTCCAATAATTTTTGATTGCAATTATTTTATCAAGTTAATATTAATTAACCATAAAAGTTCACTTAATAGTAGCTGAAGTTTATTCATTCATATGTAATAATGATAACGAATAAATGTCAAAAATTGTCAAAGCTATAAAATAGTTGAAGAAAGAAGCCCTATCAGTCCACCAAAAACACCGCCCCACACGACCAACCAACCCAAATGTTCTTTGATGAGTTCTTGTACTAACTCCTTGACCATACGAGGAGTAAGCTCTTCCAAACGTTTGGTTATGAGTCCCTCCACTGAGTCTAACATATCTTCAGAGAGTGCTGAGTTTTTAATGTGATGGTCAAGTTGCGCTTTAAAGGTATTTGAAGAGACTATAGACGTGACTGCTGACTTTAGTTTGTTGCCAAAAGGTTCACGTAAGCCTTCCAATGCTTCTTCACCACCAAACATAGAGATGGCAGAGCCAAACTTAGACTCCATCACTGTTTTAGACAAAGCATCAAAAGCAGGAGAAAAGTCAGCATCCTCAACCAAAGGTGCCAAATCTATCTTTTTCTCTTCATTTTCAAAAAATGTATTTAACTGTTCTTTACTAAAAAACTGCTTCATAATCATCGTTTTTATAGAACCTTTAAACGTCTCAAAGTTCTTCTCTATCACCCCAGAACCATACAACAGTGGCACACGTTCAAATAACATATGAATGGCAAGTTGATTCGTAATCGCGCCAGAGAGTGCAAAGAGTCCTGTAAATAGAAATGCATCATGGTACTGTGATGGTACTACAAATGACAGTCCTATAAGTAATAGTGAAAGTAAATCTGTCATGAATGATTTATTCATATATATATTCTCCGTAGGGTCGATTAAATCGACCATAATTTATATCTATATAAAGCCTGTGGTCGATTTTATCGACCCTACCCTACTAATATTTGTTTTAAATCTTTCACTGTCCTCACTGCGTCATCATGGTCTGTAAATCCCCAGTCTACCATAATGTAATCTATCTCAGCTCTTTGGCTTGCTACTTCATCACGAGGGCCATCACCGATGAAAAGGGCTTCATGGGGAGCATGTTCTAGTTCATCTAAGATCTTATGTAGCATATCAGGATGGGGTTTGCCTTGAAGTACGTCATCATAGCAGGCGATGGCATCAAAGAGATGGTCTACATCTAAATGTGTGAGGGACTCCAAAGTGGAGATTCGGTAGGCATTGGTAGCAACAGCCAGTGTATGTCCCTTACCTTTAAGCATTTCAAGCATCTCTTTAATGCCCTCATACAGCACAAGTTCATTTGCGTGATTTTGTGTATAGTACTCAGAAAACCATTTTTCATGCTCTGCTTCAAATACTTCAGCATGGTAAAAAGTTTGTGCTGGGTTTATGGTATGGTCGTTTACAAGTCTAAGTATATGCTCTTGTTCCATAGCTTCATAACCAAGGTTTTTACGTACATGGTTAATCGCATTGGCAATAGTGATGGAGCTGTTTACCAACGTGCCATCCATGTCGAATATGATGAGTTGTTTATCCACTTATTTTGTTATCTCTTTTTTCTTATCGTCTGCTTTGTTAAACTTCACGTAGACAGAAAGACTCACTAAAAGTAAAGAGACTGCAGAGATGAGATAAACAGCATACTCTAACTGAGCTGGATCAGTCAGTGCAAACTTAAAGACCAGCATCAAGGCTTCGATGGAAAGTGCGATAATGATAGAACCCAAAAATCGTATCATTGTTTGATGACCCTCCCCGGCACCAGCTTTTTTCTCTTTTCCCAACACTTCTTCTTCAAATATCGCTTTGACCAAGTCAAATATAGCCAAAGAGAGTGTCAATAGAATAGTGGCTTTGAACATTTCATTGATATCAATCGCAGTAAAATCAAGTCCAAAGTGTAAAAATGCACTAATACCCTTAACAAACAGTAAAAGAGAAACAGCTGCAAGTGCGATAGAGAAAGAAGTGTAAGCAATCTTACTTACTGTTCCTGAAAGTGAATCCACTGAGCTTGGATGCACCATACGTAGAATGTTTGGTAACGTGATGTCCACACAAATGATAGCAAGTAAATGATCTTCTTCATCGTAGATAGGGAAACCTGCGGTGACGACCATTTTATTACTCACGTACGATGGATAAGGTTCAGTAAGCGTACAACGGTGTTCTTTTACTGTTTTATAGAAGTAAGCCCTGTCACTTCTGTTATCACCTTTACCTATACCCTTTATACTTTTATTTTTAGAAATATTGTCAGTAATTTGAAGTCCATTACCATCAAGTGCATAGATCGCTTCTGCTTTAGTGATATTCTCATCAAGTGTTTCCAGTTTTGCCAGTACTGTACTTACATCACCATTGACGATAGTTTGAGAGATCTGTCTACCTATGATATAACAGAGGTACGCCCTTGCTTTTGCACGTACCTCTGCATACTCTTGTATCTCTTTAATTTGCATATTATCCCTTTTTTATACTATTTTATAATTATTGTTTATAGTACTTTACCCAAAACATCTGTAAAGCTTACTTTTTGATTGATAGCGACTTCTGGGAAGATGCTCCCTTTTTCTGAAAAGGTCAAGATAGTTGACCCCATCTCAAACCAACCAAAGAACTCTCCTCTCTCTACCCATAGATCATCATAATCATAGTGTACAGGTTCTCTTATCTCTGAGTTTGTTCTTACTTTTTCTTCAAAAGTTACCACCATTTGCCCTACATTGAGTGCTGCAACAAGTACCAGTACCTGTCTTCTTCCCTTCTCATCTTCACAGTCGATGATCACTCTCTCGTTTTCTATAAAAAGGTCATTCATATTACGAAGCAGTGGGAAGTTTACCGGATAGTGTTTACCAGGGATATGCGTCAAAGAGTTCACTTTAAGACGCATCGGTATATGGTAGCGATGATAATCTTTAGGTGAAAGATAAAAGTTTATGAACTCCCCTCCTTCTACCTTTACGACTGCCTCTTGATGATACTCACCAAAAAGCTCTCCTATATCGTACTGCATCCCTTTTATCTGATAGGCTTTCCCCTCAGTAATGGTTCCTGCATCGGTGATGAGGGCATCCACACCAGAGATAAGGGCACCTTGGTCTTCTGGTAGTGCTCTTGGTATTTCAAAGGCTCTTGTGAAAAGTTTGTTCAATGTTGGGTATGCACTTGGCTCTTTAAACTCTGACATATCAAGCCCCATAAGTTTGACATACCCTTTGTTGATAAAGTTTTGAATGAAGGATGGAAATTCTTTTGAAGCAAATTTTCCAAATCCAGAAGAGATAACTGAAGTGAAGTGTTTAGACATAGTTGATGATTCCTCATGATTAAATTATTTGTATTATATCAGAAATACGTTATTATCTTTTTTACTAAAAAAAGAGGATATTATCATGGCAAAATACGTACTATTTGACACAGAAACCACAGGTGCAGGAGAAAATGACCGCATCATACAAGTGGGGGCTATGATCGTCCATTCAAAAGATGAGATAGAAGTCTATGACGAACTCTGTTCAGCAGACGTACCCATAAGTTTAGAAGCGATGGAGGTTCACAACATCACGCCTGATGTCATAGAAAACCAACCACCCTACGCTGAACTAACCTTTGCTAAGAAGTTAGATGAACTGAACAAAGAAGAAAACTACCTCATAGCCCACAACATCTCTTTCGACTTGGGCATGGTAAAAAAAGAGGGTTTTGAAAACCTCTACACACTCATAGACACGCTTCGTTGTGCCAAACACTTACTTCCTGACTCTCCTTACCACAGACTACAGTACTTACGTTATGCGCTTGAACTCTACAAAACAGAAGGTGCAGAAGCAGATAAACTAGATATCACCATCAAAGCACATGATGCCATAGGTGATGTGTTAGTGATGAAACTTTTACTCTCCAAGTTGGTTCTTCTTGCTAAAGAGCAGTTCCCTGAAGACAAAAACCCTATGCAGACACTAGCAAAACTCACACAAACACCTGTACTGATGAAGACATTTAAGTTTGGTAAACATAAAGGTAAAGAAGTAGCAGATGTAGCAAAAGAAGATGCAGGCTACCTCAAATGGATGCAAGGTAACATGGATCTGGATGAAGATATGGCGTTTACACTCGATTATTATTTAGGTTAAAACTTTTAGTTAGTTTATTATTTTAACTTCTCAGCCACAAGTTTATTTACCACTGCTGGATTTGCTTTTCCCCCAGTAGCTTTTAGTACTTGCCCGACAAAGAAGCCTAAAAGTTTAGTATTTCCAGCTTTGAACTTCTCAACGTTGTCTGGGTTTTTTGCGATAATTTCATCAATAATAGGTGAAATTTGAGCAGGGTCACTTATCTGTATAAGTCCCTTAGCCTCAACTATCTGTGTTGGGTTTTCTCCGCTTTTTACCATCTCTTCAAACACTTGTTTAGCAATCTTACTTGAGATAGTCCCATCGTCCACCATCTTAACAAGCTGGGCTATTTGTGCTGCAGTAAATTTTAGATCACTTACTTCTTTTTCTTTTAACTCTCTTGCCACATCATTTGCTACGATGTTGGCTAGACCTACAGGACTGTGAAGTTGGGCTAATGCTTCTTCATAAAAGGATGAAAGCTTTTCATCTCTAGCTAAAATATCTGCAACCATAGCACCGAGTTTAAGTTCTGTGGTATATTTATCAAACAGTGCTTGTTCTGTTTCATTCATAGCTGCTACTTCACCATCTATTTGTTCTTTTTTGACTTGAGCTTTAGATGCACTTTCTGGTGCTTTTTTCTTTTTACCCCAAGAGTCTTTAAGCCCAACAATCTTGTTAAACACAGGATGTTCATCAGTGTAGTCAACAGGGTCAGCATAAAAATACCCTTGTCTTTCAAACTGGAATCTCACATCAGGTTTAGAAACGATAACAGCAGGCTCTATAAGCGCATTTTTGATCACTTTAAGTGAGTCAGGGTTTATATCTTCTAACCCTTCTGGTGCTTCATCTTTAAACAGTCTGTCATACACTCTTACTTCTACCGCTTTAGCCGTCTTAGCATCTACCCACTGGATGGCACTTTTAACTTTGATGCCACTCGTGTCTGAACCACTTTTAGACTCTGGATTGTACTCTGCTATGATCTCTACGATCTTACCATTGGCATCTTTTATCACTTCTTTACAAGTGACGATATAAGCATGTTTAAGACGTACTGGTTGTTCAGGAGTAAGACGGAAGTAACCCTTTGGAGGGTTTTCCATAAAGTCATCACGCTCTATGTAGATCTCTTTAGAAAAAGGTATCGCTCTGTTCCCCTCTTTAGGTACATCCTCTGGGTAGTATGAAGCATCAAGCTCTTCAGACCCTTCATAATTCTCAATCGTTACTTTCAGTGGGTCAAGTACACACATGACACGTGGCACTTTTGTATTGAGATCATCTCTTATAGAAAACTCAAGTTGTGCAACGTCTACCATGGAGTTTGCTTTTGCGATGCCTATGCCATCACAGAAGTTCAAGATAGACTCTGGAGTATACCCTCTTCTTTTATAGCCAGCAATGGTAGGTAAACGAGGATCATCCCAACCACTCACTTTCCCACTTTCAACCAGTTCTAAAAGCTTTCTTTTACTCATCACCGTATAGTTGATGCCAAGTCGTGCAAACTCATGCTGGTAAGGCCGAGCCGGTGTAAGCCCTAAGGTATCAAGTACCCAGTTATAAATGTCACGGTTGTTTTCAAACTCTAACGTACAAATAGAATGAGAAACACCTTCAATATAATCAGACAAACAATGCGCAAAGTCATACATAGGGTAAACATGCCACTCATCGCCTGTTCTATAATGATATACATTTCTGATACGGTAAAGAAGTGGGTCTCTCATTTTCATATTGGCAGCAGACATATCTATCTTAGCTCTTAGAACGTGTTCACCGTCTTTAAATTCACCCTTTTTCATTCTTTCAAAAAGATCCAGGTTTTCTTCAACAGTACGCTGGGCAAATTTACTACGTTTTCCTGCCTCCGTCACAGTCCCCCGAAGTTCACGCATCTCCTCTTCATTGGTACTATCAACGTATGCCTTACCCATCTTAATGAGCTGAACTGCGTAATCATATAGTTTAGGGAAATAATCAGAAGTAAAACGTACATTACCATCCCAGTCAAATCCAAGCCACTCCACCGCATCTTTGAGAGCTTCTACATATTTTGTGTCTTCAGTTGTTGGATTGGTATCATCCATTCTGAGGTTACAGTGACCATCGTAGTCATCCGCGATACCAAAATTGATACAGATAGATTTAGCGTGTCCAATGTGCGGGAACCCATTAGGCTCAGGAGGAAACCTTGTCACAACCTCGTTATACTTCCCTGACTTTAAGTCCTCTTCAACTATCGTACGTAAAAAATCTTTACTCTCACTCATGATACTCACACCTTTTTATTTTGAAACTTTTATAAGAGTTGTATTTTATCTAATTAGAGCTTATCGCATCTTAGCGTTGTTGCTTGAAAGGAAAAAGAAACTATGGGGAAAGAGAGAACCCTCATGAGGATTCAAAAAAGGGGACTGGCTTAATGTTAAAGGTATACCTAACCTTCTATACTTAAAGCACCCTAATAAATTTTAAACCTTGAGTACGATAAATGTAATGCCACCCACTAAAACAAGAAACATTAAGGGGAAGACTATCATGCTTATTTTCTTGTCTTTTCTGGCTCGTTCTGCTTTTGTTATTTCATATTCTTCATCACGCATATTCACTCCATTTTTAATTAGATTCTAGCTTATTAACTTGAGGAGAGACTTAGCATTTTAGGGTAACCTAAAATTGTTGCTACGAATCAACCTTTCTTGTCACTCTCATCATCATAGATGGTAAAAACGGGTGCATAACCCATGGTCATTAACTTCCTATCTAGTGCTTTCGCATCAAACCCATCTCTTTTAATGGCAGACATTACTTTTCTCAGTTGGTCTCCTGGCATTCCTACCATCTCTAGTTCAAATTCTATTTCTTCTAATGACATACGTTGTTCCTTTTTGATTTTCTTTATAAATAATCTAGTTTCAATAACCTTATAAAGTTTAGTGTATATAAATCTTAACTGCACACATAATACACATGTATTTATTATATTATGAATTATGATTTTATGATAGGAGAAAGATTATGGATGAAAATAGTAAATCTAAAATGGCAGAGAACACAGATAAACATACGGCTGATAAAGGCACATCAAATAAAGACTGGTGGCCTAATCAATTAAACCTCAAAATTCTGCATCAACACTCTTCAATGGGAAATCCGATGGATGAGAAGTTCAACTACGCTGATGAATTCAAAAAGCTAGATTTAGAGACTCTTAAGAAAGATATCATAGTATTGATGAAAGATTCTCAGGATTGGTGGCCTGCGGATTACGGTCATTATGGCCCTTTATTCATACGAATGGCATGGCATAGTGCCGGTACTTATCGTACCAGTGATGGTCGTGGTGGTGCAGGGTCTGGAAACCAGCGTTTTGCACCTCTCAACAGCTGGCCTGATAATGTCAATCTCGATAAAGCACGTCGCTTGCTCTGGCCGATTAAGCAGAAGTACGGCAACAAAATTTCCTGGGCTGACTTAATGATCCTTGCAGGTAACTGTGCACTGGAGTCGATGGGATTCAAGACGTTTGGCTTCGGTGGCGGGCGTGAAGATGT
>Ga0209633_10002712_pt1 | contig 16854 bp, 18 predicted proteins | sample Cruoilmetagenom1_FD_187290 | JGI IMG/M metagenome (GOLD analysis project Ga0209633, IMG submission 187290) | Oil polluted marine microbial communities from Coal Oil Point, Santa Barbara, California, USA - Sample 1 (SPAdes) (version 2) | ecosystem: Environmental > Aquatic > Marine > Oil seeps ... | reverse complement strand
CTGAAGCTCTCGCCGAAATGATTCATAAGAAAGTCAGAGATAAATGGGGATACGGGCTAGAAGAAGATTTATCGCCAGAGGATTTAATAAAAGAAAGTTATAGAGGAATCAGGCCTGCTCCAGGGTATCCTGCCTCTCCTGATCATACGGAGAAAGGGACACTTTGGAAATTGCTTGATGCAGAGAAAAATATTGGTGTAGAACTTACAGAAAACTATGCGATATACCCCCCAAGCTCAGTTGCTGGGCTTTATTTTGCTCATCCCGAATCTAGATACTTTCATCTAGGACAAATAGATAGAGATCAGGTTGAAGATTTCGCTAAACGCAAAGGTATTTCATTAGAAGAAGCCGAAAAATGGCTGAGGCCTAATTTGGGTTATGATTCATCTGCAAATAAGCAGGCCGTCTAATACCCATCATCTTCCAATAGAACTTACGAGCCTATTCAGATACTTCACACCAAGCCTTATTGGCCGCAAGAGATAATATAAAAAGTAAAGATAATGGGGTAGGGCAATTAGAGACCATTCATATCTCGTTGGCTTGAAAACAAGATCATGAATAAAATAAAGTTTATCTTTAAATCTAGACATTAAACTCATATAAAATAGTTTATGCCGCAATTTTCCAGCATATGACACTACCGCTGTAGGAAAAAGTATTTCATATGCCCTATGAAGATTTGCATTGATTCTTTTTTCAGATCTCACTTCACTTAGAATCTTGTCGGGTACTTTGATACAAAAAAGATCTGTAGCAAGTAAAATCCCCAGATAGACCATGCTTACAGCCCTCAATTTCCTTGTCTTATCAATAACAAAATCCCAATCAATATCGTTTGTTAAAATTAATTGCGAAATATCCAGAATCCAATTTAGCTGAACCCAGCCATGTTTGGCCCCGTGAATACAAAGATATATCAACAAATACTCGGGTTTCATTACCAGAAACTCTTTATCCTCAACCACAGTGAGTTTAGAGTTCCCCATGATCTCTTCAGTAACGAGAGAGAAAGAGTATTCTTGTGGAATTAAGCTCCAGTGAAGATCTACTGGCATCTTATCCTCGTGAAAGATCATATTGTAATAGTAACTATGGCGTTCGTAGTTAAGTTCAAAACCTCTGGGCATTTCAAAATCTAAAACGTAGCCATTTGTAATTAGAAGGTCTTTTGCGATATGTATGTGTTCATGATCAACCAAGAGATCAAGATCTAAGAATTCCCGCATTGCAATATCACCATATAGGAGCTTTGCCATTACAGGGCCCTTAATTGTCATTACTGGAATTTCATTTGAATTCATAGTATCAACAATATTTGCAAGCCTTTCATACAAAAGGCTGTTCCACATTGAATTCACCTTATAGAATTTCTCTAAACTACTTAATACTTCGGATGGAATAAGCTCTCTGAACTTATCAGAGCTGAGGATGTGATAAAGTAGTGGCTTAAGACCGTGATAGGTAGCAAGCGCATCCAGATAAGACCAGTCTACTGTTTCGGAAAAACTATCTCTTATCGAATCCTCAGTCTTTTTAGATTGAAAGTATTTTATACAATCGATAAGAAGAGCTTCTTCGCGATTAAGTGATAGCATTTTTTGATGTGACATATTAAATAGTTAGATTAATGAATTTCAGCTTTTATTGGAAATGATTATTTAGACAACTTTTGCAACCGCATGGGGATATGTTCTTTCCGCAGAGTAGAAAACCATCTCAAATCCCGCCATACTTAATTCATACTCAATTTCTTCCTTAGTAAAAAAATGATCGAATGTACCGTTTATGGTATCTCCAAGTTCAATCGGGTCAGAATTTCGGCTTAGAAAAGCTACAAACCGCGCTACTTTGTAGATTCTTTCATACTGTTTGCTTTTATCCCGGACAAAAAAGGAGAGTAGAAGAGGGCCGTTATCATTTACATGGAGTCGGAACTGTTTAAGAAAACGTATTCTCTCATCCTTACCTCGAATATGCATATATGCTCCCCATCCCATGATGAGGCCATCATATTTATTTAGTTCACTGGGTACTTGGCTGGGTGGGCACAAATAGATTTGAGCCTTGATGGATTTACTAATTAAAGCTTCTTTACAATGTTCAACTAATTTCTCAGAGCACTCAAAACCATCAACCTGAAACCCCATATCGGATAGAGCCATAACCTCCCTTCCTCCTCCACAAGCTCCAAGTAAGATTGATTTACATTTTTTAAAATAGGTATTAAAGGCTTTTTCTTCCCAATCCCATAATCCGCTATTGTTATAATTCAGATTTCGGTATTTCTCAAGAGACAAATAGTTTAATTCCGTAGCCCGGTCTATTTGGTTCTGATTTAGTAGGCCCAACCAAAAGCCCTGATGAATTGCGATAACTACATTAAGGAATCTTTTTATGTTGAGGTCTAAGAACGCAAATATTCTAACCCGCACAGGGAATTGCGGCATATATATATCCAGTTGAGATGTTAGTTATGATTGATTAAGCAATAAATCGTAAGTGAATTTATCCACCGCCGCCGCCAGGCTTGGTATTTTGTTGCATATCTGGTGGTCCACCACTTTTTTTCGTTACTCGAGCCATATTACCGAGCTTGGTTAAAGTTGGTTTTTTATAAAGTTTCTTAATTTCTTTTTTGGACTTTAGTTTATCCACCATTTAGTCCCTCCTAAATTAATCTATACCTAGTATTAATTATAACATGGAATATTTCTTAGCCATAGTTCCAGAGTAGCAATTCTCCAAAGCAATCCTGATTCAACTAATGATTTTATTGAATCTAAATCATTACTTATCTCAAAATTCTCAAATAGTTTCAAGCTTTCATTTCTTGAAATATAGAAACTTGAAGCCCATTCCTGTGTGTCGAAAAGTAGATTCTTTAGTTTATCTTGCTCTTTTTTATAAAGACTATTGTTATAGGATGTAAACATAGTCTTCCTGCCCCTATTTATAACTTCCACAGGAAGCTCATCAGCAAGGCTCTCTCTCAAAAGATATTTCCATTTCCCATTAGGCACCCTCATTTCAAATGGTATGGAAAGAACAAACTCTGCAAGTGACCTGTCGAGAAATGGATGTCTGACTTCAAACCCCTTATAAGCAGAGTGACACTCCAGAGCTTCTAAAGCCAAGCATACTCTTGGAAAGTTTAGAAATTGAAAAGCCGATTCCTGAGTTTGGGATTTAAAACCCATCTTCGGAAGTATAGGTGCTTCCGGGCAACCGTTATAAAAATTTACAAATTCCTTCTGTGCCCACTCAGGCGCTGACCATGTAACATCTTTTTTGAAACCTCTGTAAATTTTCTTAACAAATTCAGGAGCTGCAGCTCTCAAGGCATCTGTGAACAACCAACTAAAAGAATTCCATGAGGACCTGCTGCTTGTCCAGGATTCATATATTAGTCGGAAATATTTTCCCCTGACAGCTAGATCACGCAAATAATATTCCTCATGTGTCAGTTCATCTCCACCCATACCTGTTAAAAGCACTTTAGCGTCTATCTCAGAAATGAACTCCGCACATTTAAAGAATGTGCCTTGCTGCATATTTGCAAATGGAGAATCAATCTTATTAATGTCAGCTACAAGCTCATCTGTAAGAGGTTCATCCAGCGGACAAAACTTGTGATTCTTAAAGGGAACTCTATTGGAGACAGCATCTATAAATGAAGTCTCGTCACAAGAAAGGTCTCCAAACACTGCTGAAATAGTCTCAAAATTTGGCAGTTTAGTACCATTTTTCTTGTATATATCACCCGCAGCAACTACTATTGAGGAGGAATCCACACCTCCACTTAAATGAGCTGCAACCGGAGAAGAGGTTGTTAGTCGCTTGTAGACTGCTTCAGTAAATAGTTCTTTGAAGCGCTTAAGATAATCCTCAGGTTTAGAATAATATGTTTCTTGAGGATCTGGATTCCAGTAACGAATCTCTTTAAAATCATCCCTTGTAAACAGAATATAGTGAGATGGCTTTAAGCGCTTCACATCTCTATAGAAAGTTTTTCCAATATCCTCAAAATTATCAAAGAGGTATTCACCAACTATCATATTATCAGGATCCGCTGATATCTCGCGATGGATAAGGATTTGCTTGGCTTCGGAGCCGAAAATAAATTTACGAGGGCTCCAATAGTACAAAAATGGTTTAACACCAAAAGGATCTTTCGCGGCGAAAACTCTTTTTCTCTTTGCATCCCATATGCTAAAAGCAAAATCCCCGTCTATCTGGTCTAATAAATTCGTGCCCCATTTAGCGTAAGATGCTAAGATAAGAGCAGCATCAGAAGGCTCACCTATGTACCAGTTGACTAGGTTGCCAATTTTATCTCTGAGCTGTTTTCTATTGTACAATCGCACGTCTGCTACAATCGCACAAGATTTATCGGGAAGCCAAAGCGGTTGTTTCTCAGCGGCTTCAGATTTATTTAAAATGAGCTTAGCATATCCCAACCCTACATTACCACTAACTTCACTATATAAACCATCGGGACCACGGTGTCGGATAATATCCGTCATTTTATTTAATAAACTTTTTTCTACAGGAGAATCATCCCAATTTATACTTCCGGATATACCACTCACTCTATTTTCATTCTCCCTAATACTATCATTTTAGATCGTCAAATTTCTTTAATATATCAGCAGCAGATTGCTTAAGCCTTGATTTATCATCCGGAACTTCAAGCAAAGAACAGTTTGTCAATTTCACTAGATTCAAGAGAAAATCAAATTGATATGACCACAATTTATCATGCGCGAGATCTCCAAAAGCATTAACAAGAAGCAATTTTAGACCCTGACTCTTAGAAATGGCTCTTAGAACAACTGTCTCAAGTTCCTTCTTCCTTGTCAAAAAAAACAAGGCGTCAATAGGGTACATACTAAGCTTATCGCAATCTAAATATGGGACCACAACAGTTTCATCTACTATCCTTATAGGAAGTAAATCATCTGAGATTAATTTGCATCCATTTATTTCTAATTCCTTAGCGAAGGTTGATTTTCCGGATCCACTCTCACCAACAAAACCTAATACACCCCACTCATATAAAACCGAGGATGCATGTATTATGGTTTTATTTTGCAGATAGGAAGCATACGGGACTGCCCTCCGAACCTGAAGAGCTCTATCAATATTTCTTTTCGAATCTTCAATTACAATCACTTCGGTTCCCTCAGAGCTAATATACATAGGTAATTCATCAGAGTGCATAGCTACAACCCATTTGCCGGCAACAGAATTTTCAATATCAAAATCTGTTTTAAATACAACTTTAACTTCCCCGTCTGAATAGCCTGACTTAGGTAATTCATCAATTTCACAATTTGTATAGACACTAAGACCAGCTACTGAATATACGAATGCGTCTTTACGACTTGGGGAATGAATAGTGTGAATATTTATCTCCGATCTTTATTAATTGGATGAAGTATAGAGTATTCATTAGATTGTGGATCTTCAGGATGTGCTAGAGAATCTAACCACGCATGAGCTTCGAAAGAATCTCCTTTTCCTTTAACTCCTATATTAACTTTCACATTAATCCCGCGCCTCCTGAGCATATTACGTAGAGCAACTGCATGTTCAAGACACGATATGCTCTTTATATGATGAGAAGCCGCCTTTTGTAACAACTCTTTTGTGTATAGAATTTCATTCTCTCTTCCAACTGAAGGTTGAATGTTCTCCTCTTGGCTAAAACATCTAGCCCTTAATGGAGTCCGCAGAAAAACAATTACTTTTAATAATGCAAGCCAAGACTCTGCGATCAAAAGTTTATCTTGCGTGGATAACGCAATAAATCCTGTTAATGTTCTACTATATTTCTTGAACCAGACCATTTGATTTAAGCTCGTCGATCAAATCAAACAAATCAGATTTGATGTCATTATTTTCATTGCCATAGTCACTTGTTAAACTATTTACAATCTCATCAAAAGAATCCCCTGTACAGATCATTGACCAGATCAATGCTCCGGTATCATTAAGGGAATAATAATCTCCATTTCTTAAATTAAGGATTGCAATCTCTTCATCCAATTTAGAATGTAAAATGTATTTTGGGACTTTATAATTCATTTTTGACCATTCTACCTACCTTTAGTATCTAAAATTATACGTGTTATTTGTGAGATTTGTGAATTCAGACTAGAGTTCATAAAATATCCAATAACTCTCTTACAAATCTGGACCTTGGCATTACTATCTCAAATCCTGCTTCTAGAGCTTCTTTCTTCAAGTCTTTGTGCACATGAGAAAAATACCCCAATGTAGATAATTTATTAAGTTCGGGATTTGAATGTAGATCTTTTATTAGTTCAAATGGTTTTAACTTTTTTGAGTTCAGATCAAATATTATTAGAGTTGGTGGATCAGTCTTTAAATCTTCAATGAATCCGTCAACATTCTTAATAAAATCTACTTTCACATCAGTGGATTTAGCAGCTTCTTTGATTTTTGATGCAAAAAACATATCATCAATAACTGCTACGACCCTTGTCTGCACAGCTTCACTCATTTAACATACTCCTTCTATATATAATTCTATATCAAATCAATGCCGTCTACAAAGAGGACAAAGTCATGAAAAACACTAACATTAACACAATATTTTTTGATGCTGCAGATACTTTATTCTTTATCGAGCGGGGTCTAGGAAACACCTATGCTTCGGTGGCAAAAAAACACGGTGCGAATCCGAACCCTAATCAATTGAAAAAAGCTTTTTCAAAAGCCTTTACCACAGCACCACCTCTGGCATTTAAAGGAGTGTCTGATCAAGAAAGAAAAGCTCTTGAGAAAGGTTACTGGAGAGATATTGTAGAGAATGTTTATGAGGAAATAGGAATGTTTGAGAAGTTTGATGCCCACTTTGATGAGCTTTTTGAAGTTTTTAGAGCAGATGCCTGGGCAATATTTCCAGAAACGAAAGAGGTTTTAGAAACCCTAAAAGAAAAAAACTATAAACTTGGAATTATTTCTAATTTTGATTCAAGGGTCTACGATGTTATGAACAATTTGGAGATTCAGCAATACTTCGATACTTTTGTTATTTCTAGTGAAGCGGGTCATGCAAAACCTGATCCAAATATATTCCACTTAGCACTAAAAGAAACAGGGGCTGATCCAAAGGGGTGCCTTCACATTGGAGACAATATTCAAAACGACTTTCACGGACCACGCGCGCTGGGTATTCAGGCTCTATTGTTAGATAGAGAGAACGAATATGAATCAATAGGAGATCAACACAAGATCTGCAGTTTAACAGAAATAGATAGATTCTTAGATTAAAGTTAATTTAAATAGTGCAGTTTACTTTTTAGACAAAACTTTAGCTGCATCTTTTGCAAAGTAGGTAAGGATTAAATCAGCGCCGGCTCGTTTGATACTTATTAGAACTTCCATCATTACAAGCTCTTCATCAATCCAACCAAGCTTACCTGCAGCTTTTACCATCGAATACTCACCACTAACATTATAAGCAGCCACAGGATGATCAAATTCTTCTCTGGCAGCCCTTATAACATCTAAATAAGACAAGGCAGGCTTAACCATTACAATGTCTGCTCCTTCCTCTATATCAAGCTCTATTTCTCTTAGAGCTTCTCTAACATTGGGGGGGTCCATCTGATAACCGCGCCTGTCGCCGAATTGAGGTGGGGACTCGGCGGCTTCTCTGAAAGGCCCGTAAAAAGCTGAGGCATATTTTGCTGAATACGCCATTATCGAGACATTTTTATAGCCGTTTTGATCAAGCTCATCTCTGATCACTCCAACACGCCCATCCATCATATCAGACGGGGCTACTATATCAGCACCTGCCTGAGCATGAGATAAAGACATCTTTGCCAGATATTGCAAAGTCTCGTCATTATCAACATCACCGTTTTTTATTATCCCACAGTGACCATGGCTAGTGTATTCACACATACACACATCGGTAACAACGAGAATATCTTTTACCTTCTTTTTTATTTCCCTAACTGCTTTTTGAATAATGCCGTGCTCATGATACCCCTCAGTGCCCATCTCATCTTTATGCTCAGGAATACCAAATAGCAAAATTGCTTTGATACCAAGTTTTTTCACTTCTTTAATCTCTTTAATAAGATTGTCGATAGATTGCTTGTAGATTCCAGGCATTGATTTTATTTGGATTCTCTTATTCTTGCCGGGCATTACGAACATCGGATAAATCAGATCATTTATACTAAGCCTTGTCTCGGCAACAAGCTCTCTAATATTAGAGTTCTTTCTAAGTCTTCTTGGGCGATATGCGGGAAAATACATAGTGGTCTATTTTAATTGCTTATATCATACTAAGCAACATTCTTCGCTATATTTCTGAGCTCATTTGCGTTGATGTTTCCTGGCAATAGTATAATATTAATTTCCGCTCAAATTGGAGATATATATGGAACAAGATTCTAATAAAACAAGCCTAGACTTCATACGAACTATTATCACTGAAGACTTAGCAAACAATAAAAACGAGGGTAGGGTAGCAACCAGATTCCCACCTGAACCCAACGGGTATCTGCATATCGGTCACGCTAAATCCATCTGCTTAAATTTTGGCGTGGCAAAAGAATTTGGGGGGAGTTGCAATCTCAGGTTTGACGATACAAACCCTACAAAAGAAGATACAGAGTTTGTGGAATCCATAATGGAAAACGTTAAGTGGCTCGGATTCAATTGGGACGGGCTATATTATGCTTCCGACTATTTCCCTAATCTATATGATTTCGCCGTTCAGTTAATAAAAGATGAAAAAGCATATGTAGACAGCTCGACCTCAGAAGAGATTAGGCAGTATAGAGGAACCCTAAGTGAGCCTGGAAGAGAAAGCCCTTTCAGTAATCGATCGGTTGAAGAAAATTTAGAACTTTTTGAGAAGATGAAAAACGGCGAGTTTGAAGAGGGTGCTCATGTGCTGCGCGCTAAAGTCGATATGGCTTCAGGAAACCTTAATATGCGCGATCCTATCATGTACCGGATTCTTAAACAGCATCATCACAGAACAGGTGACACATGGAATATATACCCCATGTATGACTTTGCTCATGGACAGTCAGATTCTATAGAAAGGATTACTCACTCTCTGTGCACGCTTGAATTTGAAGACCACAGACCGCTTTATAATTGGTTTGTTGAGCAGCTAGGAATTTATGCTCCTAGGCAGATTGAATTCGCTAGATTAAACCTAACCTATACAGTGCTCAGCAAAAGAAAGCTTATGCAGCTTGTCAGGGACAATCATGTATCAGGTTGGGATGACCCAAGGATGCCCACAATATCAGGACTAAGAAGACGCGGTTATACGGCTGCTGCAATTAGAAGCTTCTGTGAAAAAATTGGAGTAACTAAGCATGACAGCGTAACAGATGTAGCGCTCCTTGAGCACAGCTTAAGAGATGATTTAAACAAGACTGCACTCAGGGTAATGGGAGTCTTAAACCCACTTAAAATTGTCATTACAAACTACCCTGAAGACTCGTCTGAAGAACTTGAGGCTGTGAACAACCCCGAAGATGAAAGCGCCGGAAAGAGAAAAGTGCCGTTTTCAAGAGAGCTTTATATTGAACGGGACGATTTTATGGAGGACCCTCCAAAGAAATTCTACCGCCTCTCGCCTGGTAGAGAAGTGAGATTTAGATATGCATATTTCATTACTTGTAATGAAGTGATTAAAGATAATCAGGGCAATGTTACAGAACTTCACTGCACATACGATCCTGAGACAAAAGGCGGCAACGCACCTGACGGAAGAAAAGTTAAAGCAACTATCCACTGGGTTTCAGCTAAGCATGCAGCAAAAAGAGAAGTTAGACTGTATGACAGACTGTTTACAGTCTCTGAGCCTGAATCAAATAAAGCGGAAAAGGAATTTACTGATTATCTAAACCCCAAATCGCTTACTATATTGAACGAATGTTACCTGGAACCTAGTATAGCCCAAGCAAAACCAGGGATTAATTATCAATTTGAAAGATTAGGATATTTCACAGTAGATCCGATCTCATCCAATAATGGAGAGCCTGTATTCAACAGAACCGCTACTCTTAGAGACACATGGGCCAAAGTTAAGGGGAACTGATATCAATTAACCCCCGTGTTGTAATCCTGAGCTCTCTAGTTTAACCCCGTCCAGATAAACATTGTCATCTTCATCTATTCCCAAGCAGCCTTTTGCTATTAATTTATGAATTGTATAGGGGAATATCTTCCATTCTCCCTCTTCCCTGATTTTTTCACTAATCAAATTCTTGTCATTTTCTCTAAAACTCTTAAGTGAAATTGGTTGTGACTGTAAAAGAGCAGGACCAAACCGTTGATTATCCTTCTGTAGGAAAACTGTACACTTGATACTTTCCTCTCCAGCCCTTATCGCTTGTATACCTGCGTCTACACCTTTAACAAGATAATCCTTAGTAGTATCTCCGGGGTACAAATTAACAATTTTATTTTTATACCTATCTAAAAACAGGCTGCCAAGTCTTCTTCTATAACCCGCAAGCACTATAATATCAGGGGAGCAAATTTGCTCTAAAGCAGAAATTACAGCGCTATCATAAAAGTCCCTCATCTCATCATCATTTGGATCTTTGTTTAATAGATCAAAATATTTTTTAGAGCTAAGAGAGACAACAGGTATCCCATACTCCTCAGCTATTTGAGACCCATTACAATTAGGCACATTTGTAAAGACGGCGTCAATTCTTCCGTAGTTTTTTTCACCCACCTTTTCAAGCCGCTTTTGTTCTTCATGTATAGCAATAAAATTTGTGCCCGAGCCTGACAGTAAGACTGCAACACTCATGGGTTCATTGCCCGGATTACAAATTAGTTTTATCTTTGGATCATCCATATAAGCTTCTATCTCTAAAAAATCATTTGCAATATGAAGTACTTCAGGGAAATTATATCTACAATAATACCATGAGCAACCCACTACAAAGACTTCTGACCGCTATTATTGCGATCCCCATACTGTACATAATATTTTTACTAGGAGGGGTAATATACCTCCTGTTTTTCCTAGTTCTAATATTAGTAGGGCAAGTAGAATATCAGAAACTGCTTGAATCAAAGAACCTTCCTAACGAAAAGATACTTGGCATCATATCATCCTTGTTAATGGGAGTTTCAGCTTATCTAGGTTATTACTATTTCACTTTCTGCTTCACAGCAATTGTATTAGTAATTCTTATTTTAGACTTAAGAAAAGGTGATTTCAGTCAAACAGTTACAAATATTGGTGCAACCCTATTTGGCGTAATATATTTAGGCTGGCTTCTGAGTCATGCAATTCTTTTAAGAAATATTGATCAGTATCAGAACATTCGAGAGTATGCCTCAAACCATCAGGGGTTGTCTGATCTTGGATTTTTCCTAGTTGTCTTTACTGTTGCATGCACATTCTTAAATGACACTGGAGCTTATTACACTGGAACGTTAATTGGAAAACATAAACTCGCGCCTAAGATCAGCCCGGGCAAGACTATAGAAGGTACTATTGGCGGCATAGTCGTATGCATAATCACCGGGCTCATAGTAAATTATCTCTTTGGAAATCCCCTCAGTTCAGACTGGACGATAGCATTTGCACTGTTGGTTGCAATTGCTGCAATTTTAGGTGATCTGGTTGAATCTTCAATTAAACGTGGCGCTGGAATAAAAGACTCTGGTGATATTGTGCCAGGGCATGGTGGGGTACTAGACAGGTTTGACAGTCTAATTTTTGTATTCCCTGTTTCTTACTATTTCATAATTATTTACTACAGCCTGCATGGTGCAATTTAAGCTGAATCAGGTTTACCTTGTTCTCCCTGTATCATCAACTTGAGTGCAATCAAAATTAAGATATTAACGCTAAGACCTGCCAATGCGGCAAACTGTTCCTTATAGAAGATAAAAACATAAGTGAGAAGTATTGAGACTAAAACAGATCGTTCAAACATCTGGTATGAAACAAGCCTGGACTTCCGAAGATAATACACTCCCAGAAAAACAAAGACACCCGAAAGCAAAGAAGAGAAGATCTGAGCTTTATCTATAAAAGTCAGATTAAGAGTTTTTTCCGCAATCTTATCCAAAATTCTAATATTTAAAATACTATCCCAGCCAAGCCCTATAAAAAATGTAAAGACAATTATATAAGCTAATGTGAAAAGTAATTGACCAACAAAGAAAATTACTATAGCAGATCGAAAATATTTGTAGTTTACAACTTTTGAATAAAAGTTTTTCAGGCTCGTTTTTAACCTGCTATACAAACCTTCTGACTCCGGCACTAGTTTTGAACCACTTACAAGCTCCCTAACAGATTGAACAAGGGGACTATCCGGGTAACTCCGATCTAAGTATTTAATGACCCTGTCTTTCTCATCCTGATCAAGATCCTGAAGTGCAACTTCCTCTAGCCCCTTCAAAGCATTTACTAAGTACTCTTTTCTCGTGTAAGTCCAACCAGTTCTTATCATATGAACTGCAAGAATCATCAGAACGAAGATGATATACATTATTGAAATTGAGGGTTCAAAGAAGTAGTTGTTGTCACTAGTTACAAACTTGCCCACTTCATCAATAAACATTCCAAACCCTATACCCCCTAGAATTGCAGCCCAAATCTCAATACGCTTTCCTATGAAAGAAAAGAGCATAATTATCGCAACAAGCATAAGTAGACCACCCCATAACATATGAGCTATGTGAAGGGTGCTATTGCCTAATTGAGGATAGCCGGTCATGTATAAGAAAAGGCGGATTATAAGAATAGAGGCTACAGCGCAAACTATAAATACCTCAAGATGGAAAAACGCATCTAAGTTTCTGACAAATGGTGTATTTTTTTTCATAATTGACTCTGTTTAATATTCTATGTTAACCTCACATTTAAATCTATAAAGAGGGCAATTATTTTCAAGAGAAATTAGCAACTTAGACAACTTCTAATGACAAAACCCCACTCAACTACTTCACCGCCTTCGCTACAAACAATCACAGAGGACAATAGCACACTCAAATTAAAGATTAAAGGCGCTCTAAACACCTATACTACTTCAAAAATATGGACTGATTCACTCACCGCTATAAAAACATCAAAGCCCAGTCAACTTATTGTAGATGGATCCGAAATAGATTACTGCGATACCGCCGGAATTGCATTTTTTACAAATCTCCAGATACGCCAAGAACAATTGGGCGGCAACTTCAAAGTTGAAGGGCTATCAGATGAAATAAATAAATTATACAAACTCTTTAACGCTGAGCAATTAAAAGAACCAGACGACTCGGATTCAATTCACAGTGAGAACAAGATTGAAGCCGCCGGAAGGTGGGGCTATCAAGCTTGGGAAGAAATTCAGGTAAATATCATCTTCACGGGCCGCGTTACGGTAGCTCTGATTAAAGCTATGCTTCGTCCTGACAAAATCAGATGGAAGGACGTACTTATTACATGTGAAAAATTTGGAGCCAATGCTCTATTTATCATTGCGCTGGTTAATTTTCTGGTAGGGCTCGTAATTGCTTTTCAATCCGCAGTGCCTATGAAACAATACGGAGCTCAGATATTTGTAGCCGACTTGCTTGTAATTGCTTATTTCAAAGAGCTGGGACCATTAATGACCGCATTTGTAGTAAACGGCAGAAGCGGTTCAGCTTTTGCTGCCGAGCTTGGTACGATGAAGGTAAATGAAGAACTAGATGCTCTTGATACCATGGGTCTCGATCCTGTGCCTTTCCTCGTAGTTCCCAAGGTAATAGCTTCAGTATTAATGCTGCCTTTGTTAACTGTATTCGGTAATTTATTTGGGCTACTGGGGGGCTTAGTTGTTATGTTCTCACTTGGTTTTACTCTTGAAACATATCTGAACCAACTCACAATCGCGGCCACTTATGGAATGCTGATTTCAGGGCTCTTCAAAACACTCTTTTTCGCGGTTATTATCGCTGGTGTCGGCTGTTTGGCTGGCATGAGAGCGGCAAAAGGACCCTCTGCTGTAGGAGACGCGGCAACTAGGGCTGTTGTTGTCGGTATAGTGCTTATGATAGTAGTAGACGGCATATTTGGAGTTATATATTACATTTTAGGAATATAAGATGGACAAAAAGATAATTAACGTAAAAGAACTCACAGCAGCTTACGGTGATAATGTAATAATAGACAATATTTCTTTTGATGTAGTGAAAGGGGAAAAATTTGTCATACTCGGCGGCTCGGGTTGTGGAAAATCTACATTATTGAAACACATGATAGGGCTTTATCGCCCGGCACACGGAAGCATCTTAATAGAAGGAGATAACATAGCAAAAGCCGAGGGTCAGGATAGAATCGAAATACTAAAAAATATTGGTGTTGCATATCAATCAGGTGCTCTATTCGGATCAATGACAGTTTTAGAGAATGTAATGCTCCCGCTTGAGCAATATACAAATCTTAGCAAAGAGTCTATTGATCTGATCGCAAGAATGAAACTTAACTTAGTTGGTCTCACCGGGTCTGAAGAGAAAAGCCCATCAGAGCTTAGCGGAGGTATGATTAAACGTGCGGCACTGGCTAGAGCTATGGCACTCGATCCTGATATTCTATTCCTTGATGAGCCCTCCGCGGGTCTTGACCCGATTACTTCTGCAGAACTTGATCAGCTAATAAACCAGCTTGCCAAAAGCCTTGGAGTAACTTTTGTAATTGTTACACATGAGCTAAATAGTATTTACAATATCGCTGATAGGGTTATTATGCTAGATAAGGATACTAAAGGAATAATTGCAACAGGGGACCCTGAATACCTAAGAGATAATTCAGAAATCCCAATTGTGCAGAAGTTTTTTAAGAGACAAACAGATGATCAGCTCGACAGATAAAGAATTTTAAACGGACAATATTATGAGTCAGAAACCTAACTTCTTTAAAATCGGCTTATTTGTAATAGCTGGGACACTGTTCCTGGCAATTGCAATTATATTTTTTGGCGCAGGGAAGTTCTTTGAGGAGAAATATGTAGTTGAGACATATTTTGATCAATCTGTTCAAGGACTCAGTGTAGGCGCCGCACTTAGTTTTCAGGGAGTACAGGTCGGGAATATAAGTGAAATAGGGTTCGTCTTTCAAGACTACAATACAGACTTGCAATATGTTTTAGTCAGGGCAGAAATCTATCCGAATAAAGGTCGTCATAAAGGAAAGTCAAATCTTTTTGTAGATGATAATGATCGCGAACAGGGCTTTAAAAAAATGATTGATAAGGGGTTAAGGTTACAACTGGCTTCCCAAGGAGTCACAGGTATCGCTTTTCTAAATGCTGTTTATCTTGAGCCAGATAGCTATCCCCCTCTAAAGATAAATTGGAAACCCGAATATACTTATATTCCATCCGCTCCGGGGACTATTGCGCAAATAACCCAGACGATAGAAAAACTTACAAAGACCATTGAAAGTATTAATTTTAAGGAAATATCAGACGATGTTGAAGAACTTGTAGTTACTCTAAACACAGCTGTACAACAAGCTGACATCCCTCAAGTCAGTAAAGATCTTCAAAGCCTACTAGTTAGCCTTGATAAAACCGTTACCAACACAGATAAAATAATTAATAGTAAAGACACTAAGCAAACATTAGCCAATATTGCTGAAACTACCCAGGAGCTTAAAAGAACTTTAAAAAGGACTGATCGGCTTTTACAAAATAGAGAACATAATATAGATGCAATTCTTGAGAATGTAGAACGAGTTTCTGAAGATGTAAATGAATTCATGGTGACAGTAAGAAGATATCCTTCCTGGGTTCTTTTTGGAGAGCCTCCCCCTCGTTTCGGGCATAAGGACAAAGAGGAGAACAAAGATCAATGAGACTTTCAAACAAATTAATTTTCAGTTCCTTTTTGTTATTAATAGCTCTCGCTATTGGATGCCCAAATGTTAACAAACCTTATCCTGAAAGAACATTTTTCCTTTTTGAAGTTTCAAGTCCTACTCAGATTGCAACAGTTCAGGGCACATCGGCTGATGTAAACAGATTTTCGATTTCCCCTAGGAGTGAGGGAAGGGAATTTATCTACAGGACGACTGATCTTGAATATAAAAGCGATTTCTATAATCAGTTTTTCAGACCACCTCATAATATTATCACCGAGGCTGCAAGACAATGGATCAACGAGTCTGAGCTATTCGCGGATGTGTTAACACCAGTAAGCCAAGCTATCGCCGATTATCAAATTGAGGGCAATATCATTGAATTATATGGAGACTATAGAAACCTGGCCTCGGCTAATGCCGTTATGAGTATCCAATTTTACCTACTCAAGATATCAGAAGATGGGAGTGATCCTGATATTCTTTTGAGCAAAACCTACACATCTGAACAACCCATAGGAACAGCTTCTCCTCAAAATTTGATGAACGGCTGGAATCTTGCACTTGAAGATATTTTAGGTGAATTCCTAAAAGACTTAAGCTATCATTTAAGACAAGATAATCAGGCTTCGCAAAATCAAACTACTTACAACTCAAATTAAGAACTAAAGAGAGAAGCAACATGAGAGCATTAATAATTATTATTTGTATCTTACTGATAGCTATATTAGTTCCGCCGTATTGGTTTGGAATGAAAGCTGAAGAGGAATACAACAATCTTACAGAAAACGTATCTAAATTTGAAAATCTGGAGATAGTTAGCAAGAAATATGAGAGAGGATGGCTTAAATCCTCAGCGGAAATCACTTACTCTATAAAAGATGTAGAAGAAGGTACTGTAAATATTATTGAAAAAGACATGATCTATCATGGTCCAATACCCATAGGATTGTTGTCTAAAGGAAAGTTTATGCTAAAACCGG
>Ga0209633_10002711_pt1 | contig 16855 bp, 10 predicted proteins | sample Cruoilmetagenom1_FD_187290 | JGI IMG/M metagenome (GOLD analysis project Ga0209633, IMG submission 187290) | Oil polluted marine microbial communities from Coal Oil Point, Santa Barbara, California, USA - Sample 1 (SPAdes) (version 2) | ecosystem: Environmental > Aquatic > Marine > Oil seeps ... | reverse complement strand
CCTGAGCATAAATTCCTGCTTGCTCTTTTCCATCTGGCAACATACGTTCAAGCATAACCGAGTCGATACGATAATAAAATGCCATTAATAATGATAGCAACGCAAAAGGATAACTCTTTTTTAATATAGCAAGAAAATATTTTTTATTGATTCTGATTTTTAAAAACTGTGCTTTATTATAAACAACAACAAAAGCAATTAATGCTGTTATCATATACGAAAGACTCTGAGCATAAACAAACCACTCTATCTTAAACTCACTATCTACAACATTACCCCAAAGCAATAATCCACAAATAACAATCATTAACGAACGATCTAAAACCGACAATAAACTATCGGTTTTAAAAAAATGTAAACCACTAATATTCGAACGCAAATACAGAATAAACGAAGCTAAAAACTGGTTAAATACTAAAAACAATAATAGTTTTATTTGTCGCCATTCGTACGAAATAAAAAAAGCAGATATTAATGTAACTGCAAAATAAATAATAGCAAGAAAAAACTTTAGACTAACAATATTAGAAAGCGATTTGCTTAAAAGATTACTATTTTGAGCAATATTTCGATTATTAAAATTTGTAATTCCTACATCGAGAAGAATATTTAATAATAGCGAAAAACTAAATAACGAAAAGTAAAAACCATATTCTTCGGCTCCAACAACATTCTGAACTGTTCTATCGATACCTAATATCCAAAATGGCTTAACCAACAGATTCAGGAATATTAATAAAATTAGATTTGTAAAAAATTTCTTTCTCAAAATATTGTTTTTCGTATGTTTTTACTAAAATAATTAATTCTTCAAAACAAATACTAAACTCAGTTATGTACTCGTTTTATGCAAGAAATTACATTGCTGAGTTATTTTAAACATTACTTGTTTCAGTCAACTAAATTAATCATTATAAAATAAATATTATAATATTAATTTCAACAGAATTAATATTTTTCTCATCTTTGCTAATAAACAATATTTTAAAAAATTCTTCTTCGTGAAAATAGCTATAAATACACGATTATTACTAAAAGACAAACTAGAAGGAATTGGTTGGTTTACATACGAAACCTTAAAAAGAATAACACAAACTCATCCCGAACATCAATTCTACTTTATTTTCGACCGTAAATATGACGAAGAATTTATTTTTTCAGAGAATATTACTCCAATAATAATACATCCTCAAGCACGACATCCGTTTTTGTATTTTATCTGGTTCGAATATTCTCTAACACAAATACTGAAAAAAATAGATGCCGATATATTTATTTCTACCGATGGTTTTATCTCCTTATCAACTAAAACACCTACCTTCAATGTTATTCACGATATTAATTTTATACATTACCCCAAAAATATACCATTTATTTTACGTAAATATTATAATTATTTCTTTCCTCGCTTTGCAAAAAAATCATCACATATTGCTACCGTTTCAGAATATTCGAAAAACGATATTATAAAAAATTTCAATATCGAAAATTCTAAAATAGATATTGTTTACAATGGTGCAAATACAATCTACAAACCAATATCGGAAAACGAAAAAATTAAATTTAAAAATACATATAGTTCTGGAAAAGACTATTTTTTATTTGTAGGAGCATTAAATCCAAGAAAAAATATCAGTAATCTATTAAAAGCATTCGATTTGTTTAAATCAGAATCGCATTCTGACCTTAAACTAATTATTGTTGGCGAAAGAATGTTTAAAACAAGAGAAATAAAACGCTGTTTTAATAACATGAACTATAAGACCGATGTAATATTTACGGGTAGAATGTCGCCCGCACAACTACATAGAACTTACGGCGCAGCATTGGCTCTTACATTTGTTCCATATTTCGAAGGTTTCGGAATACCAATAATTGAAGCTATGAATTGTAACACTCCTGTAATAACATCGGATGTTACATCTATGCCAGAAATTGGTAAAGATGCAGTTTTGCAAGTTAATCCTTTTTCTATTGAAGATATAAAAAATGCCCTTTACAAGGTTTATTCCGATAACGATTTAAGGAACAATCTTATTAAAAAAGGACAAGAACGCAGCAAAGATTTCAGTTGGGATAAAACAGCAAATAAACTTTGGGAAAGTATAGAAAAAATATTTCCAAAATAAATCAATCACAAAACATTGATATACAATGGCAAACAAAACACAACTCAAACAATTCATAAAAAAATGTGTAGAAGCCGGATGCGATGAAGCTGGCAGAGGCTGCCTTGCCGGACCTGTTGTTGCTGCAGCCGTAATTCTTCCTCTCAATTTTGAAAATGATATCCTTAACGATTCAAAACAATTAAGCGAGAAAAAACGAAACCAATTACGTACAATAATAGAAAACGAAGCAATAGCCTATGCTGTAGCTTTTATAGACAATAATATAATTGATGAAATTAATATACTTAAAGCATCGATAAAAGCAATGCATAAAGCACTAGATATGTTAAATATTATTCCTGAACATATTATTGTTGATGGAAATAAGTTTTTCAAATACAAAGAAATTCCTCATCAATGCATAGTAAAAGGCGATTCGAAATATCTTTCAATAGCAGCAGCATCGGTACTAGCCAAGACTTATCGCGATGAATATATGTTAAAATTAAGTTCCAATTACCCACAATATCATTGGGATAAAAATAAAGGATATCCTACCAAACTTCATAAAGAAGCTTTAGCAAAATACAATGCATGTAAATATCACCGACATTCGTTCAGACTTTTCGATACGCAATTAAAAATTGATTTTTGATTAAATAAATGCTGATTAATATTTGCATCAAATAAAAAAACTGATACTCAATAATAAATATTGAATATCAGTTTTTATCTATACTAATAACAAGGTATTTTATTTATATAAACTTCTTTTTCTTGTTTGCCAACTGCCCACATGCTGCATCAATATCACTACCTCTACTACGTCTAACATTTACTACTATGTTCTTACTCTTTAAAAAAGTTATAAATGCATCGGTAGTTTCTTTTCCAGATTTTTTAAAATGCTTATCATTTGTGGCATTAAATTCTATAACATTTATTTTTACAGGAAAACTCTTACAAAATTCAGCTAATGCTTTTGCATCGACTATACTATCGTTAATACCTTCTAATAATAAATATTCGAAAATTATTCGTGTTCCGGTTTTTTCGTTAAAATAAACTAATGACTCGGTTAATTCGTCGAGCGAATTTTTTTTATTTACTGGCATTATGTTGCTTCTCTTTTCATCAATAGCAGAATGAAGCGATACCGCCAAATGAAATTTCACATTATCGTCGGCTAATTTCTTAATCATTTTTGGTAAACCAACAGTAGATAATGTTATACGCTGAGGCGACATGGCTAATCCATTTTCTGATATAATTAGGTCTATGGCTTTCAGAACATTTGCATAATTTAATAAAGGTTCACCCATTCCCATTAAAACAATATTAGTTAATGAAAGTGAATATTCTTTCTCTGCCATTTTTTTAATCTCAACAACCTGATCGTATATTTCTTCAACAAGTAAATTTCTAGTAAATCCCAATTTCCCGGTAGCACAAAATTTACATCCTAATTTACATCCTACTTGTGTAGAGATACATGCTGTAACTCTATTATCAACCGGAATTAACACCCCTTCGATTAATGATCCATCGGAAAGCTTAAATGCAATCTTCTTAGTATTATCTTTACTTTTCTGAAAACTATCAATCTTAATCCTGTTTAGATAAAAATTCTCATTAAGCAAATTTCTTAATGACTTCGACAAATTTGTCATATCATCGAACGAACCAACATGTTTTTTCCATATCCACTCAAAAACTTGCTTTGCTCGAAATGCTTTTTCATTTTTATCTCGAAAGAAACTCTGTAAATCGCTAAGGCTAAACTCTCTAATATTATATTTATTAGGCATATTATTATTTTTACTATTATTTTACAATGCAAAGTTACTTCTATATTATATAATATTAAACTATTGAGAGAAATTAATGTCAAAAAACCATAAAGAATCGAAGTAGTAGTATATTTTTTTTTGATTAACATTATATAAAAGCGTAATATTGTAATACGAAATTATAAAACAGAAACACAACTAAATAAATATTAATAAATAATTTAAAACATATGAAAAAAATATTAACAATTTTACTAAGCTTAACCTTAGTATTTAACTTATCGTTAAAAGCCGACGAAGGGATGTGGTTATTACAACTTATCCAGAAGCTTAACATCAAAAACATGCAAGAAATGGGCTGCAAATTAACAGCCGAAGATATTTATAGTATTAATCAATCATCGTTAAAAGATGCAGTAGTAATTTTTGGTGGAGGATGTACCGGAGAGCTAGTTTCTAACGAGGGATTATTATTAACAAATCATCACTGTGGTTTTGGTCAAATTCAAGCACACAGTACTGTTGAGCACGATTACTTAAAAGATGGTTTTTGGGCTATGAGTAAAAAAGAAGAATTACCAAACCCGGGTCTTAAAGTTACTTTTCTAAAACGTATAGAAGATGTTAGCGATAAGATTAACTCTGAACTTAACTCTGAAATGAGCGAAGACGAGCGTTATGCCGTTATCGATTCATTATCTTCAATAATAGAAAAAGAAGCAAGCAATGACAATCAGTACAAAGCAAGTGTTAGAAGTTTCTTTTCGGGCAATAATTTTTATCTTTTAGTTTACGAAATTTATACCGATGTTCGATTAGTAGGAACTCCTCCAAATTCGATTGGAAAATTTGGTGCCGATACTGACAACTGGATGTGGCCACGTCATACTTGCGACTTTAGTATGTTCCGTGTTTATTCGGGTCCAGACGGAAAACCTGCCGATTACTCAGAAGATAATATCCCTTACAAACCTAAACATTACCTTCCTGTTTCGATAAAAGGAGTTAAAGATGGTGATTTTACAATGATAATGGGATATCCCGGAGGAACTGACAGATATCTTACTTCTTGGGGTGTTAAAGAAACTATGGAAATCACAAATCCTGTAAGAATTGATGTTCGTACTATAAAGCAGGATATTATGATGGAAGATATGCAAGCCAATCCAAAAGTAAAAATTCAATATGCTACAAAATTTGCTCATAGTAGTAATTATTGGAAATATAGTATTGGTCAAAATAAAGCTCTTAAGACTTTAAATGTAGTTGCAGACAAACAAAAAACCGAAGCTGATTTCACAAAATGGGTTAACTCGAAGAAAAAAAGAGAAAAAAACTACGGAGAAGCATTAAATCTTATAGAAAAAGCTTATACCGGTAGAAAAGAGCCGTTTCAAGCTATTTCGTATATGAGAGAAGCATTCTTCAGAGGAAGTGAAATATTATATTTCTCATATTCGGGCAAAAGAATAGCCGGAATGTTAAGCGATTCTACTGCTTCTGAAGAAATGATTAATGCAGAAATTGCATCGCTTAAAGAAAATGCGAAAAAATATTTTAAAGATTATAATCAACCTACCGACAAGAAAATAACATCGGCTTTATTAGAACTTTATGCTAATAAAGTTCCTGAGAAATATCATCCCGAAATAATTACAACAATTCAAAAAGAGTATAATGGTAATTATGATGATTATACAAATTATCTTTTTGAAAACTCTATATTTTCTAGCGAAGAGAAACTAAACTCTTTCCTTGAAAATCCAACAGCAGAAGCATTAAATAATGACCCTGCATTAGTAGCAATGAGTTCTATTATTAATAAATACAGAGAAATATCTGCATCGTATAAACAATATGCTCAAAACCTTTACAAAGGAAGAAGAGTCTTCTTAGCAGGATTAATGGAAATGCAAAAAGATAAGACTTTCTATCCAGATGCTAACTTTACAATGCGATTAACATACGGGCAAGTTGACGATTACTTCCCTAAAGATGCAGTACATTATAACTATTTTACAACTCTAAAAGGTGTAATGGAAAAAGAAGATCCTAGTAATTTCGAGTTTGTTGTTCCTGCAAAATTAAAAGAACTTTACAAAACTAAAGATTACGGAAAATATGGTGATAACGGAGTTATGAAAGTTGGATTTATATCGAATAATGATATTACAGGTGGTAACTCAGGTAGCCCAATAATGAATGGCAATGGCGAATTAATTGGTCTTGCTTTCGATGGCAACTGGGAAGCAATGAGTGGCGATATAGCTTTTAACACCGAGCTTCAGAGAACAATTAATGTTGATATTAGATATGTACTATTTATTATTGACAAATATGCTGGTGCAGGTCATCTTGTTGATGAAATGACTCTTGTTGAATAATAACCTGAGTTCAATATAAGCTTAATACTTAATTTTTTATTATATTTTAAAACCGTCGATATATTATCGGCGGTTTTTTAGTACTAAACATAAGTTATTCAAATCTATTATCGGACTCTTCATCTCCCATTTTATGAGATTTTCCATTGAGCCATCCCATTTTATCGACTTTAACACAATCTACATCTGGAATAAACGGTTTAATATCGATCAGTGGCGTTTCGTTAAGCATATCAACATTTTCTATATACAAAACATTTCCTTCTACTCTATTTAACTTAACAACAGAAAACCCTATAGGATTAGGACGTTTAGGGCCACGAATAGAAAAAACACCATGTATTTTATCTTCCATAAATGGTTTCGATAATAAACTATACTCTTTTACCATATGAAAATGATAAAGTAAGATTATATGCGAAAAACCATCTAAATCTTTTAATCCTTCGGTATATGTAGGGTCTATTTCTATTGTTCCCTTTACACCTTTTGCCCCTGTTTGCTGAATAGGCATTCCTGCTCTTTCTGTATATGGAGTATAAATTACACCTATAGGTTTATATTTTATTGTATTCATATTTGGATATTATTATTATTCTTACGGCATGAAAATTACATATTCTTCTGAGAAAATATATTCTTTTTACCAATTTTTTTTAGACTCACATTCTACAAATTAGATATTTTGTAAAAATACATTACTTTTGTTATATTAGTTATTAAACATATAATATATAATGTTGCCAAAAATAACAATATATACCGATGGAGCAGCACGTGGTAATCCCGGACCTGGAGGATATGGTGCTGTACTTATATCGGGAAAACACCGAAAAGAACTTTCCGATGGATTTCGGAAAACCACTAACAACAGAATGGAATTACTTGCTGTTATTGTTGCATTAGAACAACTAAAAAACTCAGATAGTGAGGTAGAAGTCTTTACTGACTCTAAATACGTTTCCGATTCAATATCGAAAGGTTGGGTTTTTGGCTGGGAAAAAAAAGCTTTCAAAAACAAAAAAAATCCTGATTTATGGATTCGATTTTTAAAAATATACAGAAAACATAAAGTAAAATTTCACTGGGTAAAAGGACATTCCAATATCCCCGAAAACGAAGTTTGCGATAAATTAGCAGTAAACGCATCATTCAAAAAAGATTTGAAAATTGATACTGAATACGAAAATATTTCTAATAACCTGAGTTTGATTTAACATACAATACGCAAGTTTTCGATTATATACAACTATACTTAATTTATTTTGATTAGTCTTTTGCCAGGCTATATTATAATTCATTATATTATCAAAAAAAACTTCTATACAAAAAAAGAGGCAACCCGAAAGTTACCTCTTTTAGAAAAGCAAACCTATAAAAAATTATTTTCTCATAATAAAATGTTGGTCAAAAGTTCCTTTTCGAATTTTTCTGATAATAGGGAGACGTCGAAACGCCACCCCGAAATCAAAACAAGCTTAATTATTCTTTAATAAATCTTTTCATCACAGATCCTTTTTCGTCTTCAACACGAATTATATAAGAACCGGCAGGAAGATCAGAAATATTAATTTCAAGTTCGTTTCCTTGAATATTAGCAGCTTTAACTAATACTCCATTGATGTTATAAATATTTACATCACCATATTTAATTCCATTAGCAACTTCTATATTAATATAGTTATTTGCAGGAATTGGATATATATTAATCGAACTAATTTTTTCGTTTCCTAGCATTTTCCCATTACTCATTCTAGTTTGTGGAATATTCTTTGCTGAAATATTAACAGTATAATCTTCTACTTCGCCATATCTAAATGATCCACAAGAAGCAGGGTAACCACCGTCAGACATTGCAACACGCAATCTGGTTTGACCTATAGTTGCAGTTAATGGAATATTAACAGTTGAAGTATAAACTTCACCATCAGCAACTGTTCCCTGAACAACTATTTCATCACTGGTAAATTCTCCATCGATATTAAAGTCAATCCAAACATTCCAATATTCTGTATATGTTCTTCTTTTAAAACCAGCACTTAGAGTTGCAGTATAACTTGTACCTAAAGAAACATTTGCAGTTAGATTAGTAAAATCGCCATAACCGCTATTAGCAGCCGAGGTATTGTATAAATCATTTAAACCAAATACATCGATCCACTCAAATCCTACACTACCTCCATAAAGATCGCAATAATCTATAACAACAACCTCATCTAATGTTGTAACATTAATTGAGTTACTTGCAGCAGATATATTACCTATAGCATCTTTTGCTTTTACATAGAATGAATAAGTTGTTGCCATTGACAATTCGCTTACATTATAAGATGTTGCAGAAGTATTTGCTATATAAGCACCATTCTTATAAACATCATATCCAGTAACGCCAATATTATCGGTTGAAGCATTCCAACTTAATGCAACAGAACTAGCTGTAATATCTGATGAACTAAGATTTGTTGGAGAAGTTGGGGCTTGTGTATCGGTATCTGTAGTAATATTTATTGTATTACTTGCACCTGATTCATTCTCTACTGCATCTTTTGCAATAACATAATATGAATATGATGCTCCTGAATTAAGGCCGGTAACAGCATAATAAGTATTTCCGGTAGAAACTATTAATGAACCATTTTGGTATACATCATATTCTGTTACTCCAACATTATCGGTTGAAGCATTCCAATCAAGGTCAATGCTTGTCATTGTAATATTTGAAGCAGTTAAATTTGAAGGAGCAGTTGGAGCTTCAGTATCTCCACCAAGTATTTGAACTGTATAATCTTCAACTTCACCATAAGAAAATGATGCTTCACAAGCTGTTGGTTCGCCATTATATTTCATGGTAACTCTCATTCGTGTTGTAACATCAGCTGTTCCAGCAGGAATTGTAATAGAACCATTAACAGTTGTTTTACTCATTGAACCGGCATCGAAAACATTTTCGTTTGCATCGTCGAAATCACCATCATGATTTAAATCAATCCATATTTTCCAATATTCATCATAACTCGATCCACTAAAATTAGGGGTTAAAGAAATATCGTATGTTTGCCCAACATTTAAATTAGCTGTCATTCCGGTATAATCGGTATAACCACTAGCACCTGAGGTGTTAGTAAAATCGCCAACTACAACTCCGGCAATCCACTCATATGAATAATTAGCTCCTTGTGAAGAGCAATATTCAACTTGAGCTTCTCCTGTTGTAGTAAAACTTTTTTCTGTACCATAACTTGTTCCTTTTGCATTTGTAGCAAACGAATTAACATAATATGTTGTTCCCGAAAGCAAACCATTCATTGTAATACTATAAGAACCTGATGTAACTGTAGGAGAAGTTTCAATAACAGTTCCTGAAGTTATTGTAGGGTTAGAAGTTTTACTATAAACAACACCACTAGAAATAACTGTTGCGCCACCATCGGCAGTAATATTTCCACCACATATAGCATTATTATCTCCTATTGATGAAACGTTATTAGTAGAAACAGTTGGAGCAGTAGTACCGTCGTCTTGATATTTTAAATAACAAACAGAACAATCAACATGAGCAGAGCTTACAGCTAAACGCATATATCCACCTTCTCCCCATGAATCTCCCCATGAGTTACGTAAAATCCAGTAATCTCCCTTAGTGGCATCGTGTCCCCATCCAACAAGTGATATTGCATGATTAGTTGTAGTATTATAACAAGGATTACCAGAGCAAGAAGTATTATTATCGGAATATACACCACCTGAATAATTTTGGAAATCGGTAGTAACATAAACGGCTGCATCAACAACACCGTAAGTCATAATTGCAGTTTTTATTGCGTCGTAATCGGCACAACCAACTCTGTACCAATTTTCAAATTTTGTTTTAGGAGCATCAACAGTTCCCGCTGCACAAGATTGATTATCGGAATCTACATAAGGAAAATACGATTCGTCAACAATCCCCACATCAACAAGAGCTTGTAATTCTTGATAATCGTAATCAGCACCATTACATCCGCTAAAATGACTACTATAAGCAGGCATTTCGCTTAAACACCAAGCGATATATGCTTCTGAGAAATCGGAACAGTTACTATCGTAATTTCCTGTAGCAACATTATACGAACCTTCGGCAGCAGCTGAAGCTCCAAAAGCATAACAAGAACCACAACTTCCTTGACTACGAACTCCACCAATATAAGAATGTCCATCTTTACTTCTCCAATCGAAAGAAACAGGAAGACTTTTTGCAGAAGCAAAATTTGGATCCGTTTTTGCAAAAGAATGAGGATTAATAGAACTATTCTTTTGATATGGATCTAAAGCTTCTCCATTAATTTCCATTAACTCAAGCAAAGGAATTCTAACTTCTTCGCCTTTATCTGTTCTAACACAAACGGCACGTTCAGTAACATAGCCATTTTCTTTTATTGTTTCGGTTTCAACATCGAAACCTAATTTTGCAGCATACGAATATTCTTGTGCTACTTTACCTTTATAGAAATCCCAAGCATTAACTTTGGTTCCATCAGGCAAAACACACATACCAACTTCATTGCCTTTAGTATTTTTATCAATACTGTAACGATATCCTAACATCTCTACATATTTTGCAGCAGGATCTACATAAGCTTTCTGAGCAAATACTCCGGATATTACAATAGTTAATAAGACAAATGTTAATAGTAAATTTCTTTTCATATTAAAATAATTTAGGGGTTAGGGTAAATTTATTTTGAACTGCAATATATTTTATAATAAACAGATAAAAGAACATATTCGACAAACGACAATTTACTACTTATAAAAAACAGATATCTCCGATTCTATTCGATAGAAAAATTATAATAAATTTAAACTCAGGAAATAATAAATTATCAAAAATTATATCTATATTTCAAGATTATAAAATACTATAAAGAAACTCTTTGCTTATGAAGCTAAATTGCGTTATAGTTGACGATGAGCAATTATCAATAAATATTCTAGAAAATCATCTTTCGAAAATACCTAATATAAAGATAGTTGCAACTTTCAATAGTGCTCTTCCCTTATATTCTTTATTGCAAGAAAACGATATAGATATATTATTTTTAGATGTTGAAATGCCAAAACTTTCGGGTATCGATTTTATAAAATCGATTGATAATCCACCGGAGATAATAATTACATCTGCAAATAAAAATTATGCCTTAGAGGGATTCGACCTAAATGTTTCAGATTATATTCTAAAACCGGTAAGCTTTCAGCGACTATTAAAATCTGTAAACAGAATACTAAATAATAAAAAACACAAAACACAAAACTCTTTAGATAAAGATTATATTTATCTGAACGAGAATAAAAAAATGATAAAAATTAATTTCAATAATATATATTATTTAGAAAGCATTAAAGATTATGTTAAGGTAGTTACTAAGAATAAAACCGTTACTACTAAACAAAAATTATGTTATTTTGAAAATCTACTTGATGATAAAGAATTTATAAGAATTCATAGATCTTTTATAATAGCAAGAAACAAAATCGATGCTTATTCATCATCTCATATAGAGATTAACAATATTGAAATACCCATTGGCAGGAAGTATAAAGATTCCGTATTAGGTATTCTTAAAGGATAATTTTTCGACGGAAAGCTTATTATGAAACAATTTAACAACATAAGATATTATTTAAGTTTATTTCTATTGCTAGCTTGCAATTCCTTGTTACTTTCTCAAGAAAAAGGGAAAATTTTATCGCATTACTATTCACCTAAGGACTATAATGGAGGTACCCAAAACTGGGATATTGTACAAGACCAAAGAGGAGTTCTGTATTTTGGGAATATGATTGGTGTTATTGAATATGATGGAGAAACATGGCGCACAATACCATTATCGAATAACAGTGCGACACGTTCGTTAGCGATTAATAAAACCGGTAAAATATTTGTTGGAGGAATTGGAGAAATAGGCTATCTAAGTCCCAATTTAATTGGAAATATGGAATATCATTCTCTAAAAAATTTAATTGATTCATCGCACCAAGAATTTAGTGATGTCTGGTCGACCAAATGTTTTAATAACAGCACTTACTTCCAAAGCGATAAATATATTATTAAATATTCCGATTCTAAACTTAAGTATTGGGAGAAAACACATTCGTATTTTTATTTTATGTTTACAGTTAATAATACGCTTTATATTCACGAAGTTGGAAAAGGCTTATTAAAAATGGAAAACGACGAATTAAGTTTGGTTGAAGATGGTGGTTTTTTTGCCGACAAGCGAATACATACTATTCTCCCTTATAAAAACAAATTACTTATTGGCACAAGATACAATGGCTTATATATTTATGATAGCAATAATAAAAAACACCGAATTACTAAATATTCTACAATATCTGCTCAGACAAAGGAAATAAATGACTTTTTAATTCAAAATACAATATATAGTGGAACACAAATAACAGATAGCACCTTTGCTATTTCAACTTTAAGTGCCGGAGCAATAATATTTAATATTAATGGAGTTATTTCTGATGTAATAAATAATGAATCGACAGATATTCCTAGAACTATTCACTGTTTATATTACTCTGCAAACCAATCGTTATGGCTTGGATATGGAAATGGAATAGGAAAAGTAAATATATCGCATCCTTTTAGATATTGGAATGAGAAAACAGGAATAAACGGAACAATAATGGATCTTGTCGGGTTCGACAATAAACTTTATATAGCATCAAGTACCGGAATATATTATTTTAACAGAGAAGCAAAAAAGAAAGAATGTAAGATTAGTTCTTTCACAAAAATAGACGAATTTGTTGAACAAGTATGGGCACTTGACTATTTTATGCCTCCCGATTCAATAAACAACATAAAAAAATCAGATAAACAAAACGACAATTATTTTCCTATAAAAAAACCCGTATTAATAGCCGGAACAAGTAAAGGATTATTTATATATAAGAATAAAAAAATAAAAAAGCTTTTCGATTATAAAAGTATCTATACAATATTTCAATCGGAAAAACATCCCGGGAAAATATTTGTTGGCCTTCGTAACGGTATTGCTTTAATTAGTTATTCAAATGGCAATTGGTATAATCATGGAATAATTAAAGGAATACAATCTCCTGTACGAACAATACAAGAAGACCATAAAGGCAACATATGGTTTACGGTAGATTTTAAAGGTTTATACAAAATAAACATCGACAATTTTCTATCGAAAGATAAACCTCAACTCTGGGAAAGCTATAATGCCATAACTGAACATTTCGACACAAGCAATGGTTTACCCAGTAATACTGGAATAGTAATTCATAGCTTAGAAAACGTAATGAAATTTTCGTGCAATAAGGGTTTTTACAATTATAACGATTCTACTAAAACATTCACTCAAGACACAAGTATAGGCGACAACTACGCTGACAGTTCGTGGAGCAATATACCTTTAATAAGGTTAGGTAATGATACCTGGATAAATACAGCAAATAAAAAATACCAGAATGAAGATGGAAGTTTCTGTGGAGATAGTATTACATTTAAACCTTTATCGGAAACAATTATTAATAATGGATTTATTGAATCGGACAGTATATTCTGGTTTGGAACGAATGATGGATTATTTCGATATACTTATGTAGATCAGGATTTTAATACAAAATTTCATACTATTATCAGACGCGTTTATGCTAACGATTCGCTAATATTTAACGGAACAAACTATAAATTAGATGGAAATAATATTTCTATCTCAAATAATACAAAAATAAATTTAACCTCCATTATTCCGTATAAGAACAATTCGATAAACATACAATTTGCTGCTGCTTTCTTCGATGATGAATCGAAAAATCTTTATAGCTATTATCTTGAAGGTTACGACAATAAATGGTCGGGATACAAAAAGAATACCATTAAAGAATATACAAATTTATACGAGGGGAAATACATTTTTCATGTTAAAGCAAAAAACCGATATTTAACAGAAAGTGCTGAAGCCCTATTCCATTTCGAAATAAAAACTCCCTGGTATAGAACAATATTGGCATATGTTATTTATGCAATTATGATTTTCGTAATTATTTTATTAATAGTAAAACTATATACACTTAAATTAATTAAAGAAAAAAACAATCTGGAAAAGATAATTGAAGAAAGAACAGAAAAAATAAAAAAGCAAGCTTCTAATTTAAAGAAAGCAAATATTGAATTACTAAAATTATCGAAAGTAGCTAGCGAAACAGAGAATGCTATAACGATTTTCGATAAATATGGAAATATTGAATGGGTAAATAATGGCTTTACCAAAATGTACGGCTTTACCCTAGAGCAATTTACAAAAGAAAAAGGAAACAATGTTTTTGAAGTAAGTGAAAATCCAAATATTGTTGATGCAATAAAAAAATGTATTAATAGTAAACAATCGATACAATACGAATTTAAAACTACAAAACGAAATGGCTTAAATATATGGGCACAAACTACGCTAACCCATATTGAAGATAAAGAAACCGGGAAAATTAGTATTATTGCTATTGAAACAAATATTACAAAACTAAAACAAGCCGAACTTGAAATTCTTCAGAAGAAATCGGAAATAGAGAAACAACGCGATAATTTAGCACTAAGTAATGCTACAAAAAACAAATTCTTCAGAATTATAGCTCACGATTTACGTAGCCCGATAAGTACTCTTGTTAGTTCTAGTAGTTTAATTATAGATGACATGAATACTCTCTCGAAACAAAAAACTAAACAATTTCTTGTTGAGCTGAACAAATTATCGCAAAGAACCTTTAATTTACTCGAGAATTTACTCGATTGGGCAAGTGACCAAACCGGTAATATGAAATTTTCACCAAAAGAAATCGATTTAGAACTTATTATTCTAGAAAATATAGAATTAATTAAAACACATATTGAATTTAAAAATATTAATTTTACTTATGCTATCCCAAGCGAGATAACAGTTTTTGCCGATGAGAATATGATTAAAACTGTTATTCGAAATATTATTTCTAATGCTATTAAATTTACTCATCACGGAGGCAATATTAATATCATGGTATATGATACCGATAATTTTGTAATTACCGATATTGAAGATGATGGTATAGGCATTAACTCTAGCGATATCGATAAATTATTTCAGATAGACAACCATCATTCTACCCTCGGCACCGATAATGAAAAAGGCTCGGGTTTAGGCTTAATTCTTTGTAAAGAGTTTATCGAAAAAAATCACGGAAAAATCTCTATTCAAAGCAAACCAAACAAGGGTAGTAAGTTTACAATATTGCTTCCAAAAAATAAAATTTATTAATATCCTAAGTTCAATTTAATACACATAAACTACTAATTATATACAAATAAAACAATCTTATTTACTGTTCTCGACATAAGTATTTATTGCAGCATAAATTATAACCGCAGCCAATTTTGATGTTTGATTATCGTGATCGAATCGTGGCGACACTTCTGCTATATCGAAACTAATAACTTTCTTGTATGTTATTATTTCTTTAACAAAACGAACTACTACATCAGGCGATAAACCAAAAGGCTGAGGAGCAGACACTCCGGGAGCAAAAGCAGAAGAAAACACATCGCTACATATTGTTAAATAAATATGATCACATTTATCAACAAAACTCTTTATCCGATTGCTTATTGAAGTATAATTCTGTTCAACAATTTCTTTTGCATTAATATAGTCTGCGCCTAATTCTTTCGCACGATTAAACAAACTTATTGTATTGCTATATGTTTGAGTTCCTATACACAGGTAATCGAATTTTATTTTTTCTTTATTGCATTTTTCTGCTATTTGATAAAACATTGTTCCCGAGGAACCTTTCTCTTTATAAGGTCGTAAATCGAGATGAGCATCAAAATTTATTATCCCAAGAGAAGGTTTTTTACTATATTCTTGTAAATATTTTAATATACCATTATAATTACCAAAAGCTATTTCGTGCCCACCACCCAACACAACAGGGAAGTATCCACAAGCGAGAATTTTTTTTATTGCTTTTGTGAGTGATTCCTGAGCTTCTTCAAGCTCTATATCTTCGCATGAGATATCTCCGGCATCGAAAATCTTTAGTCGTTTGTAATTTGTAACCGGCAAATTGGCTAATTCTTTTCTAATACTTTCCGGTCCGCGAGCAGCTCCTATTCTACCAAGATTTCTCATAACGCCTTTATCGCAACAGAATCCGATAAAACATACTGCAACTTTAGTATCTATATAATTATTCTCTCTGCAATTATTTAAGTCAATAATATTCACTATCTGATGCCATCGATACGACGAAACATCGTTTATATCATCTATTCTACCTGTCCAATTATTTTTACTACTAGGAATATAATTTTTAATTATGCTCATATTGTTAAAAATTTTTCAAAAGTACTATAAACAAAAAAGGAATCATAAAATAATATGATTCCTTTAAAATGTTTATAAACACTTGCTTTTAACCAAATAAAATATTTTCTGCTTTACTTATTGTATTCGGTTAAAACTGTTCGGTTAAAACTGTATATGATGTAAGTTTTCCTTTTTTATTATACGATTCGGTA
>Ga0209633_10002710_pt1 | contig 16858 bp, 14 predicted proteins | sample Cruoilmetagenom1_FD_187290 | JGI IMG/M metagenome (GOLD analysis project Ga0209633, IMG submission 187290) | Oil polluted marine microbial communities from Coal Oil Point, Santa Barbara, California, USA - Sample 1 (SPAdes) (version 2) | ecosystem: Environmental > Aquatic > Marine > Oil seeps ... | reverse complement strand
CCCGTCGTCAGCCCCAAGCCGGTGAGAAGGGAAACAAACGGCGCGATAGGTCCCTTGATCAGTATAGCGCCGGCATGAGTTGTCCAGAAGACAAGCGACCACGCCCAAGTTTTTGCACGCCCCTCCTGCAGCCGCGCATAGATTTCAATGAAGGCGTATTGCGCAAGACAGATAAGCGCCAACAGGACGCCGTCGGTTTTTGCAATGGTTGCTTCTGCGGCGACGACCGGAGCGCTGGCGATGAGGAGCCCTGCAAGAAATGCGGTACGCTGATCATAGAGACGCTCCGCCGCCAGGAAGGTGAACAGCGCCGCAAAGACGACGCCAAAAAGCGACGGAACTCTGTATGCCCATATCTCGCGTTTTTCCACGTCGGAGAAAGCAGCGACACTGGCCGCCTGGAGCCAGTGAATGCCGGCGGGTTTTTTGTTGCGCTCCTTTTCCTGAAACCAGATGGCGACAAAATTGCCTGTTTCCAACATTTGCGCTGTCGCTTGCGCAAACCGCGCTTCATCGCGATCAAGCGGCGGCAACGCCCATAATCCTGCAAAGGCGACAAAGGCGGCGAATGCGCCAACAATCAGGAGCCGCACCGCGCTCGTGGTTTTGTCTAAACTGGATAACATGCAGCGTTGCCCCTTAGAGCCTGTTCCAAAAGTCTAAAAGCGCCCTGAAAACGCCGAAGATCAGACGTCACTGTCCCAGAACCGATGCGCCGCCGGCTCTAATTCTAAGCAATAAGAGCCTGACGGGCATGAACTTCCAGCCAGCAAAGGTCTGACCTTCGCGCTCTGCTGGCTTTTTCCAACTTATGAACCTGGCTCTTAAAGGGGCGATAATAGTCATTTCAGGCGTGGAAGTCTTTGCAAAATCGCCCGCCTGACGCGGAGGTGACCGAACCGGCGAGATCGGCTATGAGCGCGGCAAATGAGCTTGCATGAGAAATATGAGGGCCGCGCGGCCTATTACGCATGGCCGAAGGCTGCTGACGAAGGGCTTGAGCTCAGCGTTGTCGCGCCGATGATGAACGAGGCGCTCGGCGCGGCCGAGTTCGTCTCAGAAATTGCGGGCGCCCTTGCCGGTGTTCGCCATGAGATCATCGTCGTCAATGACGGATCTTCGGATGGCACGGGCGACGTGCTTAGAAAAATCAGGGCGGAAATACCGCAATTGCGCATTATTCATCACGATGAAAATGCCGGACAGAGCAGGGCGTTGCGGACTGGCATTTTGGCGGCGCGGTCTGAAACGATCGCAATGATTGATGGCGACGGCCAGAATGATCCGGCCGATATTCCGCCTCTTTTGGCGGCGCTGAAGAAGGCGCGCGAGAGCTGTGAACTCGCCATGATCGCAGGCGAACGCCGAAACCGCCAGGATAGCGCCGCCAAAAAATGGGCGTCCAATATCGCCAATGGAATACGCCGGCGCCTCCTGAAAGATGGCGCAACCGACACGGGATGCGGGCTGAAGGTGTTTTACCGGGAGGCTTTTTTGCGGCTCCCCTATTTCGATCACATGCACCGATATCTGCCGGCGCTGATGCGCAGGGAGGGGTTTGAGGTTGAATTCATGCCGGTTTCGCACCGCCCCCGGGTGCATGGCGCCTCGAAATACACGAATTTAGGGCGGTTTTTGGTGGCGATTCGCGATTTGACGGGGGTTTTATGGCTGATGTCCCGGTCGCGATCGCCCAAATCTATTCGCGAGGGTGATGATTAATTGCTTTTGACCGGCGCAGGCTGTGATAAAGTGCGCCGAGGCCGCTGACCGCGGGGGATCTGTAGTAATAAGGGAGAATGCGCGCCATGTACCAGATGTTTCCATTACTGGCGATAAGCCTGATTGTCTTTGCGATTTTAACGCTAACCGGCGCCGTCGGCACGGCCGATATGGCTTGGTACGACATGACGTTCGTTGTGTTGCCGATGGTGTCGACCGATCAGTGGACGGTCACCTGGGGCGATCTCTTTCTTCTCGCCAGCATGGGGCTGCTCTTCGTTGAGCTCTTGCGTTCAACCAAAACCGGCTCTGAATCGATCATGAACCACGCCCTGTCGGTAGTGGTTTTTGTTGTCGCCCTTTTGCTTTTTATCATCGTGAAAGGGTTCGGTAATTCCGTATTTTTCCTTTTCATGTCGATGACATTTCTTGATTTTATGGCGGGCTTTATCGTCACGACGGTGACAGCGCGAAGAGACCTCTCGGTCGCTGGCGGCATTGGGGAATAGCAGCCTCGCTTTTCAGGCCAAGATATCGATGATCTGCCCAGGCGAACAGTCGGCCCTCCGACCGTTCCAGGAATAGGTTTGCGCCAATAGGCTGTGCCGTATTGAAACAAGCCTGCCATCCGGCGCAGCGCTAGGACGCCTTCTGGGCGTGCAATTTGTCCCGGTTCGCTGCCGAGCGGGCGCGGCGATAATTTCGACGCGTTGAACCGGACGCAGGGCGGGAAGGTTAACAATTCGTTTCATGCCAGAACACAGCGCAAAAACGGCGCCGGGTCAGGGGCAAATTTCAAATTTTATTTACCGCTTTGCGTGTATTTTCACTCAGTAAATACGTGAGTGGGTCAAATGGCAGAAAACGCTGAAGCGTTTCCAAGTGAAAATTCGAGTGTGCAGACGCCAGATGGCGGCGAGCCTAAAGCGTCGCCGACGCGTCCATTTGACGTGGGCGATGAGCCTTCACAATCTGCCGCCGAGGGCTCGCTCCAGACGATGTTTGAATTCGATCCGGATCAGAACCTCCTTAGCTGGTCTGACGAAACGGCGGCGGCGCGCATTCTCGGCGTTGCCGATGCACGCTCGATCGGAACGCTCGCCTCATTTAACGAACGTATTGAAGGAACGGCTGATGAAACCCGTTCCGCGGCGTTTTCTGGCGCGGCGCATAGTTATTTTTGCGAATACCAGCTGCGTCGCGGAGACGGTGAAATTCATTGGGTTGAAGAGCGCGGCGGCTGGATTGGGTCCGGTCAGCACAAACGCCTGATCAGCATCATTCGTTCGATTGAAAGCCAGAAGCAGCGTGAAGAACGTCTTTCCTGGCTTGCCCAAAATGATGAGCTGACCGGTCTTCTCAACCGGGTTCATCTGCGCCGGGAAATTGACAACGCCATTATTCACGCACGCGAAGCCGGCGATGGCGCGGCATATCTCTTGGCCGGCATTGATGATCTTGGCGCTATAAACGCCGATTTCGGTTTTGAAGCCGCTGATAAAGTCATCATCGAATTATCGAGGCGCCTCGCCGTCGAGATTGGCGCCGAAGGCAAAATTGGCCGCGTCGCCGGAACCAAATTCGGCATCGTTATTAATAAATGCGGCGATGATTGCCTGCGCGAAATTTGTGTGCGGTTGATGAATGCTGTTCGGCAAAGTGTTGTGGAAACCCGGAGCGGCGGCGTTGCGGCGTCGATCTGCCTTGGTGCGGTAAAAATGCCTGATCATGCGGGCGAAGCAAACGTGGCGATGGCGCGCGCGGAAGCGGCGCTCGATGCGGCCAAGCGTCTTGGCAAATCAAGCTGGTCTGCATTTTCAGAAAAGACCGACACGGTCAGCATGCGTCGGCGCAACACCCATATGTCAGACGTAATTCTGACAGCGCTCAATGAACGGCGCATCCGGCTTGCTTTTCAGCCCATCGTTTCCGATCTGGGCGAGACGCCGCGCAAGTTTGAGTGCCTTATCCGGATGCGCGGGGAAGATGGCCAGGAAATCCCGGCGCCGGAATTTATTCCGCCCGCCGAGCGCCTCGGCCTTGTGCACCTTCTTGACCGCCGCGTTTTGGAGCTCGCCATAAACACGCTGGCTGTGTGCCCCAATATTCATCTCAATGTGAATATTTCCATGGAGACCGTGAAGGATTTTGTCTGGGCGGAAGGCTATATCGCCCATCTCCGCGCTAATCAGGAACTGGCAAAACGCATTACAGTTGAACTGACTGAAACCCAGGTCATCGACGCCATTGACGCGTCCATCGAGTTCGTCTCGGAAATCAAAAAGATCGGCTGCTCATTCGGCATCGACGATTTCGGCGCCGGCTACACGTCATTCAGAAACCTCAAGGCGATGGATATCGATATTCTAAAGATCGACGGCTCTTTCGTCACTGGCGTGTCCGCGTCACGGGACAATCAGCTCTTCGTCCGAACGCTTCTTGATCTCGCACGGAATTTCGGCATGCAAACCGTCGCCGAATGGGTTGAGAATGAAGCGGATGCAATGTTGCTGAAGGGCCTGGGTGTTGACTTTCTCCAGGGCTATTTACTTGGAAAACCGGAGACTAATCCGGACTGGTTGCCAGACGGAGCCCCGAACGAGCCGTCTTCGCGGCTCGACCGGTTCGAATAATGGCCGCGCGCTAGGCGCCTTTTTTCTCAAGCTGCTCCAGTTTCTTCTGCAGTGCTGCGAGCTGCGACTTCAAATCATCGATTTGACCGGTGTCTTCAGCCGCTTCTGCAGGCGCGCCGCCACCCGCATAGATGTTACTCATTGGCGAGAACATCTTCATTGCCTGCTGGTATAGTTCCATATTCTTACGCACGTTCTCTTCGAACATATTATAGCCAGGAGCGTTGCCGAAGGTATCGCGCATGCGCTGGCGCAAATCATCCTGATTGCGTGAAAATGAGTCCATGCTCATTTCAAGATAGGACGGTACGAAGCTTTGGAGGCTGTCGCCGTAGAATTTTATCAACTGCCGCAAAAACTGAATCGGCAGCAGGTTTTGACCTTTGCTCTCCTCTTCGAAAATGATTTGCGTCAGGACGGAATGGGTAATGTCGTCACCGGATTTCGCGTCGTAAACGACAAAGTCTTCGCCGTTCTTGACCATTTCCGCCAAAAAATCGAGCGTTACATAGGAGCTCGTGGCGGTATTGTATAAACGGCGATTTGCGTATTTCTTGATGACAGTCGCATCGCCCGCCGCGCCGTTCTTCCGGCCTTTGGCGTTTTTATCAGTCATGAGGCGGTTCCTCCCGATCACGGCCGATCAGAGCCCATACCCGGTCCGATCGGCAATTTGTTGCGGCGCAACCTTTTTGTGCGCTTGCTAATCTTGCTATAGCATGAAAATAGGACTTGCATACGCGCGACGCGCACTTTGGCGAGCGCTTAAGTGTTTGAGAATGTGGGCTCTTCACGTGATCGGGCGCCCAAATCAGTGCCATATCGCAGGTTGCAACGGATTTTATGGATCAGGAGGAATTATGAGTTGTGCGGTTATAGTCTCAGCAGCGAGGACCGGAATTGGCTCTTTTGGAGGCGGATTAAGTACCGTACCTGCCCCGAAACTAGGAGAAACCGCACTTGAGGCGGCGATTGAACGCGCCGGGATCACGGCCGACGAAGTTGGCGAAGTCATCATGGGCAATGTCCTTCAGGCAGGCTTGGGCCAGAATACGGCCCGGCAGGCGAGCATCGGAGTCGGCGTGCCTGAAGAAATCCCGGCGATCACCATCAATCAGGTTTGCGGCTCGGGTTTGCGCGCTGTGGCGATGGCGAGCCAGGCAATCCGGCTCGGCGACGCAACTATCGTCGCTGCAGGCGGCCACGAAAATATGTCCCAGGCGCCGCATGCCGCGCTTTTGCGCAACGGCGTGAAAATGGGCCCGGCGAATTTTGCCGATACGATGATTACGGACGGTCTGTGGGACGCGTTCAACGATTACCATATGGGGCAGACGGCAGAGAATCTGGCGGAGAAATATGAGATCAGCCGCGAAGAGCAGGACGCCTTTGCGGTAGCCAGTCAAAACAAGGCGGAGGCAGCGAAAAAGGCCGATAAGTTTCGTGATGAAATCGCGCCTGTGCTGATCAAGACCCGGAAGGGCAGCGTCATTTTTGATAGTGATGAATATATCCGCGAGGGCGTAACGCTTGATTCTATTTCTGGACTGAAACCGGCTTTTGTTCGCGACGGCGGCACGGTGACGGCGGCGAACGCGTCTGGCCTCAATGACGGCGCGGCGGCTATAGTTGTGATGTCGGAGAAAGAAGCGGACAAGCGTAATTTGGAGCCGCTGGCGCGCATCGCCTCCTGGGGGCATTGCGGCGTTGATCCGTCGATCATGGGCATCGGGCCTGCGCCGGCCACTCGCATTGCGCTCGAAAAAGCGGGCTGGGCGCTCGACGATGTGGATCTGATCGAGGCGAATGAAGCCTTCGCAGCACAGGCTCTGGCTGTCGGCAAGGAGCTCGGCTGGGATCCGGAGAAGGTCAATGTCAATGGCGGCGCTATCGCGCTGGGCCATCCGATTGGCGCGTCTGGCGCGCGCATCCTGACAACGCTGCTTCATGAACTTAAGCGATCAGGCAAATCAAAAGGGCTGGCGACCTTGTGTATCGGCGGCGGCATGGGCATCGCCATGTGCGTGGAACGCTAGCTGAATTTTTGTGTGGGTACGGGAGTTCAATGCGCCGGCGCGCCGGCGAAGCATTTAAGGGAGACTGACATATGATCAGGAATGCAATTGTCACCGGCGGATCGCGCGGCATCGGCGCGGCTATTGCTCAGCGCCTGAAGGCAAACGGTTGCAACGTTGCGGCGACTTATGCCGGCAATGATACGGCCGCCGCCAAATTCAAGGAAGAAACCAGCATCAATGTCTATAAGTGGGATGTTGGCGACTACGAAGCCTGCAAAGGAGGCGTTGCGGAAATTGAAGCGGCGCAAGGCCCGACCGACATTCTGGTCAATAACGCCGGAATAACCCGTGACGGTTTCTTCCATAAAATGACGCCGCAACAATGGTCAGACGTTATCCGCGCCGATCTCGACTCCGTCTTTAACATGACGCATCAGGTGTTTGCGGGCATGCGCGATCGCGGGTTCGGGCGCATCATCAACATAAGTTCGATCAATGGCCAGAAAGGTCAGATGGGCCAGACCAATTATTCGGCCGCCAAGGCCGGCATGATCGGCTTCACCCGCGCGCTCGCGCAGGAAGGCGCGCGCAAGGGGGTGACGGTTAACGCCGTCGCGCCGGGCTATATCGCGACCGATATGGTTTCCGCTCTGGATGACAAGGTGCTGCAATCGATTACCGCCCAGATCCCTGTCGGACGGCTTGGAGAAGCGGAAGAAATCGGCGAGTGCGTTGCGTTTCTGGCAGGCGATAAGGCCGGGTTTATTACCGGATCGGTCCTGACCGCCAATGGCGGCCAATATATTGCTGCTTGAGCGCCAGCATCAGCGCCATCGCAGACAATCCCTTGGTTCCCTGCCGTGATTTTCTCGCGCCGGGGCCCTTTTTTCACCAAATTACCCGGTTAGATTACAAGTCAGCCAGAAATTTGGGGCGGGAAATATAGCGCCCGGAAAGCCGGCGCGGGGAAGTTCGCAATAGTGAGACGAGCAGGCCTACATTTGACACTCTTGGCGGCAGGCGTTTTCGTTTCTGGCGCTGCTTTCGCGCAGGCCGAGGTCGCCGATCCACTATTTGTAGCCGCCCAATTTGTTGCCGCTCAGTCCCCAGACCCGTTTTCTGCACTTGTTGGCAAAAAGCGCGAGCGCCGCGCGCCGCGAGCAAAGCGCGTTAAAATCGAGCGATACGTTCTGGCGTCTGACGATCGTGCATTTTTGTTTGAAGATCATTCAAATGAAGCGCGCGTGAAATTTCTTTGCGGGCCCGATGATCAGCGCCTTGACTGCACGATTGATTTTGAAAGACCTGCGGCGGAGATTTATCAGCTCAGGCCGACGCGCGGGCCCCGCGGCGACATAATCTATAAAAACGCCGAGGGCGCCACGATGCTGCGCATCGCGTCCTATGGCGGGGCGACCGTGTTCTGGCCAGGTGAGGGACGCGGCTTCGCCGCCTCCAAGTCATTTGGTGATGACGCAACATTGCGCCTCGGTTTTGTAGAATATGAAGCGGCGATACGGCGTGCGCAGGCCGCGACCGCTTTCGTCAGCGCGGCGACTGGCGCGCCGATTATTTTTGATATTGGCGCGGCGCCGGCGGTCGAACATCAAAATGCGTCAGTGCTTGCTGACGCCGTCGTGCGCGCCGCTAACGCCGTCAAGGACGTTGCCGACGACCCCACCGGCGCACGCATCATTGCCAGCCGGATCAAGAAGGTGTCCTTTGCACAAGCTGAAGCGCCGGGAGTTGAGTTCGAAACCGGCGTTTTGAAAATTCTATATGTCCCGAAACAGGACATTAATGGCCGGCCCTCTTCCGCCGCCGTGGCTCGGTTTTTGGAAGAGACGCTCTAATTTATAACGAAAAGCCGCAGTATTTGGCCCAAATCCATCCCAGGATGTCGTAAAAGGGCCGCAATGGGGGTTCAGTGTTCTACGGATGGCGTTTGGCAGCTCCATATCCAGGTTACGGGCCGTTCACGCGGCGGTCGCGGTTCTGTGCGGGGCGTTTTTTGTCAACGTCGCGGCGGCGCAATCGCTCAAGGAATTGCGCGTGCGCGACGCGGAAGAGACAGCGCTTGACCGGGAAGTCGCCTACACCCAGTCGGTTTGCGGCAGCGCGATCGGCGCATCTATCGATTGGCGCTCGGCCGCTGACTGGCCAGCTAGCGTCAGCCTTACATCGTCCTGCGACGGCGCGCTTGGCGCGTTAGAGGCATATTGCCGGACGCGCGACGGCAAGTCGCGCGCAAAGCGGATCACGCGCTTTGTCTGCGCCGGCGACGGCGCCGGGGCTTCTTTAAGAGGCGGCACATTGCGCTACGGCGCTACGCCCGGCGACAATGGTTTTGCGGACACCAAAGCATTGATCGACAGCGAGCTTTAAGCGCCGGCGGTTTTTTCAAGCACGCCAACTCTGATTCCATCAAACACATACTGGGTTGAGAGCGCCATCAACAGCATTCCCAAAAGGCGCGATATTACGTTCATCCCTGTACGCCCTAGCGCATCTGAAATTCTGCCGGCGAACGCCATGATGAGGACGCCGGACAAAAGAACGACATAGACCGCCGCGAGCGCAGCGCCGCGCTCAATCAACGTCGCCTCCGGCTCACCCATAAGCAGCATGATCGTCGCAATCGCGCCGGGACCCGCCATCAGGGGAATGGCCAGTGGAAAAAAGGCGATATTCTCCCGCGACGACGCTTTTGGGCCAGGCGTTTTGGCTTCCAGTTCGCCGTCGGGTTCAAAGAACATCCGAAAGCCCATGAGAAACAGCAAAATACCGCCTGCGGTTCGGAAAGCCGCCATAGAGATGCCGAGATGGTGGAGCATCACATTGCCGGCGACCCCGAAAAAGGTGAGTAGGCACGCCGCGATAAAAGCCGCCTCCAGCGCGACGCGCCGTCGGTGTTTCGCGGTTTCGCCGCGCGTCAGCGCCGCATAAATTGGCGTCACCATGATCGGATCGATCACGATAAAGAGCGTTACGAACGCGGCGATAAAGGCGGGGATAAATTCTGCGATCATGGGAAGGCCTTGGCTTGGCGCTTACCTGCCGAACTGCGCGGCGGAGCGCAAGGCCAATTTTACTGAGCCGACACGCTTATTTGCGTGCGGGACCGGTTTCAGCGACCTCACTGTAAATCTGAAGCATTTGGGCCGTTTTGGCCTGCCAGGAGAACTTGTTTTCTATATGAGCCCGTGCGGCCGCGCCCATCCTTTCGGCGCGTGCAGGATCGCCGGCAAGCTCGGCCATAGCGCTACGCAGGCCGTCGACGAAGGATGCGCGCGCGTCGGGTGCAATCAGATAGCCCGTTTCCGGTGTGATGTAGTCCTGCGGCCCGCCCCAGTCGGTCGCAATTGCGGGCGTATGGCAAGCGAAGGCTTCAAGGATTACCGCGCCGCCGCATTCGCGCATCGACGGCAAGACCAGCGCTGTTGATGCGGCAAGTATGTCCCGGATATCGGCCTGCGATTTAAACCCAAGGAACTCAATCCGGTCGCCGGCGATAGATTGTCCGAGCGTTTCCAGCTTTGCACGCTCCGGTCCGTCGCCAATAACAAGCAGCCGCGCTGTCGGTATGATTTTCTCAAATGCTTCAAAAAGCAGGTCGAGGGCTTTCAGGCGGATAAGCCTTCCGACAAAAACTAAGACCGGTTTGTCGGGCTTTGCCTGAGGCTCCGGCGACCACAATTTTAGATCGACGCCGTTTTCAATAAGGCGGCTGACATTCGAATGATCAATACCGTCGGGCAACCCACCCCGGGTTCGCTCATTGGCGACGAGAATGCGGGCGGCCTGTAACTTTCCAGGAACGAAGCGGTTTGCGACGCCGGATATGGCGCGCGCCGCGGCGACAGCGCCGCCGCTTCCTTCCGAATAGTCTTTCTCGAAAGCAGGCGGATAGGACATCGCGCCGTTCATTGGGCCGATAATCACCGGCGCCTTCATATTACTCAGATATGATGGGAAGAGGGGGGAGACGGGGACAGGCTGGTGAATGACGTCAAAATGTACCTCCCGCTCCAGATGACGCGCACGCTTCGCCAGCCGCGCCAGTGTTGCAGCGCCAATAGCGCTATTGATTACCGTGTCGCGCAGGGCCGTCGGCATCAATTTTCCAATGCGATGGAGCATGCGCTCAACAACTGCATCCTCGACGAAGTAAAACGTTGCAGCGTCACGAATATCACTATTCTGGATTTCATCGCGCACCCGCGCATGGGCCAATGCATGCACTTCTACGCCGAGTGCGTTCAGCTCACGGACATAGTGATAGGGCAGGATCGCCTCGCCGCCCATGCGGTTCGATATATTGGGGGCGACAATCAAAACGCGCATGGAACGTCATCTCTATCTATATGTCCGGGCCGATCGGCCCGGCTGGCGTCTTGGTACAGTACGAGCGTCGCTTCCTGCAATAATTGTGTTAGTTAAGAGACTTAAGAGAGCCCGGCGCCGTTGCGTCCGAGATCAGGTGATTGACCGCCCGGCGCTCATCACCCTAAACCACCATGCTGAGCGAATGAAAGTAATGAGATGACCGCCCTACAGAGCAAGTCCTTCACCCAAGCCGATGCGGAGGCAGCCAAGTCCTGGCCGTTTCAGGAGGCGCGCCGTCTGGTCCAGCGGATGGAGCGCGTGAAGAAGCAAGGCCCGGTCATCTTTGAAACCGGCTATGGCCCGTCGGGATTGCCCCATATCGGCACTTTTCAGGAAGTGGCGCGCACCACCATGGTGCGCCGGGCGTATGAGCTGCTGACCGGCCGGGAGACCAAGCTCATCTCTTTTTCTGATGATATGGATGGCCTGCGCAAGGTCCCGGATAACGTCCCCAATAAGGAGATGCTGGAACAATATCTCCAGATGCCGCTGACCAAGGTGCCGGACCCGTTTGGCGGCGACCATAAGAGTTTCGCGGCCCATAATAACGCGCGCCTCAGAGCCTTCCTTGATCAGTTCGGGTTTGATTATGAGTTCCGTTCGTCAACGGAAGAGTACATGTCAGGCCGGTTTGACGCGATGCTGATGCGGATGCTTGAAAAATATGATGACGTGATGAACGTCATATTGCCGACGATTGGCGATGATCGGAAGAAAACCTATTCGCCGTTCCTGCCAATATCGCCGTCGACCGGCCGCGTCCTTTATGTACCGATGCTGGAGCGCGACGCGCAGGCCGGAACCGTTGTTTTCGAAGATGAGAATGGCGAGCGGGTCAAAACCACAGTGACCGGCGGCGCTGTGAAGCTGCAATGGAAAGCCGACTGGGCGGGGCGGTGGTTTGCGCTTGGCGTCGATTATGAAATGGCCGGCGAGGACCTCACTGAATCGACAAAACTATCTTCCCGCATTGTACGGGCGCTGGGCGGCGAGCCGCCGGAAGGGTTCAATTATCAGCTCTTTCTCGACGAGACCGGCAAGAAAATATCCAAGTCCAAGGGCAATGGAATTTCGATTGACGAATGGCTCACTTATGCCTCTCCGGAGAGCCTGTCGCTTTATGTTTTTCAGGCCCCGAAGAAAGCCAAGAAGCTGTATTTCGACGTTATCCCGAAAGCGGCTGATGAATACTGGACGTTCATTGAGAAATACCGTGAGCAGGAGGGCGAAAAGGCGCTCGACAATCCGGCCTGGCATATTCATCAGGGCCAGCCGCCCGCCGATACGCCGCCGGTAAGTTTTGCGTTGCTCTTAAATCTGGTGAGCGCTTCGGGTTCAGCCGACCCTGAAGTGTTGCGGGGTTTCGTGAAGAAGTATCGCCCCGACGCCAGTGAGGCGGAACTTGCAGCGACGGATGAATTGATCAAATTCGCAGGGCGATATTTTGATGATTTCATCAAGCCGCATAAAAAATTCCGGGCGCCCTCGGAACGCGAGCGCGCTGGCCTTGAAATGCTGTCAGCTCGCCTCAAAGAGCTTGGCGACGGCGCTGAAGAAGACGCTTACCAGACAGCGGTTTTCGACGCTGGCAAGGCGCAGGACTACGAAAATATCCGCGAGTGGTTCAAAGGGCTTTATGAGGTTGTCTTTGGCCAGTCCGAGGGCCCGCGCATGGGTGCCTTCACGCGAATATTCGGGGCGAGTGAGACGGCGAAACTGATCGACGCGGCCCTCGAGCGGGCGTAAGCTCGCCTCATGTGCTTTTCCGCCGCCGTAAGTTTCACTGCAGCAGGCGTGATCGGCGCCGTTGGCGTCGCCACGCTCGCGCAAAAGCCTGAGCCCAAAAGGCTCGCTTTTGCGCTTATCCCTTTATTCTTTGCTCTGCACCAACTCATTGAAGGCTTCATTTGGCTTTCAGTGGGCGCTGGCGCTGAGCCATCGGCCTTCCTTACGGTCGCCTATCTTTTCCTTGCGCAGGTTTTCTGGCCGACCTACACGCCCCTCTCCGTCTTGCTTATAGAGCAAGACAAGCGCCGGCGCTGGGCGCTTATGATGCTGCTTGCGGTCGGGCTTATTGTTTCCGGCGTCTTAGGCGGCATTCTTATCGGAAGTGAATATACGGTGCGCGCCGTTAGCGGCAGCCTTTCCTACACAACAGACCATCAGTTCGAAAAACGCCTGTTGGAGCTTTACCTTCTGGCGACGGCGGCGCCGCTTTTGATCTCGCGCCATCGTTATGTGATGGCGTTTGGCGGAGTCATCCTGATCGGTTCGATCGTCACACAACTTGCATTTTATTACGCCGCCGCATCGGTCTGGTGTTTTTTCGCCGCGATCGGCAGTCCGCTCGTTTTTCTGCATGTCCGCCGGCAAGCGCGCCTGGCGCGGGGCTAGACCACGTTCACAATTCATCGAATCGGAGAACCCGGTCTAGATTCTTTAGTGGTCGCGTATTCGAAACCAAAAACCGCAGACACTTTTTGTGAATGCGCTCTAGCTGATCCCGATCGTCGCCGCCCAATCGGAATATTTCCGGCGGCGTCGTTCGGCGATTTCATCTTCAGTGGGCGGGCTGTCGGCGTAGTCGAATGTCACCCCCGTCCCTTCGATGATGCGGTTCATGTAGTTGAAGAGCGCTGCGATCTGCACGGCATCGAAAAGCGCTTGTTCTGACCAGCCAGCGTCATAAACGGCCTTTGCGTCAGCATCGACCAGCTTCGACGGCAAATCTTTGAGCTTTGCTACATATTTCAGGACGGGCTTCAGCTTTTCGTCCACGCCGGAAGTATCGACATCTTTGATGAGCGCTTCGACGATCGCTTCGTCTATGCCGAAGGCCTGCGCATAGATCTTGTGAGACCCGAAGCAGAAATCGCAGGCGTTGAGGCCAGATACGTAAGCGGCGATTAATTCCCGCTCAGCGACGGAAAGGGGGCTGTCGCCGCGCAACAGGAGATCATGATACTCCAGCAGCGGTTTCACGCAGTCAGGGAATTTCTTGTAGACATCGGCAAGATGGGGCGTGTCCGGCAGGCTCGGAAAAAGGGACATTGCTGGTAACATTCCATACTGAAACTGAAATAGGAAAAACGAGGGCTTAAAGCCGTTCCCCCATCAGATAACGGGCGACGTCGATATAGTCGATGACCAATGAGGTCAAATCTGTAACGAAAACAACGGCCAGCCACTTGCCCGAAAGGCTGGACAACGTCCACTGGCTTCGCCGCCCCCAGAGATAAATCATGAGCGGCGTCCAAAACACCACATGCGCCAGGCCTAAAATGCGCTGATAGCCGAACTGGCCGTAAAGATACTCCATGAACAGGGCCGCCGATATAATGGCCGCCAGCACCCATTTTGCTTCCGGTCTTCTGATAAAAACGACCGCGCCGGCGAAATTGACCAGCACCATCCAGCCTACCCATGCCTGCAGCCACAATGGTTGCGTCATTATGGCGGCGCTAAGCGATCCGGGCTGGGTAATTGCCATTCCTGCGGTATTCAACATAGTCTCCCTCCGTCAGTGAGTATTATCGTTCAATAAACAATGTTTGATTCTTTGTGAATGAGCTTAGCAGTCACAACGCAGGAGCGCTAAGTTGTTCTTTTTGGCGAAACGAAACCCCAAAACTTCTATCGCCGTAGCAGATATGTTTAATCTAGAATCAGCATTATTTTTTTTCGGAACTTTTTCGCAGGGAATTTGCGCCCGTTCATCAGACTCTTAATTCAAATACGGCGAAAGTTGGACGGGCCCGGATCAATTTGCTGTTCGCAATCGCAGCGTATTAGCGTATTATTATTTCATCGTGTTCGTATCGCGAAACGAAATATTAGGGCCCTTTGCATTAACCTTGTTTAGCGCGCTGCGTATGGGCGCCGGGGGTGAAGTGCATTATTGGCAGGGCGTATCTTAAAGACAGGAAGACGGAGCAAACGGAAAAAGCATTAACTGCGAATTGGCGAGCGGCGAAATGGCGGATCAATTTCACGAAGAAGCGATAAAGGCGCATAAGCGTCATTCATGCTTCAATTGGCCTTGCTTCGCCGGGCGCAGCGCCTACATCAAAGTAGACGGTTTGGTTGAAAAGGATGAGGCGGCAAAAATGTTTCGAAGCGCCTTAAGGGGCGAGAGAAAATTTGGCGAAGGCGAATGGGGCGCTGGGTCAGGGAGACCAGCGCTTTTTTTGTCTCCAATAGCGGCGAAGCGCCGGCATCCGGTGCGTAAACAGTGAGCGTGGCGACCATGACTGACGAAAATCTCGACGTCTTCGACGTTTTTTCAGAAAGCTATCAAAGGGTGAAGCAGGAGGCGATGAGCCTTCGAGATTATCTGCTCGCGGCGCGCGATGATCCGATGCTTTATGCGAGCGCTGCTGAACGCATGATTGCTGCGATCGGCGAGCCGGAGATGATCGACACGTCGAAGGACCCGCGGCTTGCGCGGATCTTCTTTAACCGCACGATCCGCCGCTACAAAGCCTTTGAGGGTTTTTACGGCATGGAAGATACGATCGAACGGATCGTTTCTTTCTTCCGGCACGCCGCCCAGGGTCTCGAAGAAAAACGTCAAATCCTCTATCTTCTCGGCCCGGTTGGCGGCGGCAAGTCGTCGCTTGCTGAACGCCTCAAGGATCTGATGGAAGCCCATCCGATTTATGTTTTGAAGGCGGGCGATGAAATCTCGCCGGTTTTTGAAAGTCCGCTCGGCCTTTTCCAGTCGCCGCAACTGCAAAGCTTGCTTGAAGAGAAATACAATATCGAAAAGCGCCGGCTCACCGGCCTGATGAGTCCTTGGGCGGTGAAACGTCTCGATGAATATGGCGGGGATATTTCGAAATTCGAAGTGGTGCGCCTTTTCCCGTCGAAGCTGCGTCAGATCGCTGTTTCGAAAACCGAACCGGGCGATGAAAACAATCAGGACATTTCTGCGCTGGTCGGCAAAGTCGACATCCGCAAGCTTGAGCACTTCAGTCAGGACGACACCGACGCCTATTCCTATTCCGGCGGGCTGTGCCGGTCGAACCAGGGCCTTCTGGAATTTGTCGAGATGTTCAAGGCGCCAATCAAGGTGCTTCATCCGCTGCTTACGGCGACGCAGGAGAGCAACTATGTGGGGACCGAGGCGCTGGGCCCGATTCCGTTCCAGGGCATTGTTCTCGCGCACTCCAATGAGAGCGAGTGGCAGCAATTCCGCAACAACAAGAACAATGAAGCGTTCCTTGACCGCATTAATGTGATCAAGGTGCCTTATTCATTGCGGGTCACTGAAGAGCGTAAAATCTACGAAAAGCTTCTCGCGAGTTCAGAATTGTCCGACGCCGCCTGTGCGCCCGAAACCCTCGGCCTGCTTGCGCGTTTCTCGGTGTTGACGCGTCTACGCGAGCACGAGAATTCCAATCTCTATTCCAAGCTGCGCATCTATGACGGCGAAAAACTGAAAGATACCGACCCGAAAGCGAAGTCGCACCAGGAATATCGCGATGCCGCCGGCATGGACGAAGGCATGGACGGCATCTCCACGCGCTTCGCCTATAAGGTGCTCTCAGAGACATTCAATTTCGACACCGATGAGGTCGCCGCCGATCCGGTGCATATGATGTATGTGCTGGAAAACTCCATCAAGCGCGAACAGTTTCCGGACGAGACCGAGAAAAAATATCTCGATTTCATCAAATCGGAATTATCGCAGCGCTACGCCGACTTTATCGGCAAGGAAATTCAGAAAGCCTATCTCGAAAGCTATGGCGAATACGGCCAAAACTTATTCGACCGCTATATCTCCTATGCGGATGCATGGATTGAGGATCAGGACTTTAAAGATCCCGATACCGGCCAGCTTCTCGATCGTTCGACGCTTGATGCGGAGCTTTCAAAAATCGAAAAACCGGCGGGGATCGCCAACCCGAAAGATTTCCGCAATGAGGTCGTGAAGTTCGCGCTTCGCGCTCGCGCCAATAATGAAGGTAAAAACCCTGCATGGACCTCATACGAGAAACTGCGCAATGTCATTGAAAAGCGCATGTTCTCCCAGGTTGAGGATTTGCTTCCCGTAATTTCCTTCGACTCCAAGAAAGACTCCGATACGGCGGACAAGCA
>Ga0209633_10002709_pt1 | contig 16861 bp, 13 predicted proteins | sample Cruoilmetagenom1_FD_187290 | JGI IMG/M metagenome (GOLD analysis project Ga0209633, IMG submission 187290) | Oil polluted marine microbial communities from Coal Oil Point, Santa Barbara, California, USA - Sample 1 (SPAdes) (version 2) | ecosystem: Environmental > Aquatic > Marine > Oil seeps ... | reverse complement strand
AGATTATTGTGTGTTTCGTCGAAATAGGGTAATTGCTCATTTCTCGATTCGGGAGTAGTTTGTAATAGTAATTCTCCAAATGCTATATTATTATTAAAATAAGATTTTTTTTCGTCGGCTTGCCAATGTTCTAATTCGTTTAAGGAATTATTAAATTCATTTTCGTTAATTTTGTTTTTATTTAAATTTATTAATCCTAATATAGAACTCATTATTATTCTTATTTTAATGTTTATTTTTGATAAAAATTAAGAATTTATAAATTTACAATATTCCTACTAATACTTGGCATTTATATAGATGAACTTAAAATATAAATATAAGATTTTTGGATTTACTATTGCTTCAGAATTTCAAATCGATGATTTATTGTCTTCCGATGCAATTCCCGATGTGTCTATCAGATATGGAGTTATTGACAGCGATTTAAAAAACCCTGTTTATACAGGAGTAAGATTTCAAATAGCAAAAAACGAGTTTTTACTGAAAGTCGATAATGTTGCAAAATTTCTTATCTCGAAAGGCGAAACAATTATTGTCGATAAAGTCGAAGGAGCAGGCGATAACGAAATAAATTTGTTTCTGTTGGGTTCGGCAATGGGGGCATTAATTCATCAGAGAGAGATGTTGCCTATTCACGGAAGTACAATTAAGATAAAAGATAAATCTGTAATTTTTTCGGGAGTTTCGGGTGCCGGGAAATCATCTATATCGGCTTATTTTGTAAAAAAAGGATATAAAATTGTTGCCGACGATATTAGTGTTGTTGCTGTTAACAATAATAAAAATATTGTATCGCCCGGATATCCAAGAATAAAGCTTTGGGAAGATGTTAGTAATAATTTGAATATCGAGACTAACGATTCTTTAAGAATTCGCCCCGAAATTAATAAGTTTGGAGTTAACGTATCGGAATCGTTTTATAATAGCGATATTGAAGTTAATAAAATAATAATTATAAATACAAAAAATACTTCGGGTTTCGAAATAGAAAAACTTAAAGGAATAGAAAAGTTTAATGCATTAAAAAATAATACTTATCGATTTAATTTTGCTGAGAGATTACAGAAAAAGCAAAGTCTGTTTAGTTTTTATAGTAAGTTTTTACCAAATATCGATATTTATCGTCTTTCTCGTCCGCAAAAACCATTAATGTTAGACGAATTATATAAATTTATTGTAGAAAAATGCGAATTATAAATTGCTAATAACGAATGTATAATGTGGAAAATTATGTAATAGAACAAATATTAATAGCCGTAAACAGCTAAATTAATTGGCAAAAATCATAAAGAATCGTAATAATTGCATTTTATTAAAGTTTCTCATTAATTATTTAACACATATTAGAGTTTGAATAATAAAAAAATCATATGGCTTGCTTCTTATCCTAAATCCGGGAATACCTGGTTTAGAGTTTTTTTGTCGAATTTATTGAGTGACGACGATAAGCCTGCCGATATTAATAACTTGCACAATACTCCTATTGCCAGTGCACGTCAGATTTTCGATGAGGTAACAGGATTATCATCTTCCGAATTAACTTTCGACGAAATAGAAAATCTACGCCCCGAAGTATATAAACAAATTGCAAAAGAATCGGATGAGATAATTTATAAAAAAATTCATGATGCATACCATTTAACGCAGAAAGGTAATTTTCTTGTTCCTGCTGAATCTTCAAAAGGGGTAATTTATTTTGTGAGAAACCCTTTAGATGTTGCAATATCTTTTGCTCATCATTCTAATTGCAGTGTCGATAAATCGATTAAGCATATGACAGATAATAATTACTCTTTTTGTGCTAAAGACGACCGATTGCATAATCAGTTAGTGCAAAAACTCAATACTTGGAGTAATCATGTAAAATCGTGGCTCGACCAAAAAGATATTCCTGTATATTTAATGCGATACGAAGATATGAAAGCCGATACTTTTAATGTTTTTAAAAATGCAACTACTTTTATAGGATTAAATAAAACCGATGAGGAAATAAAAAAGGCAATTAAATATAGCAGCATTAAAGAATTGCAAAAGCAGGAAAAAACCAATGGTTTTAAAGAAAAATCGTTAAATTCAAAAAGTTTTTTCCGTAAAGGAGAAATTAATTCATGGAAAAATATTCTAACTGATGAGCAAATTGATGAAATAATCTCTCAAAATAGTGAAATAATGAAACGATTAGGCTATCTCGATTCTAATAATAAATTGTTGTTGTAATTTCTTTTATCATATCGAGCGTAAGCGACTGAAGTTTAGGTGTTTTTAAATTAGTATTTCTTAAAAAGTTTAATTTAATGTTCCAAGTTTGAAAAAAATAAACAGATGAAGGGAGAAAGCTAAAAAATCTAATTGAAGAGAATGCGAAAATTAAAATAACAGAATTAAGATTTTTTAGTTTTTTTTGCCCCTAACCCTAAAGGGAGAAAACTAAAAAATCAATCTGTTCCCTTTAGGGAGCAAGGGTAAAAACAGATTGATTTTGTGTTAACTCGCATTATTCATACAAAAGTGTAACGAATTGTATGAATGTGTGATGGATAGTGGAAGGCAATGCGGATAATCCCGATTTAGAAATACCCAAATTTGGGGTTATTAAAAACTCCAAATTTTTTAGTATTTCTTAATCGCTAAAAATTCGTGAATTTTTCGGGTCAAAGCATAATGTGTTAAAGTAGAACTAAATAGTAAAATAAAAAATGAGGGAAAGTATAAAAACAACAGATATTATAATTCGAAATTCAGAAATGCTTTTTAGCAAAATGGACGAAGAGATTGTTATGATGAGCATAGAAAATAACGAATACTATGGACTTGGTGATTCCGGAACTACTATTTGGGAGCTAATAGAGAAAGAAACCGAAGTATCGGAAATTATTAAGCACTTGCAAAAAAAATATGATGTCGATAAGGAAATTTGTAAAGACGATACAATTACATTTCTTAACGAATTGTACGAGAAAAATTTGATAATCGTTAGGGTAAAGTAAATATTGTTATTTCGATAAGCTTAATAACCGTATTTTAGCAAGCCCAATAATTTTGTTTCGTCGAGTTTAATAAGCCTATATTTACATTTAATCGTTTCGAGCGGTGCAAGGGATAAAGATTAACTATTTTAATTTAGTATATAATGAAAATTATAAAATTTTTTAAAATATCATCATTCGAAAGAAAAATCTTAATAATGTTATTATGGAACTTTTTTATATTTAGCATTATAACACGACTTTTCCCGATACGAAAATATTCGCGATTTATTGGAGAATACCAAAAAGAAAGCAATTACAAATTAAAAGATGCCGATATTGAGATAATAAAGAATTTCAGAAAATCTTTAAAACGGGCAAAAAGAATTTTTCCGATAAAAGTAAAATGCCAAACCGAAGCAATTTCTGCTAAGCGAGTTTTAAAAAATAATAATATTCCATCGACTATGTATCTTGGTGTGTCGAAAAACTCATCGGAAAATCTTATAGCACATGCCTGGTTAAAAGTCGATAATATAAATCTTACCGGAGGTAAAGGAAATAGTAAATTTACAGTTGTAGCTTATTATTCGTAGTTTTGGTTTACAATCTTGTATAAAGCATATAAATTTACTGTTTTATATTAACCCTGTCAGTTTTTCAGACTCTTTGGTTTTTTATAATTCATAATTATATTCGTCAGATATCTCGGCTATCGCTCGACATGACAAGAAAAAAGCGACAATGCTCGACAAGAACATTAAAATCATGTCTCAAAGCATTTGTTCATTTCAACCTTGTGGAGAAATTTGTTAGTGAATACTCAACGAAGTTAATCTGCATAATAAAATTGTACATTATAATTAGCGGCATTTTTTTAATAAACAGATATCTCGATTTTACTGCCTTGCGCTCAACACAGTAACTATGCTGGCATGCCTTATCATTTAGCTTATGATTTATCTTTGTTTTATTATTTTCTTACTCTTTTTTCTAAGCTTTCCTGTTTTTGTTTTTTGCATGCCTTACAAATGCGCGTTAGCTGTTCGAATGTGTACCTAATTCTGTTGTATATGCATCCTGTGCTTGCCGAAGGATTAGTCAACTAATTCAGTCTGTTCATCAAACAGTTTACCTAACTTAATCAAAAGGGTACAACTATTGATATTGTTAAACAGTATATATCAAGTAGAAGATATGTCAAAATTATCTGAGTTTAGTCATTTATCTTCCTAAATAGTATGTATTTTTGCACTTAATTATTAAATTTGTTAATACACAGCAAAATATTGCAAATTATGGATAAAATAGAGAAAAATATAGAAGGGAAGAAGAGATGGATTGCTCCTAAATTGTTAAAATTGGATCAGAAAGAAACTGAAGGAGGGAGTGATTCTTTTATAGAAGGTAGTGATGGCTCTTTACCAAGTTAATTTTTAAAATTAGAATAATGGGAAAAACATTGAAATTATATTTAGTACTAATTTTAGTAATTATATTAAAATTAAATACTTATTCGCAGAATTGGACTATATCAAATCATATTTCAAGTGATATTGATGTCCGTTTATATGAAAATATAGTTGATAGAAACAATAATAGTTATTTTACGGGTATATATAAAGGTACTATTAATGCAATTACATCAAAAGGAGACTTCGATTTGTTTATTGGAAAATATAATGAAAATTTTCAAATTGATTGGTTTAAGAGTATTGGAGGAAGTTTAAGGGATTTTAATACAGAGATCATATTAGATACTATAAATAATTTTCTTTATCAGGCAGGGGCTTTTCAGGATACTTGTACTTTTAGCAATGGCGATACTATTATAAGTTCCGGAGATTATGATATATTTTTAAATAAGTTTGATTTAAACGGAAATTTAATTTGGAAAAAACATTTTTGTAAGGGCCCTGGTAATCAAAAACCCACTGCAATAGATATCGATAAAGATAATAATATTATTCTTGCCGGACAATATGCCGATTCTGCTATTTTTAGTACCGATACCTTAGTAAATCCCGGTTCTAATTTATTTATTTCGAAATTCGATACCGAGGGAAATATAATTTGGAATAAAAGTATAGCTTGCGAAAGTTCTTCTACTAAAATTACTGCCTTAAAAGCCTATTCCGATGGTTATTATTTCGATGGATATTTTCGCGATGATTTTTTTCTCGATGTAGGAACTATTACAGGTACTGTACCATTAAAATCGGATATATTTTTATATAAGACCAATTTCGATGGTAATGGACAATGGGCACGACGATCGTATGGTTCTTTGCATGATGTTACCGGTACTATTACTCAAGATAAATATGGTAATATTTACTTTACAGGATATTTCGATAGCAACGAATTAACTATCGATTCTACTGCAAGTGAGGTTTCGAATAAGGTATTATATAATCAAGGCGATTTCGATTTTTTTATTATGAAATATAATAGAAATGGGAATTTAATTTGGTCGAAATCTTATGGTAATACAGGAAGAGATTATTGCATAAAAATTAAAGAGAATAATAATTTATTATATTTAGGTGGTTATTATACAGATACCATTAATTTAGGTAACGACACACTAACTTCTTCAAGTACTGCCGATAGAAATCTTTTTGTTTCTACCTTTGATTTAAATGGGAATGCTATAAAGTCGTCATCAATGGGGAATTCTGATGGTAATGAAACTGTTCAGGCAATTGATATAAATAATAATGGAGAAGCAATTGTTGGAGGAAATTTTTCTTCTTCCCAAATTAACATTGGCGATAGTATTTACATAAATAGTAGCAGTTCATTTAACATTTTTATAGCAAAATATAATTCCGAATTAGCTGCATCTTTCACACAAACAAAAAATGTCTCTTGTAATTCTGGTTCCGATGGCGAATTAGTTGTAACTCCTTATTTCGGAACAGCTCCATATACTTACGATTGGAGTCATGATGCCGGTTTAAGAGATTCTACTGCTACAGGATTAATAGCAGGAGATTATTCTGTAACTGTTACCGATGGTGTAGATTCTACTTCAACAATAGGTGTTACCTTAATAGAGCCCGATGCTTTTCTTTTTAGTCCGGTAATTACTAATGTAGCTACTTGTAGTTATTCTACCGAAGGAGCTATTAATTTGAATACTACAGGAGGAAATGGCGGTAACGAATATGTATGGGAACAATCTAATGGTGGTTATGGTGTCGAATATTCTACCGAAGACCAGAATAGTCTGAAAATTGGAACTTATTCAGTTACTGTTACCGACAATAAATCGTGTACTGCCGATACGTCTATTAATATTACGGGTCCTGCAGCAATTACATTTGGGGCTTCTGTTGTTACCGATTATAATGGTGTTGGTAGCGAAGGTGCAATAGATTTAGAAATTGCAGGTGGAACAGGTACTCCTTCGGCATATACTGCTGATTGGACCGGCCCGGATGGATATACTGCAAGTACTCAGGATATAAATACTCTAGAAGCAGGAAATTATAATATTACTTCTACCGACAATAATTCATGTACTGCCGATACTTCTTTTAATGTAATAAATAAGAATATTTTTTATGCTTATATTTCTTCTAAGAAAAATGCATGTAATGGAGTAGCAGACGGTAGAGCTACTGTTAGTTATTATTCACCTGTAGGGAATACCGATATATCTTATTTGTGGGATGCGAATGCAGGAAATCAAACAAGTGTAACTGCAATAAATCTTGCCGGAGGTCATTATTATAAAGTTACTGTTACCGATAATGTTTCTTCAGACGAATCTATTGATAGTGTTTTTATTGAACAACTTACTTACGATTTTTCCGGGACTTTAGCAGGCACCGAAAATCTAAATTGTAAAGATGATAATGATGGATATATTAATTTAACCATTGATACAGAAGGAGAATTACCATATACATATTCATGGAATACAGGAGCCGAAACTCAGGACTTATCGGGTTTAATAGCAGGAAATTATAATGTTACGGTTGTCGATAATAACGAATGCCAATTTATTACTTCTACATGGACAATAAACGAACCTGACTTTGCCTTGTCGGCAAGTGTTAGTATTGTTAGCGAGCCTCTTTGTTATGGCGATATGAATGGAGAATTGAGAGTGGAGGCTGCCGGAGGAAAAGGTACATATACTTATCAGTGGGACGATCCTGCATTTCAGACTACTCAAAATGCCAATCTCTTAGAAGCCGGGTATTATAATGTTAGTGTCGAAGATTATAAAGGCTGTAAAGCAAGTGCCGGAATATACCTTAATCAACCTGAGAGTATAAGTATTAATGAAACTATTACCGATGTTAAGTGTTTTAATGGGAATGATGGTTCTATTCAGCTTGAGGTAAGCGGTGGAACTCCCGATTTCGATTATTTCTGGGAAACAACAGATGGAGCAGGACTTATTATTACCGATAAGAATCAGAGTGCTCTTGAGCAAGGAACATATAGTTTTACTGCAACAGATGCTCATAATTGTACTTTATCAAAAAATATCGTAGTATCGCAACCTGCCAGTGCAATAGGTATTACTGTTGAAGATAAAACCGACATAGCAAATTGTTATGGCGATAATACAGGAGAGATTACTGTTAATGCCACAGGTGGAACAGGAGCATTAACATACACCTTGAATCCCGGAGCTTCTCAAACAAACGGAACAGGAGATTTTGCTGGCTTGCTTGCCGGAACTTATTCTGTTGATGTTACAGATGAAAATAATTGTGGTCCCGAAACTAGCTCATCATTGATTATTAATGAGCCTGACGAAATTGAGATAACAGTTTCTGATTCGAGTAATGTGCTTTGTAATGGAGAAAATAACGGAAGCATAAACATCAGTGTAACAGGAGGTACAGTAGTATCAGATTATATTTTTAATTGGGAAACAAGCGACGGTTCAGGACTTGTTGCTGCCGATGAAGATCAAACAGGATTAACTGCAGGAACATATACAGTTACAGTAACAGACGATAATGCTTGTGAGAAAACATTGAGTATCGTGCTTAGTGAACCCGAAGTATTGGCTATCGATTCGGAAAACCACACGGATGCTACTACAATTGGAGGTTCTGATGGAACAATAACAATTGCAGCGTCAGGAGGAACTACACCTTATACTTATCATTTACTATCTTCGACTGTTTCAAACAATGACGGTTTATTTACAGGATTATTGGCCGGAGAATATACTGTTGAAGTTACAGATGTTAATTCATGTGGTCCCATAACTACAAGTGCTATAACAATTAAAGAACCTGTTGGGATTGAAGATATTCTTAAATCTAAAGCTTTTCAGATATATCCAAATCCGGCGAACGATAAGTTATTTATTGTGATAAACAATCAAATAGAAGATAGTTACGAAATAAGAATTATTAATATCTCAGGTCAAGTAGTTAAAATATTTACTTCGTATAACAATAAACAAGAGCTTGATATATCGTCTATCGCAAAAGGAATATATTTTGTTAAGATTATTTCTGATAATATTTCTGACGAACAAAAGTTAATTATTCATTAAAATAAGTTTAAGATTAATTATTAAGGCTTCTTTTTGAAGCCTTTTTTTTATCTTTGAATTTTTAATATATTAATCTGATGAAAAATTATTGGAAATAGATAACTAGAATTTATTATATAAATAGTATTTAGTACTTAAAATATCTAAAAAATGAATGTCCTATTAATTGGTTCGGGAGGGAGAGAGAATGCTTTAGCATGGAAAATAGCACAAAGTAGAATTCTCGATAAATTATATATTGCTCCCGGTAATGCAGGAACACAAGAATTTGGCGAAAATATTAAGCTGAATATTAATAATTTCGATGAGATTAAAGAATTTGTTATCTCAAAAGAAATTAATTTGCTTATTGTAGGTCCCGAACAGCCTTTAGTTAACGGAATACACGATTATTTTTTATCGGATGATGAAATAAGTAATATTCCTGTAATTGGGCCGCAAAAATATGCTGCACAATTAGAAGGAAGCAAGGATTTTGCTAAAGATTTTATGAAAAGGCATAATATTCCAACAGCTGCTTATGATACTTTTTGTAAAGATAATATCGAAGCCGGAATAGAATTTCTAAAGACCTTAAAAGCTCCTTATGTTTTGAAAGCCGATGGATTAGCAGCCGGTAAAGGGGTATTGATTTTAGATGATTTACATGAGGCAGAAAAATCCTTAAGAGAAATGTTAAATGGAAAATTTGGAGAGGCAAGTAATAAGGTTGTTATCGAAGAGTTTTTAGATGGCATTGAATTGTCGGTGTTTGTTTTAAGCGATGGAGAGTCTTATAAACTATTACCCGAAGCAAAAGACTATAAACGTATTGGCGAAGGCGATATAGGCTTAAATACAGGTGGTATGGGTGCTGTTTCTCCTGTTCCATTTGCCAATAAGGAATTTCTTAAGAAAGTTGAAGAGAAAATTGTTATTCCAACAATTAACGGATTAAAAAAAGAGAAATTTAATTATAAAGGATTCATTTTTTTTGGTCTTATGAAAGTTGGTAATGAACCATTTGTAATTGAATATAATGTTAGATTGGGAGATCCCGAATCGGAAGTAGTTATTCCAAGAATGGAATGTGATATTTTAGAAGTGTTTAAATTATTATCGGAAGGGAATTTAAATAAGTCAGAAATAGGTATTAGTAAAAAATCTGTTTGTACTGTTATGCTTGTTTCCGGAGGGTATCCTGAAGAATATGAGAAATATAAAGAAATAATGAATCTAGATAAAGTAGAAGATAGTATATTATTTCATGCCGGAACAACTATAAATAATGGCAAAGTAGTCACTAATGGAGGTAGAGTAATTGCAGTTAGTTCAATTGCTGAGAATATTAACGAAGCCCTTAGAATAAGTTATAAGAATGCCAATATTATTGAATTCGATAATAAGTATTATAGAAAAGATATTGGATTCGATTTAAAATAGAAAGATAATGATTGTAAAAATCTTAAAAAGCAACCGTCCTGTTGTTATATTTTATTTTATAATAATTAGTATTTTATTATGGTTATTTACTTTTATTAATTACCAAGATATTGAAATTGGCTTTAATAATTCTCAAATGCCATTTTATAAACTAGTAGTATATTTTGTAAATCGGCAAAGTCTTTTAATATTAATATTTTCCTTGATATTAATTATTATTCAAGGGTTTTTATTAATTCAACTAAATAAAAAATATATAATTATAAATAAGAGAACATATTTTCCTGCAATAATATTTATAATTATAGTAAGTAGCAATATTATGTATCAGCAATTGAATCCAATGATATTTGCTAATTTGTTTTTAATACTAATTATTAATAATATTTATAGTATATATAAAGCCGATTATATTTTAAGTAAATTATATGTTACAGGTTTTTATGTGGCTATTGCCAGTCTGTTCTATTTTCCATATATATTTTTATTTCTATTAATATGGATATCATTATTAATATTTAAGACTTTTTCGGGTAGAGAATGGTTTGTTCCTATTCTTGGATTATTAACTCCTTATTTGTTTTTATTTGTTTATTTATTTCTTATTGATGATGTTGATTATTTAATTAATGCACTAGAAATGAATTTTAAATTTGAATTTGCATTTAAAAGTATATCAATTCCATATGCAATATTTTACAGTTATTTAGGCTTATTGGTTTTTATTTCCGGCATGTCAATTCTCGGAAAGTTAAAAAATAAAAAAATAAGAATAAGAAAATACTTTAAAGTTAATTGGTGGTTTTTTATAATTGGAATATTAATGTTTGTATTTCTAGTTAATGTTTCTTACGAGATAATATATTTGCTTGCAATTCCATCTTCGTTTTTAATTACAGAATATTTTTATCAGATTAAGAGTAAAATATTTGCTAATATCTTATTTCTTCTAATGATTGGTGGAATTTTATTTATTCAAATATCCAATTTTGCAAATTAGTCTAGAAGATGAATTTTGCCTTGGGCTGAATTAAATTTAGGAAAGAAACTTGTCCTACTTTACCTTATCTATTGTTATGGTGTACCTTATTTTTTGTTGTTATATCGAGCGTAACGTAGTGAAATCGGGACACATGCTTCGTAAAGAATTGTGAATTATCAATTATAATTATTAACAGATTTGACTACGTTTAGGGTTTCATTATAAGATAATGATATGTATGGGTAATTCGTTATACATTAATGAATCTAAATTCTGATTGTTTAAAATTTGTATATTGATTTTTAAAATTTATTCTTAATAAATTAAAAGATTTTAAAAAGGTTCTACAAGAGATAATAGGGTAAGGGCTAGTCCTTTTTCCCCATCTTTAAATTTAATAATAATATGATATACTCCTGTTTTAGAGCATTTAAAATTAAAAGAAGGATAATATTTTCCTGTAGCAACCTGATACGATGTTCCAAGAATTCTATTATTGTCGTATAAATTCACTATAGCTTTTCCTGAGAAATCTGATGAATTACAAATAGAGAATTTGTACATCATATTTTTCGTAAGTAAAATAGAATATACTGCTCGAGGAGGTTCTTCCCCGGTTTTTACTTCTTCAAGTTTAATTTCAAAATCTTTTAGATATGTAGCATCTCCGGCTATCATTCCGCAAATATCAATTAATTCCTGACCAGATTGAGCTTTTGATATGTTTTGAATACCTAAAGAAAATATAAATAAAAGTACAAAAATATATAGTGAGTTTCTCATATTATAGATTTATTATTTTATTTCTAATTTTGTTAGTTTTTTCTATAATTTTAAACATTTGCATATCGCTAATTTGAACTATGCTTTTGTCTGTTTGTTCAATCATTAATGTTCCGTCAATCTCAATCGATTTCGGTTCACCTCTCTCGTAAGTTATAATTACATCTTTATATAAGTCTTGAATTTCTTCAAGATCAGCGATTAATATTTTAAATTTTGGATCTTTTTCGTAATTTTTTAATATTAACATTAGGTTACTAAGAATAATTTTCTGTTCGCCGATTTTTTCTTTTAATTCAGGAGTTGGGAATTCTTCTGCTACTTTCCCTGCTAAATAAAGACCTTCTATCCAAACTCCGGTAACTATCAATGAACTTAGATTACTTCTTTTATTCTCTCTCAAATATCGGTCCATTTGATTAAAACTATAGACAGAAATATACATTAATGAATCTAAATTCTGATTATTTGTTGCTAAACGCTTTAAGGTAGTAAAGTCAAAAAACTGACCAACATGTATTCCATCTGCAAGTTTTTTAATTGCAGAAATATAATCTATTACCGATGAGGTTTTATTGTACATATTAAGATATCCTAAATCGGCACCAAAGATTCCTAAACTTATAGCTTTTTTAAATTTTGTATTATAATTATCAACATTATCGGTTGTAGCTAAATATTTTTTTGAAAAAGGAACTCCCAGACTTTTAAGTAATGCCGCCATTTCTACCGGAGAAGAAACGTTCTGAACGATATCTGTCATAGCCTGCTCTGAAATTTCAAGGTCTCCACCATAAATAATAGAATCAGGAATTTCAAATTCTGTTGAGTAGTCGTTATCGTTTTTATTTTGTTTACAGGCTGAAAATGTTAATATTAGCAGCAAAAAGTATAATATATTTCTATTCATAACAGAATAATTAGTTTTATGATATATTACAAAGTTAATATATCTTATAAATATATGAAAATAATATTTTAATTTGAAATTTTATTTTTGAAATTTTATTTTTTCTGTTATCGATAGAAGTCTTTTTAAACCATCAAAATATAATATAACATACAATACAAATGTAAGAAACCAAATAAATGAAAGGTTAAAACCGAATGTATTCCAATATCTACCAAAAAAATATTTTCTGGGAGCTAAGAAGTGTGAGCGAAAATTTAAAAAACCATTAGCGTCAGGGTCTTGAAATATAGGATCAATTTGTTGTACTAGTTGGTGTTTATATTCGAGAATTTTATTTTTTTCAAGAGTTTTTCTAACTTGATCGTAAACACCTTCGTTATGATATGCATTACGTTTACTAATATATAATTTTGGATCTTTGTGAATTAAATAATTAATGATATTTTCTTTTTCGCTTGTAGCTTTTTGGAATCTTATATTATAATATATTCCAAGTTTATTAATATAATCAAAGGCTTTTGTTATAACAATATCATTTACTGATGCTGTATCTAATTGGTGAATAGACTCAAATTGTATATGTGTTCTATTTTGTTCTTTAGCAAATTCATTTTTTAATAATTGTAAATTATTTAGTATTGTTTTTGTTGCTTTTTTATCTTCATTAAGTTTGTAATAATTATCATCAATATATTCTAATCGATTTTTTAATTCTGGCAAATAATATACATTTTTAAAATCGGCATTACTTTCTCTTTTTTCTATTTCGTAAAAAGTTTTTTCGAATTTGTTATTTTTAAATTGATTTACAATTAATGCTTCATACGACCATTTTGTAGGAATTATTTCAGCAATTAATGGTACTTTATCAACACTTCCTACTTTTCCGTTTAATTTATTAAACGGAAACATTGCTCCACTCAAAGTCATCATAGGAATCATTATCATTGGAATAAGAATATATATTGTAATGGCAGAGTTAAAAGAAGCTGATATATTTAGCCCTAGCATATTGGCAAATGCAGCAGTTGTAAATAGAGCCAGCCAATATTCGAAATTCATACCATAAATTCCTAAGATATTATTAGCTATTATTAAAAATAAATATGATTGTATAGCTGAGATAAAAAAGAGTATAACAACTTTTGAAATAAGGTAACTGCTACGGCTAAGATTTAAAAATGATTCTCGTTTTAATATTTTTCTGTCGCGGAAAATTTCTTCGGCACTTACCGTTAGTCCTAAGAATAATGCAACAATTAGTGTCATAAAAATATAAATAGGAATATTCTCGTTTTCTCTGAAGATGTATACATTTGAATTAGGATCGGCAATATATCTAATAATATATGATAGAATGAGTCCTAATGCCGGAGCTTCAAGTAAGTTAAGTGCTATATATTGTTTGTTACTTATTTTCGATAGAAAATCTCGGATTGTATATATTTTGAACTGAGAAAACCAAGAAGGAATATGTAAGGATGAAGGCGGGTCTTGTGTAACTTCATTAACTTTTTTGAGCTTAAAATTTTTCTTGTAATATTCGTTCCATTTTTTTGCAGATATTTTTCTTTTTTGGGTGTATTCTCCGTATTCATCAACTACTTTTGATTCTATAATATTGAAAATTAGTTCGGGATTTACATTTCCACAAGTAGAACATTCCCCAACTTCGCTATTTATTTGAGCATCAATTTTCTTAAAATATTTGACTGCTTCAACAGGATTCCCATAATAAATTTGATAACCTCCTGAATCTAAAATCATCATATTATCAAACATCTTGTATATATCAGATGATGGTTGATGAATAACAACAAATATCAATTTTCCCTTAAGAACTAATTCTCGCAATAAATCCATCACATTTTCCGAATCTCTTGAAGAAAGTCCTGATGTTGGTTCGTCAACAAAAAGAATAGACGGTTCTCTTATTAATTCAAGGGCAATATTTAATCGTTTCCTTTGTCCTCCGCTAATTAATTTATTAAGAGGGGACCCTACTTTTAAATCTTTACGGTCATATAGTCCTAAACTAATGAGAGTTTTATTTACTAATTCAGTAATTTCATTATCAGATTTATCGTCGAAACAGAATTTTGCATTATAGTAAAGATTCTGAAATACAGTAAGTTCTTCTATTAATAAGTCGTCTTGAGGAATATATCCAATTACTCCTTCTAGATTTTGTTTTTCTGTATGAAGATTATTGCCATTTATTAATATTTGCCCTTTTGATGGAGTTTCTAAGCCACATAAAACATTTAGAAGAGTGGTTTTTCCAGCTCCACTGGCTCCCATTAAACCAATTAACCTGCCTTGTTCTTCAGAAAAGTTAATATTTTGTAATCCTTTTACTCCGTTCGGAAATTTAAATTCTAAATTCTTAGCTATATATGATATTCTTACTTGTGAAGAATCGGCCAAATAATGTGCAATAATATCACTATAATAGATAGGTTTTCCTTTTGGTAATTTTATAGATGCTCCATTAGCGAAGATATATATTTTTTTATTATTTATAGGAAGTCCATTAAGGAAAATGTCTTCGTTTCCGGCATATCGTAAAAAATATAAATCAACACTATGAATTCTTAATATTAAAATATTACCATCTAGAGCTTCGGTAATAAAATGTTTGCAATTTTCATATTCGATATTTTTGTCGTTAATAATTAAGAGTTCAGAATTATTAAATTTAGAAATATCATTATTAACAACAAAGTTCTCAACATTAATGAATTCATTATTTGATAATTTAAAAACTTCGGCTACAGTATTAATAATAGCCATTCGTTGTTCTGAGAATTTTCTGTCGGCATTAATTAGTTCAAATAAACGAACTAAAACAATTGCTTTTTGTTTTTGAGTAAGAGTTTTATTAATTTTTTTACAAATACCTAATATTCTTACAGAATCTTTTACAGATGTAAGTTTTTTCTTATTTTTATCTTTTTCAGGTTTTTGTTCTCCTGTAAGACCTGCTTTTTCGTCGAATAAAGCAATATATTCGCTAATTGCATCATCGTTAATCTGTTGTGTAAGGAAATTGATTACAAAATCCCGTTCATTTGTCTCAACACCATCATCTTGTTTTGCAATAATGGCGAATAATTGCATTAGGGCTTTTAATATTTCCTCACTCATAATTTAATAAATTTTGTTTAACAAGAAGAATTACAATGTATAACTTACTTGTTCAAATGGGATGTCAACAATGTCGGCATATTCTTCTCCGGCTTCTTCCATATCCTCATCATCTTCAGGGAAATACCATTTTATTAATATTTCTTTCCCATTCTCATGCATTTCTTCTAGTTTCATAAGAATATCTAAGATAAGTTTTGATGAAGCTGTATTGAAATATACTAGTTTAAAAGAAAATATTGTTTTTTCATTTGCTTCTTCTGCATAATCGTCAAGCCAATTTAGAATTGGCTCAAAAAATGTTGTTACGTCTTCCGGGAGAGATCTTCCAGAAATTTCAAAAATATCATTGTCTTTATCCAGAATAATATCAGGAGTATCGTCTGTTCCTTTTATTTTTATAACTTCCATAATTATTATATTTATATGTTTCTTGAGATTGAAGATGTTAATAAGAAAAATGAACTTTCTTCGTCTATCGGAAGAAAATGAAATTCTAGTTGATTACTTGTTTTTCTAGCAATATCAATAAATCCAAGTCCTGCACCTCCCTTGTCGGATAGATGTCCTTCTTTCATTTGTGTTTTGTAAAGAGCTTTTAAACCTTCTTTATCGAGACTGTTAATATTGTCGAGCATTTTTGATAATTCGTCAATCTTGTTGTTCTCGATTACATTTCCGGTAGTAACATGGTATCCACCTTTGCTTTTACTTACCATAAAAATGCCTCTTCCGGCGAAGAGAAAATCTTCAGTTCCAAATGCATCAGCATGTTTACTTATATTTTGTAAGCATTCAACCATTACATGAAAAACTTTTTTTTGTACGGTGTTCGATTCAGAATCTTTTGCCATGTTCGACTCGGTAAGAGAGGTAAAAGCTTTTGTTATTTGATGGGTTATTTCTCCCTCATATACCAGAGTAATTTCATGAGCTTTCATCGACCGATAAAAGTCATAAACAAATTCTAAAAAACCTTTAACATCATTTTTATCCATAGTATGCAAAATTAGTATTATAAAAATAATTAAAAAATTAAAATTCAATTCCTATTAATAAGACATCATCTATTTGTTTTTTGTCTTTCTTCCATTTATCAAAATCGTTTGAGA
>Ga0209633_10002708_pt1 | contig 16871 bp, 15 predicted proteins | sample Cruoilmetagenom1_FD_187290 | JGI IMG/M metagenome (GOLD analysis project Ga0209633, IMG submission 187290) | Oil polluted marine microbial communities from Coal Oil Point, Santa Barbara, California, USA - Sample 1 (SPAdes) (version 2) | ecosystem: Environmental > Aquatic > Marine > Oil seeps ... | reverse complement strand
GTTTCCGGTGAAGAACAAACCTTTGCGCGGGACGGGCCCAATTAACGGAAAAATGGGCCCGGTCACGCAATATGAATTCGCCAAGGCCGGCGTTGTCACTCGCGAGATGGAATTCGTCGCGATCCGCGAAAATCTCGGCCGCAAAGAGATGCTGGAAGGGGCCGAAGAAACCGTCGCCCTCGGCGAGAGCTTCGGCGCGGAGATCCCGCCCTTCATCACGCCGGAATTTGTGCGCGATGAAATCGCCAAGGGCCGGGCGATCATCCCGTCGAACATCAACCACCCTGAGATTGAGCCGCAAATCATCGGGCGAAACTTCCTCGTGAAGATCAACGCCAATATTGGCAACTCCGCGGTGGCGTCTTCCGTTGAAGAAGAAGTCGACAAGATGGTCTGGGCGACCCGCTGGGGCGCGGACAATGTGATGGACCTCTCAACCGGCCGGAACATTCACAACACCCGCGAATGGATCATTCGCAATTCGCCCGTTCCGATCGGCACGGTGCCGATCTATCAGGCGCTCGAAAAGGTTGGCGGCGTCGCCGAAGACCTCACCTGGGAGGTCTATCGCGACACGCTGATCGAGCAGGCCGAACAGGGCGTTGACTATTTCACGATCCATGCGGGCGTGCGCCTGCCATACATCCACCTGACGGCCGACCGCGTGACGGGGATTGTCTCGCGCGGCGGGTCGATCATGGCGAAATGGTGTTTGGCTCATCACCGGGAAAGCTTTCTTTATACGAACTTTGAAGAGATCTGCGAGATCATGCGCGCCTATGACGTCTCGTTCTCCCTGGGCGATGGCCTCAGGCCCGGCTCCATCGCCGACGCGAATGACCGCGCGCAGTTCGCCGAGCTCGAAACACTCGGCGAGCTCACAAAAATCGCCTGGGACCATGGCTGTCAGGTGATGATCGAAGGGCCGGGGCACGTCCCGATGCACAAGATCAAAGTGAACATGACCAAGCAGCTCGCCGAGTGCGGCGAGGCGCCGTTTTATACGCTTGGGCCGCTCACCACCGACATTGCGCCGGGCTATGATCACATCACGAGCGGCATCGGCGCGGCGATGATCGGCTGGTTCGGCACGGCGATGCTCTGCTATGTGACGCCCAAGGAGCATCTCGGCCTGCCCGACCGCGACGACGTCAAGGTCGGCGTCATCACCTATAAGCTCGCCGCCCACGCGGCGGACTTGGCGAAGGGCCATCCGGCGGCGCAAATCCGCGACGACGCGGTCTCCCGCGCGCGGTTCGATTTCCGCTGGGAAGACCAGTTTAATTTGAGCTTAGATCCGGAAACCGCCCGCGAATACCACGACCAGACGCTCCCCAAAGAAGCCCACAAGGTCGCCCATTTCTGCTCCATGTGCGGCCCGAAATTCTGCTCGATGAAGATCACTCAGGATGTGCGCGACTATGCGGATGGCTTGAGCGATAATGAGAAGAAAGATCTTGAGCGCCTATCGGTGGAAGGCATGAAAGAGATGTCCGAGAAATACAAGGAAATGGGCTCGGCGCTTTATCTCGAGGCGGACGCCGTGAAGAAGGCGAATGAGGGGTTGTAGTTGACTGACGTACAGCAACCGAAAAAGGTCGAGTTAAAACTTGACCTGCGAGGCACGCTAGAGATTGCAAATGTCGGAGTTCGGCGCGCCGCTGCATTCTTGAAAATTGGTGACCAAATTCAAGAATTGGAGTTGCCGGATGATTTTGCTATCAGTGGTGGCGTCGCGTATAGCTTTTGGCCAAACCCTCTGCCGGCAGAAACCAAAGAAACACTTCGCAACGAATTCCAGTCCTGGATAATCGGTTCTTGTCTAAAAGAACTTGAGCAACATTTTTCGTTATTTTTGGATCGGGCATGGCATGAAGTTGGTTTGGCTGACTTGCACGGGTCTACGAAGCCAAGCTCATTTATGATTAAACCAGATGAGAAATTCTCTGGGGATACAAATAGTGCCAGTAAAGCCGAAAAATTCTTGGCGAAGACCGGAATAGAACTCGACCTTGAATGTTTGCAGAGTTTGAGTAAAGCAAGAAATGCCTTGGCGCACGGGTTGGGGCAAGTTCATGAACGGCAGGTTAATACAGACAATAACTCTTTGCAGGTTTCGTGGATCGGCACTGACTTGGTCTTGATAGATGGTGAAAAGGAAATCATCTATAGCGACAAGCCGGTAGATACATATCAAGTGAAGTCAGAAGACGGGGCACCGTTAGAAATGCGAAGGAAAAAACGCACAAAAGAATTCGTGCTGGGGGAGCGAATACAATTTTCGCAACATGAGTTAGCCGAAATTTGTATGTTTTACAGTCAGCAAGCTGCGAAGGTTCACAATGAACTCGTCGGGTATTTGAAAACTAAAGGTATCTCAGAAGCTGAAAAGAAAGTTACCTAGGAATTGTGATCTAGCCGTGATCAATTGTTGGGTATTTCAGCCGGATAAAGCATCGTGTCAAAAGACGTAGATCGAATAGATCGAGTAGTGAAATTCGTGGGTCAATTCATCCTTGAATTTTCCGCGTTAATGCCTGTTATTACTGTTCTTTACCGAGAGCATTCTGGTCTCGACGATACAGAAACCGAAGATGGTTTTTTGAAACTGCGGGATGACGCTGCTCGACTTGAGAAATTTCGTGATCTTGCGCATGCATGCCCCGATGATATGGAGCGCAAAAGGGCTATAGTTGTTGTCGCCGAAAAAGCGATCGAACTTTGCCGATTTCGCGCGGTTCTGGCGCATGGCGTTTTGGGTGGTGATCGCCTTCACGACGACCCGGAACTGATTCCGAATTTTTTCCTTAGTGGCGCAAAGTTTAGGAAAGTCGTTCTTTCGGAAGACAACATGCGCCGGCATTTTCGCCAGTTGATTGACGTATCAGACGTTGCGAAGGGCCTGCTTCCACGAGGGGTGAAAATAGATCTCGGCGGTCATTCGGTCGTAATCGAAGAAATAGGCGGAAAGACCGGAGAAGATATATTCGAAGAACTCGGTATTCCGCTTAACGAAAGAGATAAGGGCAATAAGAATGTTGCTATTAAGTTCGTTTATTCGGTTTCCCGAACTGTCTCAGGCGGAGCAATTTTGCAATTTCATGAACAAAAAAGAGTCCAAAAAGTTTCTGGAAAACCCGACGAATACGGCATGCCGACTATCAGGCAACTGCACATAGCTGAGCGGGATTTTCTTGAGCAATGGCAACATTTTGAACCAAATGGATATTTGATTTCTTATAAGACTGTTCCCGCTGATGGGGCGCGTGCACTTTTCAGCGAGTACAATGCTCGCCTTGGAGCGTGACGCCTTCTCCTTGCTCCGTCCCGCGAACCCACCTATCGCCTGTCCTGACAGTACAAAAGGACCCCCGCCATGGCAGTCGCGCTTCTTTCCGTCGGCCTCTTGGGCCTGCTCGTCTTTCTCCTTGGCGCGAATGTCAGCCGCGAGCGGCGCTCGGTGACGGTGACCCAGCATGAGGCGGAGGCGGACCCGGAGAGCGGGCTCCGCAAGGCGATCCGCGCTCATGGCAATTGCATCGAATATGTGCCGATGCTGTCTTTGATGATCCTCGCTTTGGGCCTGCGCCTGCCGCTGCTGCCCTGGTGGATCGCCGCGCTGATGCTCGCCGCTGTGGCGTCCCGCTATATCCATGCATTTGGCATTTTGGCTGGCGGAAGCGTTTACACTGCAAACGCGCTTAAAAGGATCGGCGCCGCGGGCACCTATCTCACGGGAGCGATACTCTCGGTCATTCTCATCGTCCGGGCGGCCGCGCTGTTTTAGAACGCATGCAACGTCCACATCGTCATCCCGGATGCGATGCGGCCCCGCGTGCGAACGCGCGCACACTTTAGTTTGACCGCCTTCGCGGTCGGACACCGCTTCGCTGGTCCGGGATCGCTGTCAGTAAGTTCGAATTTGCCGAAACAGATCCCGTGCTAGCAGCGCGTCACTACGTGCCGCACAGCACACGGGATGGCGGGAAAATTCACTGCGCCCACCGCTCATTATAAGACCATTCCGGCGCGTGAGGATGAAATTTAATATATTAAATTTCATCCCCGCCCTCATCAGCGGCCTTATACTCCTTGTGCAGTTCGGATAGGGAGCGGCGTTGTCGCGACCGTTCTTTCACGATCCGACAATTGCGAGCAAAGGAGCAAACCAGATGCAACTTATAAAGAGATCCCGGCGATGCGCGCCGGTGACGGAGCCGGGTGAAAATGTTGGACCAGATATGGCTGCGGGCCCCGTGGTTACAGGGCTCGCATTAAGCGCGAAAGCCCCTTTCAGCCGTCTCGGCAAGGTTGGCGCAAGGCCTATGGACGCAAGAAAAAGTTTGCGTCCGGGTTCGGGTGAAGGCGACAATGGCGCATCAAGCGATCCGATGCTCGAAAGGATATTCGCCTAATGCGCGCCACGCTGGACCATATGGTTCTTCTCGTCAGCGACCTCTCCGAAAGCGCCCCCTGGTATGACGCGTTTTTGCCGCTGCTTGGTTTTGAGAAGACCCGCGATCATGTCTATCTTCATGTCGATGGTTGGGCGGTTGAGTTGCGCGCCGCTGAACCGGGAACGCCGGCCTATGGCCGTTACAATCCGGGGCTCAATCATATCGGTCTGAATGTCGCCGATGCGGACACTGTCATGCGCGTGCGAGAGATGTTTGCAGCGAAAGGTTTTGACGTTCCAGAGCCGCAACTTTTTGGCGGCTTCGCAACCGTCATTTTCTTTCGCGACCCGGACGGAATGCGTTGGGAAGTCGGTTACATTACGGAGCCTCAATAAGTGACCCGCGCCTTGAACCCCGTTTTCGCCGACCGGCCGCAATCGATCTTCCCGACCATGTCGGCGCTGGCGAGGAAACATGACGCCATCAATCTCGGGCAGGGGTTCCCCGACGAGGACGGGCCACAGGAAATTCGCGATCTTGCGGCGCGCGCGACCGCCGAAGGGCCGAACCAATATCCGCCGGTGGAGGGGATCGCCGAGCTTCGCGAGGCGGTCGCGGCGGACAATAAGCGATTTTATGGGCTGGATATCGATCCGGAGACGCAAACGCTGGTGACCTCCGGCGCGACCGAAGCGCTGGCGGCGGCGTTTTTGGGGTTTTTATCGCCGGGCGATGAGGCGGTGCTGCTGGCGCCGTTTTACGAATGCTACGCGCCGCAGATCGAGGCGGCGGGCGCGGCCATTCGGTTCGTTAATCTGGCGCCGCCGGAATGGCGCCTTGACGCTGACGCGCTTGAGCGCGCGATTACCGATAAAACAAAACTCATCGTAATCAACACGCCGCACAACCCGCTTGGCAAAGTAATGACGCGCGAGGAGCTGGAGATTGTTGCGGACGCGGCGCGGCGCCATGATTTGATCGTCGTTTGCGACGAGGTCTATGAGCATCTGATCTTTGACGGGCGCCCGCATATTCCGCTGATGACAATGCCGGACATGTTTGAACGCACGATCCGCATCGGCTCGGCGGGCAAGACCTTTTCCGTAACCGGCTTTCGCATCGGTTATGTGACCGGTCCGGCGGATCTCATCGCCGGCGTCATGAAAGCGCACCAGCATTTGGCGTATACGTCGCCGGCGCCGTTGCAAAAGGCGGTCGCCCACGGGCTCGCCATGGGCGATGCGTATTATGAAAAATTCGTGGCGGAGATGCAGGCCAAACGCGATCTCTTAAGCGAAGGCCTCGACGGCGCCGGCTTTGACGTTCTGCCCTGCGAGGGGACTTATTTCATCACCGTCGATATCCGCTCCGTCGGGCGCGAAGACGACGCCGCCTTCTGCCGGGAAATTACCGAGAAGGCGAAAGTCGCCGCCGTGCCGCTCTCCGCGTTCTATCATCCGTCGATAACCCAAGCGCCGCGCCATTATGCGCGATTTTGTTTCTGCAAACGTCCGGAAATATTAAACGAGGCGGTAAGGCGGCTTGCGGCATATTTCGGGTGAGCGGAAGCAGGATGTGCTGATATGAAACGCATAAAGATGAGCGTCGGGGCGGGCGCCCTGGCGGCGATATTCGCCGCCGGTGGGTGCGTCTCCGCTGTGACGACGACGGCGGGTATGGCGACGGGCGCGGCCGTTGGCGTCACCAAGACCGCCGTGAAGACAAGCGCCGGCGCAACCAAAGGCGCCGTCGGATTGGCCATCTCCGATGGAGATGGCGGCGAGGAGCGCGAAAAGCGCGGCGTCGGGCCAGTGCAGAACGCGGCCTATGCTGACGCGCCGCGCCCATTTGATCAGTACGCCAATGCAATGATGGAGACGGACAGCGCATTCGCCGCGGCGCGCGATAGCGGTCGCAATGTGCTCCTTATTTTGGGCGACAATTCGTGCTTCGATTGTCGTGGGCTCGCCGCCCAAATCGCCGACCCGCAATTGCAGCAGGTGATTGCGGAAGAATATGAGCTCGTCTGGGTCGATGTCGGCTATCATGGCGATAATCTCGACGTGGCGCAGCGTTTCGGGATTTATGAAATGCGCGGCGCGCCGGCGGTATTAATCGCGTCGCCAGCGGGCGATCTTCTCAATGCGCGGGCGATATATGATTTGCAGAACGCCCATGCGATACCGTTTGAGGAAATGCTGGATTATTTCACGCGTTTTACCGGCGACAGAGAAGGATAAAGAACGAGCATGAAGCCAACGAAAGCCGCAATTGTTCAGGCCGGGTCGGCGCTTTTTGATACGCCCGCGACACTCGACAAATTTGAACGCCTGGCAAAAGAGGCCGCCGCCGGCGGCGCGGGGCTTGCGGTGTTTCCTGAAGCTTTCATCGGCGGATATCCGAAAGGCAGCCACTTTGGCGCGCCGGTCGGGTCGCGTTCAGTCGAGGGCCGCGATCTTTTCCGCCGCTATTATGATGCGGCGATCGAAGCGCCCGGGCCGGAAGTGCGGCGCATGGGAGAGATTGCCGGCGATCTGAAACTCGATATCGTCGTCGGCGTGATCGAACGCGATGGCGGGACCTTATATTGCACAGCGCTTTGTTACGGGGCGAACGGAGCATTGCTCGGCAAGCGGCGGAAACTGATGCCCACGGCCGCCGAGCGCCTGATCTGGGGCTATGGCGACGGCTCGACGCTTGAAGCCTTCGACGCAAATGCGGGGCGGATCGGCGCCGTGATCTGCTGGGAGAATTTCATGCCCATGGCGCGCATGAGCCAATATGCGCAAGGGGTCGAAATTTACTGCGCGCCGACGGTCGACGATCGCGAAAGCTGGACGTCGCTCATGCGTATGGTCGCCCTTGAGGGGCGCTGTTTTGTGCTCTCCGCCAACCAGTTCATGAAACGGAGCGACGCGCCCGATGATTTCAAACCCGTCCAGGGCGATGATCCGGATACGGTATTAATCAATGGCGGCAGCGTCATTGTCTCGCCGCTGGGCGAGATATTGGCGGGGCCGGTCTTTGGCGAGGAAACAATCCTGTTTGCCGAACTGGACCCCGGCGACATCGCGCGCGGTAAAATGGATTTCGACGTCGCCGGCCATTATGCGCGGCCGGATATTTTTACGCTTGAGGTCAACCGGTCCAAGCAATCGCCGGTTCGGTAGGGGGCTGGTAATACGCAATTATCACATCGTTTGATGAAACGCGGGACAGTAATGCGCGCTTGCGCCTTGATTATTTTCTCAGACTGGGCTCCAGATGAGACCTTGATTGTTTCGCCGCCGCCGCTGCTTTTAAAGGGTTAATTCTTGTGGATCCGACGCTGATAGTACTAGACGATTTTTTTGAAAATGCTTCTTCGTTTCGAACGATCGCCTTGCAGCAAGACTACCCGGTGGTGAAAGAAGAAAAAGGTTACCCAGGACGAAATTCCGCCCAAAAACTAGTGGTGCCGGGTTTGGACGAGCAACTCTCGCGCATATTAGGGACACGGGTCCGCGAGAAAAAAACCACCGGTCACGGGCGTTTTCGTATTACGTTGAAAGACGATGAGGGCGCGGCGAGTATTCACATAGATGAGTGTCATTGGACCGGCGTGCTTTATCTGACAATGCCTGAAGACTGTTCCGGCGGCACCGAGTTTTATCGCCATATTGAGACAAACACTGACCGCGCGCTGCTGGAACAAGAAGATCTGATCCGCCTTGGCATATCTTCGCGACAAGAGGCGAACCGATTGTTCAACGAAATATTGTTCAATGATAGCAAGGACAGCACGAAGTGGGAGCGCATCATGAATGTTGATATGCGCTTCAACCGGTTGATCCTATTCAGGCCTTGGCTATGGCACAATGCAGGCCCAAGTTTCGGAGACAGCCTGGAAAATGGCCGTTTGATCTATCTGATGTCATTGGAGCAATACTAGTATTGCCGGCCTAGGTTTCGCTGCTTTTTTGCGTGTCTGTCCAGTAGGAAACACAAGGGATCTTCGTCTGGTCGCAACGATCGGCATATTTGCGCGCGATTTCCGTTACTTCTTCCATAAGGCCGTCTTCCAGCGTGATCGGGTCGAGGCCAAGGCCAAGGAGCCGCTGGTTTTCAACGTCAAGATCGTTTTCCGCCGCTTCATTGCGCGGGTTGTTGACATAGGCGATGTCGCCGCCGGTTTTGTCGGCGATCATCTTGGCGAGGTCGCGCACGCGGTGGGTCTCGGTCATCTGATTAAGAATCTGCACGCGTTCGCCATGCTGAGGCGGGTTCTCAACCGCAAGCTCGATGCATTTGACCGTGTCCTGAATATGAATGAACGCGCGCGTTTGCCCGCCGGTTCCATGCACGGTCATCGGGTGGCCGACGGCGGACTGCATCAAGAAGCGATTAAGGACAGTGCCGTAATCGCCGTCATAATCGAACCGGTTGATCAGGCGTACGTCCTGGCGCGTTTCTTCGGTTTGCGTGCCCCAGACAATTCCCTGGTGAAGATCAGTAACCTTCAGCCCGTCATTTTTGTTATAGAATGCAAACAAAAGCTGATCCTGGGTTTTCGTCATGTGATAAATCGAGCCCGGATTGGCCGGGTAAAGAATTTCCTGGCGAATTTCGCGACCGTCTTCGGTCTCGATTTTTACTGGCAGGTACCCTTCAGGGATTTTCATGCCGGCGGTGCCGTAGCCGTAAACGCCCATCGTGCCGAGATGGACGAGATGAGCGTCGATGCCGGACTCAACAATAGCGGCGAGCACGTTGTTCGTCGCATTCAGGTTGTTATCGACCGTATATCGTTTGTGGTAGGAGGATTTCATTGAATAGGGCGCAGCGCGCTGTTCGGCGAAATGGATGATTGCCTCCGGCCGTTCTTCTTCGAGAAGATGCAGGAGCCGGGCATAGTTTTTCGCGACATTGATGCTCTCAAAGCCGATTTCTTTGCCCGAGACCTCTTTCCAGGCCGCAAGGCGCACGGAAATCGGCTTAATCGGCGTCAGCGATTCAACTTCCAGTTCCACATCGATTTTTCGGCGCGACAAATCATCGACAATGATGACGTCATGGCCAACGTTGGACAGATGCAGCGAGGTCGGCCAGCCGCAAAATCCGTCGCCCCCAATCACCAGGATCTTCATACTATGCTCCATACCGCGTTGTATATTTTCGGGTTTTCAACGCAGCGTCCTCATAAAGCGGGCGAGGCGGCATAGGCAACCCCCGGGCGTGTTGTTTGTTCCCAGCGCCAATGACGCGTTTTGGAAAAACGGCGTCTGGCGGCTATTTTTTGCTCAGCGCATCAACGACTTGGCGCAGCGTAGCCCGCCAGTCGGGCATGGGGAGGCCGAAATCCCGCTCTATTCTGCCGCAGTTCAGCACGGAGTTTAGGGGCCGCGCCGCCGGCGTCGGGTATTGAGCGGTAGAGGTTTCGTTCACGATCACAGATTGCCCGGCATAGTCAAAAACCTTGGCCGCAAACGTCGCCCAGCTGACCGGAGGCGTTCCCTGGTAGTGATAAACACCATCACCGGGCGCGCCGCGGCATTTCTTGGCGGCGATCGCCAGAACGGTTTTTGCAATGCCGCGCGCCGGCGTCGGTCCGCCGATTTGATCGGCGACGATGGAAAGGCTGCCGCGTTCAGCGCCGAGGCGCAGCATGGTTTTGACGAAATTGGCGCCATATTCTGAAAATACCCAAGAGGTGCGAATAATGATGGATTGTGGGTTCGCTTCAAGAACGGCCTGTTCGCCGGCAAGTTTTGTCCGCCCGTAAACATTGAGCGGGGCTGTCGCATCGGTTTCCAAATATGGATTTTCGCCGCCGCCGTCGAAAACATAATCTGTTGAAAGATGAATGAAGTGTGCGCCGACGTCCTTTGCGGCGCGCGCCATTTCGCCCGGCGCATTTGCGTTGAGGTGCGTTGCAGCGTGCTTTTCCTCTTCGGCTCTATCTACCGCTGTGTAGGCTGCGGCGTTGATTACGACATCCGGTTGGTGCGCGGCGATGGCTTCTTGCGCGGCGCCGTCACGCATCAGGTCCGCCTCGTTGCGGCCGAGGGCGATCACCTCGCTTGAACTGTCGGCTTCTTCCAGCACGCAGCGCGCGACCTGGCCGTTACGGCCAAAAAGAAGAATGCGCATTGCGTTGCCGCCTTTCTGGTTGGCCCCTTGCGGTCGGGCCAGCCTATTGCTTCAGCCCCTGGCGCGCCGCCGTATCAAACCCGCGAGCGCGGATTTTCTCCCACCAGCCTTTATTGTCGAGATACCAACGCACTGTCCGGCGCATGCCCTCGTCAATGGTGACGGACGGCTTCCAGCCGAGATCACGTTCAATCTTGTCGCAGTTGATTGCGTAGCGGTGGTCATGACCGGGACGGTCTTTGACAAATCTGATCAGGCTTTCATGGGGGTTTGCGCTCGCGTTTGGCAGCTCCTCATCGAGGATCGCACAAATCATTTTCACAAGCTCAAGATTGGTTCGTTCCGCCCGCCCGCCGATATTATAGGTCTCGCCGGGCGCGCCTTCGCGCGCGACCAGTAACAGCGCGTCGGCGTGATCATCGACATGAAGCCAGTCGCGCACATTGTCGCCTTTTCCGTAGACTGGAATATACTTGCCTTCCAGCGCGTTGATAATGACCACGGGAATGAGTTTTTCCGGAAATTGATGCGAGCCGTAATTGTTCGAGCAATTCGTCACGACGACAGGGAGGCCATAGGTCTCAGCCCATGCGCGCGCCAGCATGTCCGAAGAGGCTTTGGCGGCGGAGTAGGGGGAGTTTGGCTGGTAGGGCGATTCTTCCGTAAACGCGCCCGTCGGCCCTAATGATCCGTATACTTCGTCGGTTGAAATGTGATGAAAGCGAAAATCCTTTGGCGCCGCGCCGGACTGCATCAGCCCGCGTGCGGCTTCCAGGAGGCTATAGGTGCCGATAATATTGGTGTCCATAAAGGCGCGCGGGCCGTCAATGGAGCGATCGACATGGGTTTCCGCCGCGAGATGCATCACCGTGTCCGGTTTGAATTCGGCGAAGAGCGACGCCATCGCCGCCTGATCGCAGATATCAGCTTGAGCGAACCGATAGCGCTCATGACCCGCGACGCTCGCGACATTTTCTGGATTGGCCGCATAGGTGAGCTTATCGACATTGAGCACATGATGGCCGTCGGCGATCGCCTGGCGCACTACCGCCGACCCGATAAACCCCGCCCCGCCGGTGACCAGAAGCCGCATCTTATTCTCCAAACGCGTCCGAATTGGTTAAAGCAAATTCCGCGCCGCTGTTCCTAACAAGGAGGGGCCATGAAAAGAAGGGGCGGTGGGGAAGAATTGGGTTTAACTGGTAGGGCGGCGTTGGCGGCGATTGGCGGGCCCGCCGTCGCGGCCAGAGGGCGTAGAATCAATGGGCCATCTTGCGGAGCGATTTACTGCTATTTTCAATCAACAAAAGCTGGAAATGCGATACTGTTAGATCGATTATAACAATGTGGGCCGGTCATGAAACGCATCCTTTTACTTGCAGCGGCTGTATTAATTGTCGGTATTGTTGGCTGGAAGAGTTTTTCGCACGCGGTCATATCCGGCAAGCTGGGTCATGAGAGAGACGCCGGCGTCATACATGGTGATGCAACGCCTGATCCGGTTATTATTGCGCGGCGGGAAACGGATCAGTCATTTGCGCCGGGTGACGCCTCGAAGCAAATTCTGTTCGGAGATCTTCATGTCCACTCGTCATATTCTACTGACGCATTCTTGTGGGCGCTGCCGTTAAATCACGGGAAGGGCGTTCATCCTGTCGCGGACGCTTGTGATTATGCCCGCTATTGCTCTGCTATCGATTTCTGGTCAATCACTGATCACGCGGAAGCCGGGACGCCGGAACGATGGGCGCAGACGAAACAGTCCGTACGGCAGTGTCAAGCCAAATCAGTTGATCAGACAAACCCTGATTTGGTCTCGATGATAGGCTTTGAATGGACGCAGGTTGGCGCCGTTCCTTCAGAGCATTTTGGCCATAAAAATGTGATTTTTCTGGGCCTCGGTGACGAAGAAGTTGCAGCCCGTCCGATTGCTGCGCAAGGAGCGGCTACCGATGCGCTGCGCACCAATGCTGCTGGGTTGCCGCCCATTGTGGCCATGGCCGACTTCAAAAACAGGGACGTTTATTATGACTTCAATACGTTTTTGAAAAATATCCGCGATGTTCCGGACTGCGATCCAAATATTCCGTCAAGCCAATTGCCGCTTGAGTGCTACGAGTCAGCCAAGCTGCCCGGCGATCTCATAGAACGGCTGAATGATCAGGGGCTTGATCCGTTAATCATACCACACGGTTCCTCATGGGGGTTTTATACGCCGCCGGGGACAAGCTGGGACAAACAGCTTGCACCCAAGCACCGACCTGAAGATTTTCGTTTGATCGAAATCTATTCCGGTCACGGTAATTCCGAAGAGTACAGAGATTATCAAAACATCATTGAACTTGAGCCGGATGTTTCTGCTGCATGCCCGCCTAACCAAGACGGGTTCACGCCCCCTTGCGTTCGGGCAGGCGAAATAATTGAAGAGCGCTGTCTCAGCGAGGGAAGCGGCGCCGAACTTTGCGCCATAAGAGCGCAGGCGGCGCGCGATGCGGCCGCCAGCATGGGCGTGCCGTATCATTTAGCGATTGCAGGCGAAAACCCGGAAGATTGGCTTGATTCAGGCCAATGCACCGACTGTTACCTGCCGCCATTTCACCATCGCCCTAGAACAAGCGTGCAATACGGGTTGGCGATTTCTAATTTTGACGATGCGGACGAAGAAGGAAGTCCCACTCGCTTTAACTGGGGCTTCATTGCATCATCTGATAATCACCGGGCGCGCCCGGGCACGGGGTATAAGGAAATCGCCCGTCGTCTGAATACAGAGTCAGGCGGCGTCGTTGATCCTAAGTTTCGAAAGATCTTCATTGCCGATGAAGCCATGCCCGATTCTACTGTCTATCGTAAAACACGCGAAGAGCTAACGGCGCTTACCGGCTTTCAGCTGACGGAACTCGAGCGCCAATCAAGCTTCTGGCAAACCGGCGGGCTTGCCGCAGTGCATACGGACGGGCGCTCGCGCGAAGAAATTTGGGACGCGCTCCAACGCCGTGAAACATATGCGACGTCGGGGCCGCGCATGTTGCTATGGTTTGGCCAGGTCAATCAGAATGGCGATGAAGCGCCAATGGGCGCGACCGTCGATGCGTCAGTATCTGGTACATTCAAGGTAACAGCGGTCGGGTCTTATAAACAAAAACCGGGCTGCCCTGACTATGCGGTCGAGGCTCTTGGCGAGAGCCGCATTCAAAGCCTTTGTGCAGGTGAATGCTATAATCCGAGCGATCAGCGTAATTTGATCGAGCGTATTGAGATCGTCCGGATCAGACCGCAGATCTCGCCAGAGGAGAAAATTGCCAGTCTGATCGATGACCCGTTTCTTGTGCACCAATGCCTGCCTGATGAGGCCGGTTGCTCTTTCGAATTTGACGATCCTGATTTCGCTTCCGGTGCGCGTGATGCGCTTTATTATGCGCGCGCCGTACAAGAGCCCCGCCCGACGATAAACGCTGAGCCCGTTCAGTGCGAGCGTGACGAAGAAGGCAACTGTATAAGGGCGAGCCTTTGTTATGGGGATTGGCGCTCTGGCGATGAAGAATGCACATCTATGAAGGATGTGCGCGCTTGGTCGTCACCGATTTATTTGAGCTATTTAAGACAGGCGAAGACATCTGTCGAAACGCCCGATGAACAATAGCCGAGCCGGAAATCGAACGACGCTTGCTTACGCCATTGCTGCATTTTTGGCGCTGGGCGCTGCGCTTTTCACGGTGCTCGGGGTGTCAGTTAACGGGCGTGAGATGGGTGCGGTGGCGTATGTCAATGGCGATCCTATTCCTGATGCGGAATATATCAGGGCGCGTGATGCGATGCAGGCTGGTTTGACGCGATCACTCACAAAAGAAGACAAAACGCGCGCTTTACAAATCCTGATTGATGAAGAGTTACTTGTTCAAGAGGCGTTGCGGCTGGGTCTTGGGCGTGATGATCGGTTGGTTCGCAAAAATCTGGTCCAGGCGCTAATCCGTTCTGTTACGACCCTAAATCCGGCGGCGGAGCCAAACGAGGCTGAAGTCAGGGCTTTTTACGAGGAGGAAAAATCACTCTTCTCTTCGCCTCGGCTGGTTACGATTGAGGTTGTGCGCGCACCCAGTGAGGGGGCGTCGCAAGGGTTTATGGACGCTTTACACAAGGGCGCTTCATTTGAAGGGGCGCGTGCGACTTTTGATCTGGAGCGCATCCCCATTGCGGCTCGATTGCCGTTCGGGAAAGTTAGCGATTACATCGGCGGCTCGGCGCGCGATGCTCTTTCCAAGATGATAGAAGGTGAAATTGCCGGCCCAATATCGACTGGCGCCGGCGATCTTTTTATCTGGCTTCGCAAAGATGAAGGCGCTCCGCTCGTGTTTGAGCAAGTCAGAGATAGTGTTGAAGTCGAATGGTCACGGCGTCGCGACGAACAAGCGCTGGAAAAGTATGTCGCGCGATTGCGCCGGAATGCGCGAATTAAAACAGTAATTGATCTCGAAGCAGAACGCTGATGCGTGTTTTCTTTGCGATCCTTGCGCTAAGTTGCGTCATTCAATGTGGATCCGCTCACGCGCATACGCGCAGTCAGTCTTTTTCGAGTTGGACCTTCGATGGGCAATCGGCCTCATTTGTGTTTGCAGTTGATGCGAGGCGGGTGACGCAGCTTTCTCAGATTTATACAGATAAGGGCGATCTGCATGCGTTGCTGATTGAGCATTTGCGCGAGACTATACATGTTTCTCAAGGAAAGAGTTCATGCGAGCGCGTGGAAATGACGCCCTTGGGCCAGAGCAAAACCACATTGCGCGTTTCAGGCGGGTTTGTCTGCCCTCACACAATCGCGGATGAAAACGCGGTTGTTACGGTTGCTGCTTTTCAGATTGTATCTGCGACGCATATTCATATTGCGCGCGTCAACCATATTGCGGAGATTTCGGATACGGTGCTGCGAGAAGGCCGTTCCGCTTTCATTCTTCGCTCTGAAAGCACCCCACGCAGTTTTTGGGAGTTTATCGGCGTCGGCTTCTTTCACGTTCTTTCCGGCCTCGATCACCTAGTCTTTCTCGCGGTGCTTCTGATTGTTGCTGCAACACCGCGCGCGGCGTTGTTTTGCATTACCGGCTTCACGTTGGGGCACACAATATCGCTGGCGCTGGTGACGTTAGGGTTGCTTGAACCAAACACCCAGCTTGTTGAGAGCGTGATTGGTTTTACTATTGCTGTCACGGCGCTGGAAGCTGGCGCGAGATACGGTCTTGATCGCCAAGCAGCGATGATCTCGTTTGCCGCTCTTTCGCTCATTGTCGTCGCCCTGCCAATTGGCGGCGGCGCGCTGTTTATCGGAACCGGCTTTATGCTCGCCGCCTTCGCTTTTTGTATGGCGCGCTTGCCGGATCAGGTAGCATTAAGTTTGCTGCCAATAGTGACCGCAGCTTTCGGTCTCGTGCACGGTGCAGGCTTTGCGGGCGGCCTGTTGGAGTTTAGCTTTCTGCGGACGGAAATATTTGCCCCATTGCTAGGGTTTAATATCGGCGTTGAGATTGCACAACTTGCTGCGCTTGCCCTCTTTTGCGGCCTCATGCTGGGGCTTCGGCATTTTCATTCCATCCCGGCAGGATTCATTGAGCGCGCCGCGAGCGCTTCAATTTTTGCCTTGGGCTGTTTTTGGTTCGCCGAACGGATTTGGACCTAAGAAAATTAGGGTCGATGCTTCGGTCATTTGCCTATGGCCGCTATTGACGAGGTTTAAATTTTTCAAGCGCGCCAGAAAATTTTACGCGAAAAACCTCATTTCCACTCCAGACCGGAAATGGGGTTGTGCTGTACTGAGCTATTTTTCCATAAAACCATGGTGGAGCTAGGCGGAATCGAACCGCCGACCTCTTGCATGCCATGCAAGCGCTCTCCCAACTGAGCTATAGCCCCGATATTTTAATCCGCCGGATTGGGAACGCCGGCGGGAAAGCATAAATCCCGCAGTGGGAGCGCGGAAACTAGCCGCCCGGTTCCGACTGCGCAAGCATCCGCTTAGCTGTCTTAGTCGTTGTCGCCGGTCGGTTTGACCATTGAACTCACGTCGTCATCCTCGTCATCAGTAACAAGCAGGCCGCTATCGTCTTCTTCGTCGTCATCATCGTCAATATCAACGGTTATACCTTCGATATCGCTGAGTTCATCATCATCGTCATCGTCGTCATCATTCTTATCTTCATCGAGCGCGGCGTGGCGTTTTGATTTGGCGCCTTTCTTTTCGGCGTCGGCGTTTTCGAGCGTTGTTTCCTGCTCCGGTTTCGCCGCCTCATCCTTTTTCGCCGCCTCGCCAGTTTCTTCCGCCCGCGTCTTGCGCGGCTTCAGGAGGGATTCGGGAATGAC
>Ga0209633_10002705_pt1 | contig 16874 bp, 17 predicted proteins | sample Cruoilmetagenom1_FD_187290 | JGI IMG/M metagenome (GOLD analysis project Ga0209633, IMG submission 187290) | Oil polluted marine microbial communities from Coal Oil Point, Santa Barbara, California, USA - Sample 1 (SPAdes) (version 2) | ecosystem: Environmental > Aquatic > Marine > Oil seeps ... | reverse complement strand
TGCATAGTGAAGATACTTGCTGGTTCACTTGCTCATTATCGGTCGCCGCAATGACAATCTGCTTCCCCTCGATATCTGCTGGTTCAAAGCCCCGTTGAGAATGTTTGATGTCACCCGCCCGCTGCCAGCGTTGTAATTCATCACACAATTCAGGCGACACGATGGTGACATCACCACCGGCACGCAATAATAGAAAAACCTTGCGCGAGGCGACATCACCACCACCGACCACAAGACAGGACTGGTCCTTGATATTCATAAAAATGGGTAGAAAATTCACAACTTGACCTCAACTACTTCTGGAAACTGAACCTGGATAACATGGGCGGGCAATAATACCCTTAACACGGGCAATTTGTCTTGTTTCACCCTATATCCCACGTGTAATGCATGGTTTCTTAACTGAATTTTATCTCTCATCGGTAAAACTTTTCCCCTATACTTGGCGTCATAAGCAAGTGGAAGTACTCATATCAATCTCACCAACCCACCCAAGTGGAAGGAGGTGCAGTATGAAAAGACGTCTCTATTTTGTCCTGCCTGATACCATCACCGCTGAAGCGGTCCATAACGAACTTTTACTCTCTCGCATCGCGGAAAATCACATGCATGTCATCGCCCGTGATGGTATGGATTTGACCGATTTACCCAAGGCCAACCTGTTGCAAACCAGCGATGTTATACACGGCGCACAACTGGGCTTCATCATCGGCGGTTTTACCGGTGTGTTGATGGGCAGCCTGGCGGCCACCATGGGCTGGCTGGTTGCGGGTCTGGAAGTCTGGTCCGTCAGTTCGCTGGCTGTCGGTGGCGCTTTTTTAGGGGCCTGGGCCTCGAGCATGGTCGCGATCAATATCCCCAATACTCGCTTGAAGGCGTTTCAAAAGGCGATTAATAGCGGCCAGATTCTGTTTTGTGTAGATATACCGGCACAACAAGTTGATGAAATAAGCGATCTGGTCAGGCGGCATCACCCTGAGGCCGATATGCATAACGTAGAACCTACCATTCCGGCCTTTCCTTAATCGGAAAACCATTGGACCGACAAAAGGCGGTGCTCTGGCACCGCTTTTTTTTATGCCTGAAACTGCCGTCGAAAACCTTGGATAAACAAATCCAGATCTGACGCTGCCAGCAAATTGATCCCAGCCGCCCCTTTACGCCCCCCACCCGTTGGAAAGGAGCGACACAATTCGTCTGCACCGGTTTTATTGACCTGTGGGGCGCGCACACTCACTTGGTATCCTCCACCCGGCAACACGGTCAACACGGCGTGGGCGCGTTCAGGGGCGGATGTAGATAGTTGATTACCAAAAATCCCACTGACCCGGCGCGACCATTTTGCTTCCGGCAAGATATACAAGGCTACATGTTCATCCGCAAATTCCGGTTTGATACCCTCTGCCGCAGCCATGTCCTCATAATACCCGTTTCGCAGGACATGATAGGCGGCTTCATCCTTTATAAAATCGAATGGATCCGCATAAGGCTTCATTTTTTGATACAAGGCGATCGGTGTAAAATGCAGATCTTCGAGTGTCGAGCCGTAGCCGTTATAGTTCAGGCAGGTTCCAAGTTCACACAAGGCATCCAGTTGTGTTTGTGAGTAATTCAGCTTTGCCGCTGCTTTTCTGGCACTGGCATGCATGTTGTCCCCAAATGCGGCAGTGACCGCCCAGGCCAAGTACTTTCCATCCAAATAATCATTGACCAGAAGACTGGTGCAAACTTCCGGCGAGGTGCTGATATGTGTCTCCAGGCATGGATGAGGGGGCAGGTTTTCACCGGCATAGTGATGATCGAAATAGCGAACATTGACCTCTTGTGCCAGCAATTTATCCAGCGCTGTCCGATTCTTGTCAAGTGAGATGTCCAGCACCGTCACATTATCACCTTTAACAGCCATGACATTTGCCAATAAGCCGATATCCCGCTTAACACCCGTAACCAGTTCACTGTCCTTCGGCTCAGACAAACGCAACTGATGCAAGGCACATAGGCCATCGGCATCACCGTTAAAAACATCAAAATATGTCATAAGCGATTTCCATCAAGTCAAATAATTCATTATTTATTATCTGGCACTGCTTATAATATCCTATTATAATAATTAACTCTAAAGTTAAGCATTATAACTAATTATTTACAGGGATCAGAATGTCTTCAGAGAAGGATAAACCCGTCAGCAGCAATACCGTCTGGCATCATGCCACTGTCACTCGTACCCGACGGGAAATACAAAATAATCACAAAAGTGTCATCTTATGGTTTACCGGTCTGTCCGGTGCCGGTAAATCCACCCTTGCCCATGCCGTGGAAGAACAACTGCATCAACTTGGCTGTCGGACTTATGTCATGGATGGCGATAATGTCCGCCATGGATTATGTGGTGACCTGGGTTTCTCAGAAGATGACCGTAAAGAAAACATTCGACGCATTGGTAATGTATCGAAACTTTTTCTGGAAGCAGGTGTAATTGTACTAACAGCCTTTATCTCGCCCTTTCGCAGTGACCGAAAGCTGGTCAGGAATATGGTCCTGCATGGCGATTTTCTGGAAATTTATTGCAATACACCAATAGAAGTCTGCGAACAACGTGATGTCAAAGGGCTTTATCAAAAAGCCAGAAAGGGAGAGATTAAAGACTTTACTGGTATTTCATCCCCCTATGAAGTGCCTGAGAAGGCCGAGTTATCCGTGCAAACAGGCGAGCAAGCTCTTGAGGAATGTGTTGAGCAAGTTATCAACCTCCTTCGGGAAAGAGGCATATTAAAGCCGCTATCCTGAGTTAATCCGATATTACAGAAATCAAAGGTCAATAGAATGTCAAAGTCCATACTTGTCACGGGTGGCGCCGGCTACATCGGCAGCCATGTTGCAAAGCAGTTAGGCCAAGCAGGTGAAAATGTTATTGTGCTGGATAATCTATCCAAAGGTTATAAAGAGGCCGTACTCTATGGTGAATTAATCGTCGGCGACACAGGTGACAAGGAGCTTGTTTCCAAAATACTCGCTGAACACGATATTGAGACGGTCATGCATTTTGCTGCGCATACGATTGTGCCTGAATCAGTTTCTGATCCAATGAAATATTACTGGAACAATACCTGCAGTACCCGAAACCTGCTTGAGTGCTGTGCGGAACAAAATGTTAAACATTTTATTTTCTCATCAACCGCTGCCGTCTATGGCATGCCTGAGGATGGACTTGCCACTGAAGCAAGCACGCTTGCACCTATTAACCCCTATGGCACATCAAAACTGATGAGCGAATGGATGCTGCGCGACTTATCCTTTGCAACGGATTTGCGTCATGTTGCCTTACGTTATTTCAATGTCGCAGGTTGTGACCCAGAAGGAAAAATTGGTCAATCGACACCGGAGGCAACATTGTTAATCAAGGTTGCGTGCGAAGCGGCTGTTGGCAAACGCAATGCCGTTTATATCTTCGGTACAGATTACCCCACACCGGATGGCACGGGCATTCGGGACTATATCCATGTTGAAGACCTGGCCAGCGCCCATATCAGCGCCCTTGACTACCTGCGTCAAGGCAGAGAATCTGCAACCCTGAATTGTGGCTATGGCCATGGTTATAGTGTACGTGAAGTGCTGGACATGGTTTCTAAAGTAAACGGCGCGCCACTGAATGTAATTGAAGAATCCCGCCGTGCGGGTGATCCCCCTCAATTGATTGCGGGTGTGGATAAAATTCATCAGGTACTGGATTGGACACCTGAATACGATAATTTAGAAGTCATAGTTAAAACGGCGCTGGATTGGGAACGCGCAATCATAGAGGGTAGGGTGTACAGCAGATCTTGACACACCCAGTGCTGTGAAGTGTCATCAAGGCATTAAACACATAAATATTCCGCTTATTCGGTGTAACAGTTAAGCAGATGCCTCTATGGTGATTATTTATTATCCACTTACATACTAATTTTGATGAGATTTTTGGTGTAAACTGAGACATGCATCATAATTCTGCACAAAATTGCCTACGATAGCTTCTACTTGATTAGACTCTTTGCACCATGAAATTTATACTTACATCTTAATGATAAAGAACCTTATAACTATCCTGCTTATTTCATCGATATTACCCGCATGCGGAGGTGCTCGGAGCCCTAATTATACCGGGGACACTGTCACAAGTACCTCATCCATATCCTGGCAAGCACCAAGCACATATATAGACCAAACTCCATTGCCATTTTCAGATATTGGCGGATATCACATCTATGTGGGAAAAAACCAAAATAACTTGCGATTGATTAGCAATATAAATGACCCAACGATAACTGAATTCAATCTTGCCACCCTGGAAAAAGGAATCCAGTATATCGCCATATCCTGTTACGACGTAAAGGGTATTGACAGTGGCTTTTCTTCCGTAATAGTTGTCAACATAATTTAAACTTCTAGCGCAACATCCACGCATACTATCCAAGTGCCTCCCTAGCATAAACTTATATCGTAATATTGGCTTCGGCTGAAAAAGCACTTTCCATACCGAGTGTGTCAAAGGCAGTAACTACAAAGGTATAGCTACCAGCTGCTAAATTTTCCACCAAATAAGTCGTTACACCTGCGGTATTAATTGAAGCCACCTTCTTAAAACCACTCCCATCATTGATATAGATATTATGACCAGCTAGTTCTGTAATAGGAGTAGTGTCAGTATACGTTGTAGGAGGATGCCATGTTAATGTAGCACTACCCGTACCATTTTCTGATTGGTCGCTTCCGTTTCCTGATTGGTCGCTTGATGATGTCGTAGCACGACCGCCACCACAACCTGCCATCACAACCACAACTAAAGCAATGGTAATAACCTTTACATTATTTATAAAATCTGTATGTAACATAACTGAACCTCATCAACTGAAACTTTTGCAACTGCTTAAGGTTTCGGTATGAGAGACTCAGTGAATGACTTTAATGTCGAATAGTGTGTGGAAGATCACGATTTATTTCTATCGCAAACATTTAACATGTCATGCTTCTCATTTTTTATGTGTTGCATATAACATTTGTTTACAAGGATACGATTTGCCGATACATCGTCTGTTAAATGTTCAGGAAATACACACTAACAACCTGAGTTATCACTATCCTGCTGCACAAACACAAATGTCTAAGTTGTCACACTTTATAAATCTTGATTAAACTTCATTTTTAATGCTATGATTTAACACTAATTATTTTATGGATTAATATTGCTAGAGAGATTCTCTGCTATGAAAACAAGTAAACAATTAAATTATGAATCTAAATGAAGTATTACTTATTATTTGCATATTCGGCGTAAGTTACAGTTACTTCATATACCCCTTTATATTGCTTCTCTTGCCGAAACGGGCTGACCTGCATACTAGCAGGGAAACCCTTAACGATAATGCCCTGCCATTTATCACCTTGATCATAACCGCCTATAACGAGGCGTCACGTATCAGGGACAAAATAACTAACACGCTTGAACTGGATTACCCAGCCAATAAACGCGAAATCCTGATCGCCTCGGACGGTTCGACCGATAAAACCAATCAGTTTGTGAAAGAGTTTTCACCACAAGGTGTACGATTAATAGAGGTCAAGGATCGTAAAGGAAAGGAAAATGCCCAGTTAGCCGCAATCCAGGAAGCAAATGGCGAAATACTGGTCTTTTCAGATGTCGCGACACAAATACCTGAAGATGCTTTAAGGATCCTGGTAAACGCCTTTTCAAACCCTGCCATTGGCGCCGTTTCCAGTGAAGACAGGTTTATCACCGAAGATGGCCGGATTGCCGGCGAAGGCGCCTATGTAAAATACGAAATGTGGTTACGCAGGCTGGAAGCAAGGGTAAAAAGCCTGGTCGGTCTGAGTGGCTCATTTTTTGCGTGCCGTAAAACTATTTGTGATACCTGGGACATCAATGTTCCCAGTGACTTCAATACCGCTCTAAATTGTGTCAGTCACGGCTATGCCGCTATATCACACCCCGAAGTGCTCGGTTATTACCCAAACCTCAAGGATGAAAGCAAGGAATATCAGCGGAAACTTAGAACCGTTATCAGAGGCATGGCGGCCATTGCGCATAAACCGATGGTATTAAATCCATTCCGCTTCGGTTTATTTGCTATCGAGGTGTTCAGCCATAAAATCATGCGCTGGCTAGTACCCTGGTTTATGATAATTTTACTACTTATCAGCTTCGCAATTTGGCAACAAAATATCCTGTATACAGCGTTACTGTTTTGTCAAATGGTCTTTTACACACTAGCAATCACCGGCTGGTTGAATAAACCCGCCCGCGCCAATAATTTAATCAAAATCCCGTTCTTTTTTATGCAGGTCAATATTGCGATTGCGCATGCGGGTGTACAATTCGCCAGTGGTAAACGGATTACCCGGTGGGAGCCATCGAAGCGGTGAAACAAACATTATTACAAACCAATATATCTCGCTTCTCAGTAACTGGCTCTATATTTGAATATTATAGTATGCTGCGTATAATAATTCATTCAGAAAGAACCTTTATTATCACTTGTCAGTCAGATTTTTTATTTCGATTTCATGGCCCAAATTTCGTATAACCCACCAAATGCATCTGGATGCCTTAACTCAAACCCATGCCACTTTTTTATATCCATACGATCTTTTTTTGCTGGATAGCGAGTCCAACACTGCGACCTGATAATAGGTGGCTTTTCAAACCCCTTAAACTCAATATTTAATGCATCTAGAAATGACTCAATTTGTGGAACTGTATATCTGTGCTCCAATGGGTGAAAGAGCAGATCCTTACAACGGTTAAGATCGAAAAAATCCCATCGAAGCGATAGGCCCTCATCAATAATACCTGCATCATTGAGCATCATTTTGAGACGCATATTACGTATATCATCATTGGAGACATCAGATTCCAGATCATATTTTTTTCGAAACCGCACAATGGATTTTCTGGCCGGTTCACTATACAAAGAAATATGAACGAGACCATTATCCTTTACGCGCTCAATGATTGCCAACCCTCCCTCCACCGGATCTTTCATATGGTGCAGTACACCCGTACATTCCACTATATCGAAAGTGATATCCAGCTTAGGCAAGTCCAACAAGTCCATTTGGATAAACTCAATATTGTTTACTCCGTATTTTTTCGCCATTCTAGTTGCATAGGCAAGGCTTGCACGACTTAAGTCAACTGCTGTTATTTTTGCTCTTTCACCATATCCAATAGCATATTCAATTGCCTTGCTACCTGTTCCACAGCCGGCAACTAATACTTGAAATTTGCCATTTGTAAAGTCCAATTCATCTGGCTTAAAATGATTGGATAAAGATTTTATACGCGAATCGGTTTGCGGGAATTCCCAGGTAAGCCACCTGGGGTATAGGTATTCTTCATAGTTCCTTGCTATCTCTTTTGAGGTCTGATTGCTTATTGTGCCGAATTGTTTAACACTTTTCTTAAGCTCCTGTTCCTCTGCATATTCATTGAAATAGGCCTGCGTTAACCGTTCAAACTCTGCAGGCATATCACTTAAACTCTCAAGAACAAGATGATGCCGTTCAAAAGAAAGCCCTTTTGTTTGACCAAGCCTGGCGAACATTAACAACAATACAGAATATTTTGCATAAACCGGGGCCAGCTCATTATCAGAGTTGATGGCTGCTACCAGATTATTAATTTTAGTTATTTCTTCCTCAGACCGATACCAGACAAACTCATTATAATGAGTCTGTATAATCAATGTCGCAACCAGTCGGGTAATATATGGAGAGCTCAGACTGTCTGTTTCACTAAGCAGCAAAACCTTACGCAGGGCTGTCAACAAAAATTCATTCTCAATATCTGTATTTATGTTTTCTCGAAATAATTTATGAAATCTTTCATCTTCTAAAAGATAGCGCCCTTCTCCATACAACAACCATTCAGCAGCTGTCGTCCAACCAAAACGCCGCCCCATTCCCAGCGCCTTCTCATAAGGCTTTCGTTTGAGTAACTTTCTAAGAACTGGAGCAAATGGTGATTTTCTGATAGCTAAGCGTATACAGTTGTCAATTTGACTCGTAAGCGTCATTATCTCTACCTAAATGGAATCATCATCGTTGGACATTGATTACCTAATACAAACCAAATAAAAATGGTAGCCCTACAGGCTGCTGTTATTGATATAGAAATATATCAATAACGCTATTTCTTGTTTTCTCCTCAAGAACTTTATGTTCTCGTAAGCTTACGAAAGGTGTCTCTAGTTAAATCCTTCATCGCCGGGATAAATGGCTTGTGGTAATATTTGTTACCGCAATGATCGCATAGAGGAATATGATGCTTGCGCTGTTGTTCGCAGAATAGTTTGTGTTTTCCGTTCCCCCATATATCTGATAAATCATGATTCTTCAAAGTGCCTAAATGGTAGTCTTTGTAATAAAGACATGGCTGAACATCTCCATAAGGGGAGATAACGACCTGTGTTGTCGCAAACAGACAAGTTTGGTGGGGATAAGTTAATTCTGTAAAATTTTTAATCTTTCGACCTTCCATGTTGGCCATATAGATACTCATTGGCCGGTATTTATCTTTCTGTTTGCGTATACGCTGTAATATAGCCAATAATTCCCTGGCCTCTTCCTCAGTATATGAATGGGACTTGCCATCGGTTGGCATAAAATATGGCTCAGGTAGTATTCCATCTACAGCAGAAGCCTCTACCGCTTTTGTTGTGAATTCACTGATGCCATGCATTTCATACTCATCGGCACCCGCCTCACAAGCAATATCAGCCAGGGTTTCCAAGTGACGATAATTCATACTTGAAACAGTAGTAATGCAAACTATCCTGGGCCTTTTCTTCTCACCCATGACTTTCTTGAACAACTGAATACTTTTCATGACACGATCAAAGTGTCTTTTAACACCCCGTATCGATTCACCAATGTCGGGCACCTCATCAAGTGAGAAATAAATAGTACCAAGACCAGCATCAACCAAATCCTCAACAATTTTTTCAGTCAGACCGCTTGAATTGGTTGGAAAGAAAGTATAGATATTGTTGTCACTACAGAAGCGAACCATGTTCACCAACACATCCTTCCTTAACAAGGCATCACCACCAAATAGCTCGATGCTTTTTATGTTATTTTTAGCAAGGTTTTCTAAAATGGGTAGCCACTGCTCCCAGGTAAGCTCATCCTCTATGTTTACTTCTCTTTGCCAGATATTGCACGCCTTACACTGGCTGGTACAGCGGTATGTCAGAAATATTATGGCATCGGTAGGTGTATAGGTATGAGACGCGTAAGAATTTCTGACTGCCTGTTTTACCCTGTTTAAGGTGTAGCTCATTATTTGACAACCTGACTTGAATTAAGAATTTTGAGACGATGCGGAATATCGCATTCAGCAAATCCAATTATTAACCGCGATTTAAATATAAGCATCCTTCTTATACATATTTACTTTATCAAGTATAGAAAATAGATAAGCTCTTTTTCCCAAAGTACAGCCTCAACATGGACCCTGTCAACCTGAATAACGTGCCAATACCGCCCTGATATGGGGGGGAGTTAAGCCTTAAAGCCGCGTTGGCAAGGCGCTGCCATAAATCTGCGCTGACCGGTATCCGGCAATCAGCTTGGCAGCGCTGACTTCACTTTCCGCGCCAGGTCGATGCCATCCAGGATTCTGCGCTTGAACCAGAAATCCAGCAGTGGCCGGCTCAGCCAGTCTCGAAGCCGATTCTGAAACCAGAAGTAGTTGACCGAGACATTAAGGCCCTCGGCTTCGATGTAGTGCCAGGTGCCAGCGGGAATGAGCAACGCCTGGCCGGCTTCCAGGGTGCCGGCGACGCCACGGGCCCGACGTAGCGCGGGATACTGCTCATAGTCCATCGCCGAGCAATCTACCCGGCTATCGATAACACGGCCTTGCAACAATGCGCGAAGGTTGAAGATACTATAGGGATAGAGGTGACCCGTTTCAGACGGCGGAAATAGCATGAAACGCTTACGACCCTCCAGCATCATCAACAGGCTGTGGGTTTCGTCGTAATGTAGCAAGGATTTATTGCCACCAGGTCCCACATAGAGGTTCGATGTCCGAAACATGCTTTCAGGAATGAACTCTGGAAGCTCCACCCTGAAATCCGGCGGAAACGTCTGGGCTACACCCTTACCTCTGAGAGGCTCCAGGGCATAGGCGTTGTTACCTGTCTCGAGGATTCGATCGAATTCCTGGATCGGTACGCGCTCGAAACCGAGATAGTGATAGATCCCGTCTTCAAGCGGCCGTTGAATGCGGATTGAAGTCATCCGTTTACTGAGCCATTCATAGCGCCAATCGCGCATGACCGGAAACCGCTCATAAACACCCTGCAATAGCACCGGTTTACGTGCATTCAGCCAGGGCAATAGGGCATCCGGGCCCGATGGCCAGGGCGCGCTTTCCAGCGAGTTGGTTGTAGCAAGATCGAACAGCGTCACGATTAAGCCTCCGTAATGATGGTTTTCGGACTAGACGAGCCTAGCGTCGCCCCTTCCGATTCAAACGGGTGAATCAACGACGCATTCACTGCGCGGTCCCGCGATTCCCGGTGCCGATCATACTCGACCATTGTCCGGCGCCAGCGTCGCCAGAGCCGACGCTTGACGGCCGCGGTGAAATCCCGTTGACAATACAAGCGGCCTTTGGAGGGCACCTGTGGGACATGCAGCTCACTGCAGTCGATGGCGGAAATGGCTGCGCTCATCATCTCGACGCCCAGCTGCACGACCTTCTCGTAACACCGGTTCGGATGATCGTCGACGCCGAGAAACGGTCGGCCCTGGAAGACAACCCCGCCGTCGTCGATCCCCTCGGAAATGAAATGAACCGTAGCCCCCACATATTCCGGCTCCCGGTTGTGAACTGCCCAGTCGGTGGTGAACAACCCCCGGTAGAATTGCGACAGACCACCGTGGAGATTTAGCACGCCGAAACGGGGCAGGTCAAGAATGGGTTCACGCAATAGGGCTGCCCCACAGACCACGATCAGGTCAGGGGCACGCGTGCGGATCCAATCCACGCTTTCGCGGCCGTTGAGCTTGCCCGTGCCTTCGATCCGCAGCACCGGACAGTCCACCGTGCCGTCCAGTCGCTTGCCGTCCTCCCCGAAATCCACCGGCAGTTCCTGGTAGAAGCGGCTCTCGACGTTATCTTTCCAGACCCGACTGAACCATGCCTTTACGCGATCGATAAGTTCGCCGGGCTGGCCCAGCAGCGACAGCGCCTTCTGCCAGCGTGGCCGCATGTCGGGGGCGTCCCGCTGATGCTCGAGCACGATCCCGACAAATTTGAATCGGCGGGAGATCTGATTTGCGAAAAATAAATCCGATGGATCGGTACTGACGATCACCAGCAGGCGGAGTCCCATAACGGTGGGCTTTGTTGCAGTCATGCGGTCCTCGAAAATGCCCGGCGCAACCAACGCAGAGCAGGTTTGGCGGTGAATTCGGCGAGCTGCAAAAGGCGGGCTCGCGGATCGTTCGAGAAAATCATTGTATCGTGGGTTTCCCGGAAACTGTCCGTTAACCGCTGCAGATACCAGTAGTTAGCTGCGCAGGTATCGTACACCTCAAGCGTTGGATCCTTAAATGCGGCTGCCAAAGCATGGTATTCCACGACGGACCCAGGGGAGAGTGCTCGTGCCGATTCAATGAAGTCAGCTCGAATGGGAAAGGTCACCTTGCTGGAGCGCAGGTGCAGCTCGTAGGCAATAGCCTCGTCACCCCGATACGCTATCCAGATTTCGACACGGCCCAGTGGACCCAGGTGATCAACGATGGTGCTCAGGAATTGACGGTGGGCGGGGCGGCTGCCGAGATCCATCCCATGGGTGGATTTCCAGCTCCGACACGAAACCTCGACCATTTGATTAAATCGTGGATCGAGGCTGGAGCTCAACAAGTTCTGCTCGACGCGCGTGTCCGTAGCTGCATTAAAAGTTTTAAGCTTTTTACACAATCCGCTGCGGTACTTGCTGCTTAAGCGGTCGAGATGTACCTCAAAAGTACCTGAGCAGTGAATGAGAGGTGTGCGCATCACATCAAGATCGTTCCACGGCCTCTGTGACCGCGCCAGGAAACGTCGGACGGGGCTGCTGTCGCGCAGCCTTCTAAGGCGGGTAACGGCAGTTGGGATCGCTGCGAAAATCGTAGAGCAGATCGACTCAATGGTGGATTCTTCGAGACCGGTTCTCAGCACAAGATCCCAGTAAGGCGTCGAACCGTTTGCCAGGGCATTCGTCATACGGATCCTGATGCCATGGTATCGACGATAATGGATTGCCATGGGTGCAATCGCCGCAATACCCTGATCGTCCCACATCGCGAGGATATGTAGCCGCGCCTGTGGGTCTTCCCTGGTGATAGAACTCCAGAAGCCCCGCAGCCAGGCATCGTACCAGATCCATGTGAGCGGCAGATCGATGCCGGCATCTACGGGCAGCAACCTGTTCCAGTCTGCCTCAAGCGCCTTGAAACCGTCATGGCTCGTGATTAATTCTGTTTTCAAGATTCCGCTCCGGATGATGCCGAGATCGAGCTATCTCCGACTTCTGAAAGGCAATCGAAACGCCCGAGCTGGATGACCTTCCTGTCCATATGTTGCTGCACCATTCGCTCGAGCGAAGGCGAATGTAGTTTGGGTATTGGCGTATATGGAGTCAACATGGATTCGCCGGGCACTGGTGTGCTTTATCGACGGTTGCCACCGGGACGCGTGTCAACCTTGTAAGCGCCCGTTGCAGCGTCAGTAGGCGTCTGTCCCACAAGGCGATACAAAACGTATGCCGTCGCAGGAAGCGAATACCCCAATACCGAAAGCATACCCTGAATCCGACCAACTCGAGTGCGCGGCGTGAGATGTGGTTGCACTGATCCACGGCCACGTAAGCTGAAGTGATGCCAGGTTCAGAGGACTGAATACCCTTGAGAACATTTTTATAGTAGCCACGGTTCCTGTACCTGGGGAGCGTGGCGCAGTCCCAGATGTAAACCGCAGCCTCCGGTACGTTGAACTGTCGACCGAAAAACACGTCGTTGTGACTGCCGGCCCTAGAAACCCAACAATAGCTGTATAGATCACCATGGTCTACAAGGCCATGCAGAACATGGCCCTCTCTCAGCCGCTTGGCAACGACATCTCGCTGAAGTTCCCAGGTTTCCTTTACTTGATCTATGTCATCTACACTACGATGCCCAGCATGCCCAGCGGGCGCCTCCTCCGGAGTCGAGATGGATATCGCCAGCATCACTCCCCCGCGAACTTCCACAATTTTTTTTACCGTGGTCAGGCAGGTCCGGGCCAAAGCGCGAAGATATCGCAGCCGGCGATTCTTGCTCAGCATAATCGGCCCGGCAGGGACAGGGATCCTGATCGCTGTATTCGACTCATAGAATCAGTATGCCGCTTGCGAATTGAAATTGTCCATCCCCCTAAATAAGCATATGAAATATAAAAAATCTTTTCCCCAATGTACAGCCTTAACGTGGGCCCCGCCAACCTGAATAGCTGCCAATTTTTCCGATCCAGTCCGTTACAAATACTTTCTCTATTAGAATTTATCTGCAAGCTGAACACGGCCCTGCCGATCTTTCTTTGATTGCAGCAGCATGCCAAATAGTTATCTTTCCCTGATTAATCAAACAAACTGGCTTGTGGTGGCACACGTGGCTCGGGCAAGCCAATGCTAGCAACTGAATCATTCTCTCTTTACCTTAATTGCGCCTATCATCACATAGATAATATCTATGCCTAAATGAGAAAAAGTCTAATAATCAATCTGACTAAAAATACCAAATCTTATATTAAAATAGATATTGTCTGCGACATAGAATTGTAGCGGCATGCAAATATCTAAGATTAAGAAAACAAATAGCCATAAAGAGACAAATAATGTCTTATATTGTTTTTTATATCATAAATTTTCGATAATTTATCAAATGCAATAGTCGTTTTTTGTTCTATCTTAGATTTATTTTTTATTATTTTAAATATCGCTTCGACATAAGCTTGCATATCATTTTTCTCAACTATTGTTCCACACTAACCTTCACGCGACACCTGTTTTATGGTCGGCAAATCCCGCGATATAGTTGATACCTGCAATGCGATTGCCTCCGGCAACGTCATAGGCAACCCCTCATGATCTGAGGTAAACAGTAATAAATCCATTTTTTTTAGATAGATGCTGTATTATCGACGAACCAGATAAATGCAGACGATTTCCAATTCCATCTTTTTGCATTTTTAATAGTATTTCCTCCCGTAAGGGCCCATCACCAAACATATAAAAATGCACTACTGTCCGGTTAAACTCTCAAACAGATTCAATTGGTTATCCATATCATACCCTCCGGTTTTATAATCGCAATTTGCAAGTAATTGTTCCAAAGGAATTTTTTCGAAAAGCGTAAGACTCAGGATCTGTAAAATTGTGTAGAGGTCGGTGTTGAGATTGAGTCGCTTCTTGATGATGGCGACCAGTACATAAACAGAGATGGTAATCCATATCTGCGTCTTCACCGCGTTCTCGGAAGTGCCAAAGAACGACTTGATACACAGGTGCTATTTGATCCACTTGAAGAACAGTTCTACCTACCAGCGGTAACGATACAAGTTGGCGACTGTCTGGGCAGGTATGGCAAAGTTGTTGGTCAGAAAGTGGGATGTCTTTCCGGTGTTCTCTCCACGATAATTGATGCGGCGTAAGGGTTGCGGGTAATCGTTGGTGGTTGTCACGCCCGTGAGTATCACGGTCTGATCGCACTTCACGCCGGTCGATTTGTCCACCGGCCTGGAATAGCGACGTTAGTGTTGGGTATTGGATTTGGCGCGAATAACGAAGAAGGCAATGGCAGGCCAAGTGGTAAAGTTGCACCTCTGCCTGCCCAAAGATCACCCGGGGCTAAATGAATGATTCGCATAATCTCCACAATTTAATATGAACAAAGCGGTGCTTTGTAATATACTTCGCACAACTAGTTAACATGTGAGTTGTATTGAAATAAAAAAGCCTAAATATTAACTAAAACTATGGTCCATTGCATTTACCAAGGAACTATCCTGTAGTTATGGAAGTTGACGATTTTCAATTTACCCTTATTCCCGCCGATACCCCATTAGATAACTTATTCAACGAATGGGCACCGCTAACTGAAAAAATTACCAAGAGGAGCTTTTTCCACCAACCCCAGTGGTTTGCCTGCTATTTGGCGGCATATCCGGAGACGAAGCAAAATACTTGCTTCATCAAACTGCATAATAAACGTACTATATTAGGTGTTTTTCCAGTCCAATATGTTAAAATCAATAAATTTGGACTTAGTCTAAATGTATGGCAAGTCTATTGGCCAAGCGATATGGGCTTAAATGACTTTGTTTACCCCCATGATGTCTCATACAAGACAATCTTAAGGCATCTCAGCGACTTTTTGAATCAGCAACATAATCTACCATGGCACTTGTTACACCTGCAGAATGTGCCCGAAAATTCTTCAATCGCATACAGCCTCTCACTCTCTTCCACAGCTCGCCATATTGGTGTTTACCACCACGATAGCAAACTCATTGCCTGTAAAGCCCGTTTTGAAGAATCGATCGCCGGCATTTCCAGCAAATTCAAAAGAAATATCAGACGGAAACTCCGAAAACTGGAAAAATCAGGTGTAGTAACGTTTCAAATGGCAGAAAATGAACCCGAGCTTCAAGAGGCATTTGAACAGTTTGTTGAAATTGAGGCCTCAAACTGGAAAGGACATAACAAGACCGCGCTAAAATTCGATAAACAGCGATACCTATTCTATCAAAAATTATTGGAATTATTTGGAAAGAACAAGCAGTGCCGCATACACTCTCTCTGGCTGGATGATCAACCTATCGCCTCCCAATTTGCTTTAGCCATTAATGATACCTTTCATCTTCTAAAAATTGGATATAATGCTGAATATCATGATATTGGTCCCGGTGGGATATTGCTGAACGAAACGATTCGACGATTTTCTGGCAATGACCACATTAAAAAGATCAGCTTTGTAACCGGTGCGAAATGGAATGATGACTGGTCACCACAAATAATTCGTGTTTATGATCACTTTATTTATAATAAAAATATAAAAGGCTATATCGCTTTTTCTGTTGAAAAGGCAAAATCAACTTTACAGCAGTTAAAGCACAAGCTTACCTCTAACGGGAACAATTAAGAAAAATGAACATCTTGGGATTAAATTATTATTATCATGACACAACCGCTTCCATTGTACAGGACGGCCAATTACTGGTCGCTATTGAGGAAGAACGCTTAACAAGAGATAAACATACCTGGTCATTCCCTAATAGATCAGTAAATAAAGTTTTGGAGGTTGCAGACCTTAAACCTGAAGACATCGATCATATTGCTGTTTCTATCCAACCCAGACTCAACATGGCTGCGCGGATTCGGTATGGTCTAGCACACCTTGGCAGTTTAAAACCTTTTGTCAAGCATGAACTATTTATGGGTCGCAATAAACAAAGCGCCTTCTGGTCCTGGTATAATGGTCTATTTGGCGGACTTAAGAAGAAACCTAAAATACATTTTATTCCCCATCATATATCCCATGTAGTTGGCAGTTTCTATGTTTCCCCCTATGAAAAGGCAGCACTATTAGGTATTGATGGCGCCGGGGAATGGGCGACTTCTTTCCTTGGCTATGGTGAAGGAAACGATTATACGGAATTCAAGCAGAGCTATTTTCCAAATTCCCTGGGTTCATTCTATGAAGCCATTACACAATATTGCGGATTTAGGCCTAATTATGACGAAGGTAAGACCATGGGCCTGGCACCTCTTGGTGATGCCAGCATA
>Ga0209633_10002704_pt1 | contig 16888 bp, 8 predicted proteins | sample Cruoilmetagenom1_FD_187290 | JGI IMG/M metagenome (GOLD analysis project Ga0209633, IMG submission 187290) | Oil polluted marine microbial communities from Coal Oil Point, Santa Barbara, California, USA - Sample 1 (SPAdes) (version 2) | ecosystem: Environmental > Aquatic > Marine > Oil seeps ... | reverse complement strand
AGTTCTATTAAATACTAATTTGTCATCATTAGAATCAATTGAATCAACACAGAAATAACCATTTCTTTCAAATTGAAAACGACTTCCAGAATTTGCATTTTTTAAGCTTGGTTCTAATTTACAATTACTTAAAACCTCTAAAGAATTTGGATTTATAAATTCTGTAAAATCTTTTTCTTTATCTCCATCCGGATTTTCAACATTAAAAAGTCTATCATAAAGCCTAACTTCTGCATCAATAGAATGTTCTGCAGAAACCCAATGGATTGTTCCTTTTACTTTTTTGTCGCTAGTTCCCGTACCACTTTTTGTATCAACATCATATGTACATTGTAACTCAGTAACGTTTTCGCTTTTATCTTTAATAACTTTTTCACACTTAATGATGTAAGCATATCTCAACCTAACTTCTTGTCCTTCAGTTAGTCTGTGAAATCTTCTATGTGGTACTTCTTGAAAGTCATGTTGCTCAACATAAATTTCTCTTGAGAAAGGAATTTTACGTTTGCCCATTGTTTCATCATTTGGATTATTTACAGCATCTAGCTCTTCTGTTTGTCCTTCAGGGTAATTTGTAATTGTAATCTTTAATGGATTAAGAACAGCCATTCGTCGTTCAGCATTTTGGTTTAGATCATCTTTTATACTGTATTCAAGAAGTGAAACATCACTCACACTATTGCGTTTTGCAACTCCAACCAACTCAGCAAAATTCCTAATTGATTCCGGAGTATAACCACGTCTTCTTAGTCCGGAAATAGTTGGCATTCTTGGATCATCCCAACTGGATACAAAATTTTCTTCTACTAAACGTAAAAGTTTGCGTTTGCTCATAATTGTAAAATTTAGATTCAATCTAGCAAATTCAATTTGCTGTGGATGATGAATACCAAGTTGTGCCAGAAACCAATCGTAAAGAGGACGATGATTTTCAAATTCCAATGTACAGATAGAATGTGTAATTCCTTCAATAGAATCGGATTGTCCGTGTGCCCAATCATACATAGGATATATGCACCATTTATTTCCAGTTCTATGATGTTCTGCATGTCGAATTCTATAAAGTATTGGATCGCGCATATTCATATTTGGTGAATGCATATCAATTTTTGCACGCAATACATGTGTACCATCTTCAAATTCACCCGCTTTCATTTTACTAAATAAATCTAAGTTTTCTTCAACACTTCTATTTCTAAAAATACTTCCTTTCCCAGGTTCGGTTGGAGTTCCACGATTACTTTTTATTTCTTCGTAGGAGGAAGAATCAACATACGCAACTTCTTTCTTAATTAACTGAACAGCAAAATCGTAAAGTTGATCAAAATAATCTGATGCATAATGTTCATTACCTTCCCAATCAAATCCAAGCCATTTAATATCTTCCATTATTGATTCAACATATTCCACATCTTCTTTCTCTGGATTTGTATCGTCAAATCGTAAATTTGTTTTACCATTAAATTCTTTCCCAAGACCAAAGTTTAAACAAATTGATTTTGCATGTCCAATGTGTAAATAGCCATTTGGTTCTGGTGGGAATCTTGTATAAACGGTTCCATCATTTTTGTTCTCGGAAATGTCTTTATCAATAATTTCTTGTATGAAATTTCTTGGATTGTTTTCTTGTGTTTCCATAATGTTTTAATCGTATTTGAAAATTTATATATGTCATTCCCGAATGTTTATATCCGGAATCTAGTGAGTTGCTTTTGCTGGATTCCCAATCAAGTTTGGAATGACAACAAAGAAAGCATAAATTTGTCATATCGAAATGAGCGTTCTTTGCGATTGAGATATCGTATATTTTTATTCTTCAAGATTTCTCATAAAACACATGTTCGAAATGACAATCTAATTATTTTGTGCTAAAAAACTATACTTCTTTTATCTTTGGTATTTCAATCAATGCTCGTTCTATTCTAGTTATTACTTCTTCTTTACCAATTATTTGCAATAACTCATAAGCACCTGGACCAACGCCAACGCCACTAACTGCTAGTCGAACAGGATGTATTAGTCTTCCAAAACCAACTTCATTTTTTTCAACGGTACTCTTTAATGCTTTTTCCCATTCATCTTTTTCGTTAGATAGCATTTTTTTAACAGTTTCAATAAATTCAACTAATAATTTTTCAGAATCATCTTTCCATCTTTTCTTAACAATCTTTTCATCATAACTTGTTGGCGCTTCATAAAAGTAAGCACAGTTATCAATTAACTCTTTTACAAAAGAGATACGTTCTTTCATAGCCTCAATTATTTGTAAAAGTAACTCATCATCAAATTCTCTGTTTGCATATTCTGAGTTTACTAATTCTTGTTTAAATAAAACTAATAATTCATCATTTGATTTTTCTCTTATGTGTAAACCATTTAACCAATTTAATTTTTCAACATCAAAAACTGCTCCGGCTTTGTTCACACGATCAAGTGAAAATTTCTCAATCATTTCCTCTAGCTTATAATATTCTTTATCATCTCCAAAATTCCATCCGAGAAGAGCCACAAAATTTACTAAGGAATCATTTAAATAGCCTTTCTCCATATAATCTTCAACTGCAACATCTCCTTGTCTTTTACTCAATTTACTTTTATCGGCATTTAACAAAAGAGGGAGGTGAGCAAATTGTGGTAGTTCCCAGTTAAGATAATTATAAAGTATTACATGCTTAGGAGTTGATGATAGCCATTCTTCTCCACGAATTACATGAGAGATTTTCATTAAATGATCGTCAACTACATTTGCCCAATGGTAAGTTGGGAAACCATCACTTTTAATAAGTATCTGATCATCAATATTATCAGTATTAAACTCAACATGTCCACGGACTAAATCATCAAATGATATTGTTTGGTTTGGGTCAACATTTAGACGCACTACTTTAGGTGCATCACTTTCTAATTTCTCTTTTATTTCTTCTTCAGATAGGTGCAAACATTTCTTATCGTACTTTGCTTGCGGAAGTTTTTGTCTTTGTTGTTCTTCTCTTAAATCTTTTAGACGTTCCGGAGTACAAAAACAATAGTATGCTTTTTTCTCATCAATAAGTTTTGCAATATGACCTTGGTAAATATCTAATCTTTCTGATTGATAATAAGGACCTGAATCACCTTCTTTATTTGGACCTTCATCATACTCTAATCCAACCCAATTAAGAGAATGGATTAACTTTTCTACAGCTCCTTTAACATAACGGTTTCTGTCAGTATCTTCAATCCGTAAAATGAATTTACCACTATTTCTTTTTGCATAAAGATAATTATATAGTGCAGTCCTTAAACCACCAACATGTAAATAACCAGTTGGACTTGGTGCAAATCTAACTCGAACTTCTTCTTTCATAATACTCCATATAAAGAGAAAAATTAAAAGAGGAAATATATAAATATTTTTGATGTGAAATTGAAAGGGAAGAAAATTTAACGAAAATGTTTTGGATAGTTTCAATAAAATAAGGCTCTAAAATTAAAAGATAAATTCAATATTACTTTTTAACAGTATCTAATTTTATTATACCCAAATCTATTTTTACAGGTGAGTTTTTAGTGATAGTAAATGGTATTGTTTTACCCTCATAGTCCGCATAATCTGTTGGTATAATCTCACTACATTCTTTTTTATTTTTCTGATATTTGGATTTCTTTTCCTCACTTGAAGAAATTTTCAATCTATATTCTCCGACAGGTAACGACTCATATCCACCTATGGAATAACCATAATAAAAAAAGCTTCCCCAACCTGACTCGTTTTTCTTTTCAAGTTTAAACAAAACTCTTTCATCAGCCTTTTTACCCCCAGGGGGAAGTAATTTAAAAATAACTGTTGTTCCATTTTCTAAGTATACTTCTAAGAGCAAATCGTTTCTTATAGTATCTCTAAAAGAGCTAGACCAACTTAATGCACCTGGTATATCTGCAGAAAATGAACATCTTATATTTTTTTGGAATCGAACTGGGAATTCAAACTCCTCTTTTATGTCAGTTCTAAAATCAAGCATTGATAACTTTGGCGGAAATGCTTGTATATTCATTTTTTTATTTAGGTAAAAATCAGCATCGCGATTTAAGTGAAACCTCATTGAAATTTTTGCAGTTGAAACATGTATTGTCTTTGTATCACTAAAGTTTTTGGGAAGAATTGATTCAACGTAAAATATTACTTCTTTTCCACCTCCATTTGACTTGTCAGGATAGAAAATTATTTTTTTTATTTTACTAATATGGTCTAAAATTGTATCACTGGTAATTAATAAAATTCCTTTCTCGTTTGTTGTTTCACTACCGCAAAGAAAATATCTTCGTGAATTGGAATTGTCATACAGTTCCCACCTAATTTTATCTTGCTTAAGTGGTTTCCCATCAACAAGAAATCTATATTTTATTTTACCATTATCAACTGGTAATTTTATTGAAATTCCATTTTTCTTTAGAATCTTAGCAGCATTGTTTCTTATCATTGAATATTTAGAATTTACTAAGAAAAGAAAAGCATCCTTTACCCTTTCATCAAACTTAAGTTTTTGTAATACATTTATTGCTGACTGGCATAGGTAAAATTCATCTGCTTTTAAAGAAATGTTAATGATTTCATCCTTAAGAATTTTCTTTAATTCGTAGTTAACCGGAATAGTTGGATAGGGGATTTTATTTTCGAGTTTGTTAAATAAAATATTTTCATTATTAAAACTTAAATATTCACCTTCTTTTTTAGATATTGGGTTTATGAATTGTACACATTTATTTATATACCAGCCTTTGTTTTTAATACTGTCTTTAAGTTCCAGTAGATTTTGTGCCGCTTTATCCGAACCACTTTTTGTGAATATTGATGGAATATTTCTTAACTTGTTTGATGAGATTGCTCCTGTATAATAGTCAATCCAATCAAGGCCGCATAACTCTAAAAATTTTACTGCTGTTTTTTCATGTAAATTTGGAGCTCCATAAAAATATCCTCTTCCTAAAACTGCTAAATAATCTCTTTCCCTGAGAAGAATAAGTAATTCAACCAAGTTCTTTTTATTATAAAAAGTTTCACTTCCGGTTCCACACCACCCGCCCCATGTAAATTTACTAAGTTTTTCCAGATCTTCAGAAGATTGGTTAAACAGTATCTGTTCCATTGTCTTATAGAAAAGTAGATGATTTGATTGAAAAGAATACCAGTCACAAGGAGTATTTATACTGATTCTTTGGTTGTAATGTGATTTTATAGAATCGAATAATGCTTTACTATCCTCAATATTTCTTTTTTTAGTTTTGTTTAAAACATTAGGTCTTAGGTTTTCTGGAAAACCAATAATTGATTTGGGGTTTACTTTATTGGTTATTGCGTTATCTATTTCTTTATATACTTGGTATTGATACATTGGGACTAAGAATGTTTCGTCCCTTAACCAGGAAGTGTCGGGCAAAGATTTATATTCAGTAACCAGTCTTTCATATTCGGCACTGCCATTATTTATGAGTATATCATTAACCAAATCTGTAATGAAATCAGATATATCATATTTTTCATCAAAAGAGTTCGGCTTCAACGCAATTGATTTGTTAAGTACTTTCCAATAAAGTTCAAGGGTATCAATACGAGTATTGATATTTGGGATTTTTTTCTTGTGTGGCAACGTATCATAATAATCAGAATAACGATATTCTTCTATTTCAGCTAAAAGTTCAATCCCTTCCAATGTAAGTATTTTATTAAGTCTAGAAATTTTGTTTTGTCCTATTAAATACAATGGAAATAGGATAATACAAAAGGTTAATAGCAATGTTAGTTTTGCTTTCATTCTATGTTTGATTAATGGTAAGTGCGAACTGATTAGAAAAACTTAGCAATAAAAACTAAATAAATATTTCTTTCTAAACTTCTACATTTTGATTTGAATAGTATTTAACTTTTTCAATAAATTCTTTACTGTCAATAGGTTTTGCAATATAATCTGTTGCTCCAGCTTCCAGACATTTTTCTCTGTCACCTTTCATTGCAAAAGCAGTTAAAGCAATAATAGGTGTTTCGGCGTAACCTTCTAAATCTCTAATATGTCCGGTTGCTTCAAATCCGTTCATAATAGGCATTTGCATATCCATTAAAATAATATCTATTTTCTCTTCCTTGCAAATGTCTAATGCTTCTTTACCATTTTCAACAACTTGAATATTTTCGAAACCATTTTTTTTCAATAAACGGGTTACAATTATTTGCGAATGTTTGTAATCTTCTGCCATTAGAATTTTCGGACTATCAATTTTTGAAGATTTTTCAGTAATAGGCTTTGTTTCTTCATAAGAATTTATCATTTCAGAAATGGCATTTTCTAATTCATTAAAACTTGTACTTTTTTTATCAAGTAGTTCTACGAACAATCCATCAATTTTTTCTAAGTCCTCTTGATAGTCTTCTTTACCAGTGTAAATTATTATTGGTAGATTAGCAAATTTTTGTTCTGCTTTTATATGCTTTATTAAATCAAATCCATTTAGTTTTGGCATATCTAAGTCAACAATAGCAAGGTCAAGATCAATATTTTCAATTAATTCCATTACCATTTCTGAACGATGTTCACTTACAACGTTAAAGCCTGCAGTTTTGATTGCTTGTTCAACAAGTTTTAATGTTGGTTTGTCATCATCAATACAAAGCACATTTGAGTTTCTTCTTAATTTGTACCTAGTTAAAATTTCAACGAGATTATTATAGTTTATTGGTTTAACTAGATAATCTACTGAACCCATCAAGAAAACCTGTTCTTTTTCAGGTTCAATTGAAAATGCAATTACAGGAGTATTTCTAGTTTTACTATTATTTTTAATTTTTTGAAGTAACTCTAAACTGTTCTCATTATCTTGATCAATATTTAAAATGATAGAAACATATTTTTCTTTTTCTAGTAAACTTAAAGCTCGTTTCCCTGAGTTAACAAACTCGGTCTTGTAATTCCATTTTGACAAATATTTCTGTAATAAGGTTGATGATGCCATGTCGCTTTCAATAACCAAAATTTTGTTTTTGGGTAAGGATAGATCTGTTGATATTTCATCATTAGTTTTCTCATCTAGTTTAGTGGAAGTTCTAAAGGCAATTAAAAATTTAATTTGATCTTGTTCATTAATAGTAATCTTGAATGTTCCATTAATCTGATCAATGATTTTTTTAACAACTGTTAATGATAATCCGCTTATAGGTGCAAATATTTTTTTGAAATGGTTAGTAACAACAAATGGATCTTTAAAGTTTTGAAGATCGCTCGTTTGTATCTCTGGAGCATAAGTACTGACTGAAAAATAAATTTTGTTAGAACTGGAAAGCTTGCATGAGACATCTATTTCTTTATCTTCTGAAACCAAGCAAGAAGTAACTAAAAGTGACTGAATTATATTTGTGAATAAATTTTTATCAATTAAAACATTTTCTGATATTTGATTTTCAATTTTAAAATTTACGTTTGCACAATTATTACTTTTAAAAACAATTATTGAATCATTAATAATCTTTTGAATATCTGTACTACTTGAGTTCAGTATAAAATCTTCTTGCTCAAATTTTGAAAGATCAATCATATCCTTGAAACCATTACTCATGAACTGGTTGTGATCTTTAATATCTTTAACATAATTTGAAGCAGTATCAGTTAATTTTTCTTCATTTAATAGAGCTAACAAACCATTAATAGTTTGAGCTGATTTTCTAAAACCTTTTGTGCTTTTTGAAACTAAATTTGTGAACTGTAAATTTGAATCGGTTTTAACAACTCCACCTGAATTCTTCCAAATGCTTAATAGTTTACTTGCAACTTCAGCTATAGAAAAATACTTTTTTTGATCTTCTTCACCGGGTAATATTTTATGAGATAGAAGGATAATTCCAATTGAATTAGTATTATAGCCAAACGCAATTGATTGTAAATTTGGATCAATCGAAGTAACATCAAGTTCGCACTGAGTTACAAATGAATCATTAAATTTTTGAGCATCTAAAACTCGCTGTGAATTTTTTAATTCAAAATTTTCACCTAAATCAAAAATACGTTCTGCAGATGCTGTCCTTCCAATTACAGAATAGTCATTATTTTCTTTTTCCGAAAGTAGGACAACACTTCTCATTTCTAATTCTCTCATTACAAAAAGAGCAACTTCATTTGGAAACGAAGAAATTCCTTTAGCAGCCAGATCGTTAAGAAATGCTAATTTATTAAAAAAATCGAGTTTGTAATTATATATCATTGTTAATCTTTCTAAATATTTATTGATCTTTTATAAAAAATCTAAGTTAATGGGGGGCTTGCTTATGAAATCAATAAATTAGAACAAGCATTATATTATCGCATCTATTCTTAGTTAATTTAGTTTAAATGGAAGCTTAAATTGAGCTTCCCTTTCTTGTAACAACTACGTGTAATATTTACTTCTATATTCATAATTTGATCTTTTTCATCAATTAAAATTCTTGTAAATGAAGTAATTATTATATCCAAATAACACGAATATGAACATTATTTCTAATTACTTAATCCTATTAATAATGATCTTTAATTATATTCAATGCATATATCGTTCCAACATTTCTGTATTAACCTAAAATTAAAATATTCATTATTAGTAATGGCATAGTTTGTGATGTAGATCAAGTCATAATAAAATTTCACATACAATAGGGATATATAAGTATTATTATAGAAAAGGAATGGGGTAGATAGCCTTGTCTGAAAAACTACGAAAGTGGTAAGAGTAAGGCAAGGCTTTCTTTTTTTACATTTAGAAATTTAGATCTTTTTATGATCTAAAAAATGCTAAACTCATCAAGGTGTTTTTGAAAAAAAGAAATAATAAAATAGTTAAAATGTTTATACGCATTAGAAAGTGGTTAGGTCTCTTTTATTTCTGAAGAGAAATCAAACAACTCTAATGTCCAGCCAGCCAACTTACGAAAATCAACAAAAAGTCAATTAATAATTTATTAAGAGGATGTTTAACATCTTTAAATAAATACCAAAGTTTATTCTAAACAAAATTATGGAATCGAAATTTTATTTTCTGTTTGTTTGAAATATATTGTTTGGTTAAGTGCAAAGATGAATAAACAATTCATTTTCAATTGAGGAATATTTCTAGAATTCCAAGAATAAAAAACTGTAATGAAAATTATGAATCACAATATTTGAATCTTAACTATAAGGAACTTCTATGACTGATAACAAAACGGAACATACTCAAAAAATGAAAACAGAAAATAATTCAAGAGATGAATTCTTAAAGAGGAAAATTAGTGAAATCAAAGAGCACGGGTTGTCACAGATTTCACCGTTAATTATAATAAAACCGGCAATTTTTTCATTAGTGGTTTTAATTGGAACACTTTTTCTGGATCTATCCAAAGTGCCTTTCTTTGGAGATGTAACAATCGGAATTGCAAAACAATTATATCCTAATTGGGAGCCAGCTGCTAGTACTATTGAACCATTGCAGTTTTGGTGGCTTCCACTTGTCAGTTATCTTTTCTTTATTAGCATAGCGTTTAAGGAGTATAGAGGATTATTTAATCATATTAGAGCTACTACTCCAAGACAAAATGTTGATAGAATTATTTCTTCATCTATAAGTCTTATTGATGGATATGCAACAGCTTTGCCGTTAGTTGGCGCTGCAATACTTTTGGTTAGTATAAAATTAGGACCTGAAATATTTTTAGGAATATCAGTTCCATTTGAAATTAAAGCATTGATTGTTTTAGCACTTGCGAAATTATTTGAACCGGTGCTTGATTACATTGGTGTAAAATTTCAGAAAGTTACAAATAGAGTGGATGATTATAAAGAACAGTTTTATCAAAAAATTCAATTACAGCAAACAGAAAAACTAATAAATTTATTTGAAGAGAATGGTAGTTCTGTAAACAAAGAAGTTGATTTACCAGTTGAATATTTAGTTAAGTACAGAGAAGAATTAGAAAAAATTAAAACTATAAGTTTTGAAACTTATCAGAATTTTCATGCACTAAATAAACTAACATCTCAAATAAATCAAAACCTTAAAGGGAATGAAGAACATTTGGATATCTTAAATCAACTTAGTAGAAATGTTGATTCGATGGCAACCAATTTATGTAACGAAGGAGTTTCTAGTTCGTTAAACAGTTTAGAACTTATTGTTAACAAAAGGTAATAACATGATTAGACGAAGTAGAGACGCAAAATTTATTATTTATCAAGTCCTTTACATTTTTGTAATTACTGTTCTTGCATTAAAAGGAGCAGAAATAAATCTTGGTGAAGTTGTTAAAAAAGAAGACGTTGTACAAAAAAGTGTTCGTGATTCTCTATTAACTATTGTTGACTCTTTAACAAGTTTAGGAATAAATTTTAATATAGAAGTTGATACAAATGTGGTTGAAGAGAATAAAGAACTTAAACAAAAATTAACAGTTCTTAATACGCAGTTTGCATCGCTATCAAAAAAAGTGAGAAATATTCCAAAACTTGATCCATCAGAATCTAATAAAAAACGAAAGTTGAAATCTAAGTTGCCTTCGCCATTTTCTAAGTCGCAAACATTTCTAAAATATGCTACTAACATAGCTGAAAATAAGGGTGATTACTCAGTTATAGTTTATGATCCAATAGCGAAAAAAGATCTAGTTGAAATTCCTCCGCATGCCAAAAGTGAGTTTGAACTTAGTAACCAAAATGAAGTAATTCTAAAATTTGGTTATCAAGAAGAAGTCATAAAAGTTGTTATTAATCTACCTCCCGAAGTTCTAATTGAAAAAGTTACAACCAAAATGGATAAATCAGATATTTATGCAAAGGACTTGCAAAGAACAACTTGCTTTACTGTTAAGGTACGCGACGAAAGACCTGAGCAAATAAAAGTTACCCATTCTGGACCAATTTCAGTAACTGGTCCGCAAAAAGATAAAAAGGGAAATCTTATTTATAATATCTCGTTAAATCTAGCAGCCAATGAAGATAGATTTAACAAGTGGGTAGATAGAAATGAACATTTAATAGATTCAGAAGATCGATATAAAGCTAATTTCTTTTTTACAGCGTTTGATGTTAAATCTAAACAAAAAGTACAAGTAGGGGAAAGCTTTTATTTTACAGAGTTTTCAAAATAAACTAACGGGAATTAAATGAAACCTAAAGCAATGTTGTTTGTTATTTTATTTACAGTTACATTTTTCAACATTTCAAAAGCCCAATCTGATGAACCGATTTTGTACTATCAAATGGAGCCATTAGACGATAGTCTTTTTGTGCTAATTCAAGAAAATTTATTTATCGATCCACCAGATCCTAAAGCAGAAATAATTGTTGATGTTAGAGATACAAAGAGTAGAACTATTCAAGTCAGAGGTTTATTATATCCACTCTTAGCTTTGCCAGAAGAGATAAGAGCTAGAGTTGTAACTTTCCCATTTAAAATTGATTTGCAAAACAACATAACTTATACCACAGTTTTTACAAATGTAATTGATAAAATGAAATTTGGAAAAATTACATCACCGCCAACTAAAACTCAAATTAGTTCTAATATGGGATATACAAATCCATACTTGCAATTGCTTGGAGGCGAGCGTTTTGGACTTCCTATCAAAAAAGATATTGGTATTTCAATGGGACTTGGAACTCCTTATTCTGGTCCAATGGAAAGTAATTTAGTAGAAGGTAACTTTCATATACTCGGATTTAGAGTTGGTATGTTTGCAGTAGTTGATGCATTTACAGAAATGAAAGAAACCAATAATCACAATAATTTATACGGAGCTGAAGGAATTCAAGTTGGTTACGTATTTCCATTTGGAAACTTCTTGGAGGTAAGCTATCATAAGATTACAAATGAGTTGCCGGAATCTTTTGTCTCCAGCAGACTTGAAAATTCATTAAATGATTTTGGCTACACACCTAAATTTATGACAGACTCTTATGTTAACTGGGAATTTAGATATCCATTAAGAATTTTGGGTGCAACAAGAGGAAAATTTTATACTGCAAAATATCTTAATGAATGGCATATAGGATTTGTAGGAAGGGAACTATCACTTGCTGGAAGTACATTCGATTTAAGGTTTGATGCTATGCCCAAAAGTGATGTTAGAAATCCACAATATTTAATTGATGTTACTGTACAGAGAATACTTGAATCATGGGGCTTTAGTGCATTCTCACTTGGACCAGCTGCAATTTTTTCTAAAACAGAATCTGGCAGTTTTGGTGTAACTTCAATTTTATTTAATATGAGAATTAAGGTAGGAACTTCTTTGTAACCAATGGAATAAATTATAATATTCAGATTTTTACTAAAGACCAAAGATGTCATTGCGAGGAGTTGTTGTTTGCGAAGTGGCAATCTGTTCCAAGTAAGTGAAGTAATTTGACAGATTGCCACACCAACACAAAACGTTGGATTCGCAATGACGGGATGTTGTTGAACTTTTTCCTTGAATTACTTTGAGATCAGTAAACAGTTCTCCAATATTTTCAATCATACTTTTATAGATTATCAAAAAAGTAATTTGAAATTTTATTGTACAAGTGAATTGCATCTTTACCACGAACACCGTGCCCATGACCAACATACGGATAATAATCTAATTGTTTATTTAAGTTAGCTGCTTTTTTTGCAAACTCAAGGGTGTTTTCCCAAACCACAGTAGGATCTGATGTTCCATGAACTAACAATAACTTGCCATTCAAATTATCCACATAATTTAATAAACTAGATTCTTTATAACCTTCGGGATTTGTCTCTGGAGTATCCATATACCTTTCTCCATACATAATTTCATAAAGTCTCCAATCAATAACTGCACCTCCACCAACTCCAACTTTATAAGTATCATTGGTTCTTAGCATTAACGAAGTAGTCATAAAACCGCCATAACTCCACCCAAATACTCCTATTCTTGTATCATCTATGTATGAAAGTGTTTTAAGGTGTTCAATACCAAGAAGCTGATCTTCAATTTCTTTCGTCCCAAGTTTTCTAAAAACTTCTTGCTCAAACTCTAAGCCTCTATTTCCGGAGCCTCTATTATCAATGGTGAAAACAACGTAACCATTTTGAGCCATATATTGAAACCAAAAATCGTATCGACCAAAGTACCATCTGTTTGTAACTAATTGTGCGTGAGGTCCTCCATATACATAAACAACTACAGGGTATTTTTTGTTTTCATCAAAATTTGTTGGTTTGATTAATCTGCAATATAAATCAAAATCATTTTCTCCTTTAATTGAAAATATCTCTGGATTACTGACTGAATAATCTATAATTGGGTTTATACTTTCTAGAAGAGTTGTTGTGGTATTTCCACTATCATCAATAATTTTTGTTATTCCTGGAGCAGATGAACTATTATACGAATCAATAAAAAAACTACCTTCTTCGTTCATTTTTACTTTATGTGTCCCAGGTTCCTTTGTTAATTTTAACATTTTACCAGTTTTTAGATTCACTTTGTAGGTATGTCTTTCAAGGGGGCTTTCTTTAGTTGTTGAAATAAAAATATTTTTACTATCCTTATCAAATCCTAAAATACTTTGAACTTCCCAAGGACCTTTGGTTATTTGCTTTAAGAGAGTTCCTTCAGTATTGTATAAATATAAATGTTGCCAATTATCTCTTTCGGAAAACCATAAAAACTTATCATTACTATTTGGTAAAAAGTGAAGTTGATTTTCTGGTTCAACATATTCATTGTCTTTTTCTTCAAACAATATTTTTATTTGTTTCCCAGTTGTTACATCATATTTAATTAAACGCATATGGTTTTGGTCTCTGTTAAGATGAGCGATATAAAAATATTGTTCGTTTGGACCCCAAGTTAAATTTGTTAAATATTGATCAAGTGGTTCACCAGTTTCTAACCAAATTGTTTTACCATTTTTGATATTATAAATTCCCACTTTAACATGATGACTTTTTTGTCCGGTCATTGGATACTTTATATTTTTCAACTTAGCTGGTGCAGTACCAATCTCAACTAGTGGATAATCAGTTACCATGCTTTCATCTTTTTGGTAGAAAGCAATATAATTACTTTTTGGCGACCAAAAAATTCCCTTAGTAATTCCAAATTCATTTCTGTGAACGCTTGTTCCGCTAACAATAGTGGAGCTTTCTTCATTTGTAATTTTGTTAATCTCAGATTTACATAAAACAACTGAAAGATTATTGTCTTCTGTAAAAGCAACATATTTGTTATTCGGTGCAATTGATTTGTTTGCAGCATTTTGACTAACTGTGTTTATTGACACTAGTTTATTAGAATTGACATCATAACTGTACAAACTGTTATCTTGCCAAAATGTAAATGTGTGCTCTGAAACCCAATTGTATCTAGGAAATCTTCCTAATTTATTTTCAATTCCAGTAGCTGTGAAACGCGAATTTATATTATTTAGAGAAGTTAATTTTTTTGACTTACTAGTAATAGCATCTATCAGTACTAAATTTTGACCAATAGAATCTGTGACAACTTGACTTACATTATTTGTATTAGGAATCCAATTTAATTGCTTAAGCCTTTCTGGGGCAAGAGTAGAGTATGAATTTTGTACTACATCTAACATTGTAAAATTTTTGTTTTGAGCGAACAATGTGATTGTAAAAATGAAAAAAAGAATATTCAATTTATTGAAATTCATTTTGTCTCCTTGATAGTAAAATGTTTTCTTTTATGGGATAAAGTTAATAAAAAGTACAAATATAAATAAGGAAATAGCTCCTTTGGTTAATGAAATACTGGTTCAGACTATATTTAGGTGGAAAAGAATATAAGTTCCCAAATATAATTTGTGCCATAGCGAGGAGTGTTCTTTACGACATGGCAATCTAATCACAGCAAAGGTTTATTATTTTACAGATTGCCACATTCAACAAAAGACATTGAGTTCGCAATGACAGATGTTTTTATCATTATTATTTACTTTGCATTGTTTTTCCCACCGAAAAAGCGTGTGAACCAAAATATTAAGAAATAAGCTTCTAATGGGTTCCTATTCAATTGAATTTTACAAAAATCTTTTATATATATTGTATTAAGAATTACACTGGAGAATGAAATTGAAAAAATTATTATTGATACTTATTAGTTTATTTATTTTGACCAACCTTAATTTAGCACAAGGAAAAGTTTATGTAGCTGAAATTGAGGGAATGATTGATTTAGGTCTTGCTCCATATATTCAGCGTGTTGTTAATGAAGCTGAAGAGAACTCAGCTTCTGCAGTAATTTTTAAAATTAATACGTTTGGTGGAAGAGTTGATGCGGCTACACAAATAAAAGATGCAATTATAAATTGTCCGGTTGAAACTTTTGCTTTCATAGATAAACGAGCAATTTCTGCTGGAGCACTTATCTCACTTTCTTGCGATAAAATTATTATGGTTCCCGGTGCATCAATTGGAGCTACTACTGTTGTAGATCAAACTGGTTCCAAGGTTTCGGAAAAATCACAATCATATATGCGTGCTGAGATGAGAGCAACTGCAGAAAGAATGGGAAGAAGAACTGATATTGCAGAAGGAATGGTTGATGAAACTGTTACTGTGGAAGGATTAGTTGATAGCACAAAACTAATTACGCTTACCTCCAAAGAAGCAATTAAGTATGGAATTGCTGATTCTATTATTTCAGATTTTGATTCTTTACTTATTGTCAATAATTTGCAAAGTGCTGATATCATTGATCTTAAAAGCAATTGGGCTGAAGATTTAGTGAGATTTCTAAATAATCCAATTGTGACATCTATTTTAATGATGATAATTATGGTTGGTGTTTTTACTGAAATTAAAACTCCAGGTTGGGGAATTGCCGGTACGGGAGCGGTAATTGCTTTAGCATTGTTTTTTGGGTCAGGTATTATTTTGGAATTAGCCTCAGTTTTAGAAATTGTAATTTTTGCAATTGGAGTAATTCTTTTAGTAGTTGAAATATTTGTCATTCCCGGTTTTGGAATTTTTGGTGCTGTAGGAATAATATTAATGGTTGGCAGTTTATTCTTGGGATTAATTTCAGATTTTCCAATGGTTGATTCTGACATGATTGCAATGGCAGTTATTCAATTGGCTGGAGCATTTGTTTTATCAGGTTTACTTATATTTACTCTCCTTAAATTTTTACCAAAAACTGCTATGTGGAATAAATTAATATTAAATAAAAATATAGATAAAAAATCAGGCTATACTGCTGAAGAAAGTGTTAAAGATATAGTAGGGAAGAGTGGTAAAGCTCATACTGATCTAAGGCCTTCTGGTACTGCAATGATTGAAAAACAAAGAGTTGATGTAGTTACAACTGGTGAATTTATTAAACGAGGATCTAAAATAAAAGTAGTTGCTGAAGAAGGTTCTAAAGTTGTTGTTGAGAAGATTTGAATATTTATAATTGTCTTGAAACATTTTACATTGTTGTGATAAACCAAAATATGTCATTTCGAAATGAGCTTGGTTTTTAAGTGATTGAGAAATCTTATAATTATAATGTTTATAAGATTTCTCACAAAAAGCCTGCCCGAAATGACAATCTTAAGAAATCCGAACTCCATTTTGGTTTAGTATATAAAACTCTGACTGCAATGTAACTTAAAATTATCTCAGTAAAACCATCTTTTTAGTTTCAACAAAGTTCTCTGTTTTTAGTTGGTAATAATAAATCCCCGAACTTAAACTTTTAGCGTTAAACTCTATTGAATAATTCCCACCGTTTTTTTCTTCATTTACAAGTGTTGCAATTTCTTTACCGAGAATATCGTAAATCTTGAGTGTTACATTTGTAGTGGACGAAAAATTTTCATTCGCTACTGGTGGAATGGAATAATTTATTATTGTTGTTGGATTAAATGGATTTGGATAATTTTGCTCCAAGTAAAATTCTGTTGGG
>Ga0209633_10002703_pt1 | contig 16893 bp, 16 predicted proteins | sample Cruoilmetagenom1_FD_187290 | JGI IMG/M metagenome (GOLD analysis project Ga0209633, IMG submission 187290) | Oil polluted marine microbial communities from Coal Oil Point, Santa Barbara, California, USA - Sample 1 (SPAdes) (version 2) | ecosystem: Environmental > Aquatic > Marine > Oil seeps ... | reverse complement strand
CTAAATCAAACTCTTTTAAAATCTTGGCGATTTGGGTCGGACTAAATTTACTTTTTCTCATAATTGCTGTTTAAAGTTAAAACTATTTTTACTCTTTTAAACAGTCCTATTTTTGGGGAAGCTTACAATATAACTAAAAAACCAATACTTATTGACAAGTAAAATTGTTGCAGGCTGATTATGGTAATGTAGCTTAGTTAGTTATATGATAGGTTTTTAGAAACCGAACATTTTTCAGATCCTATAAAACAACAATTAAATACACTTAGTAACGCTGAACAAAATAATTTGTTTGAATCTATCTATCAATTGATTTTTAAATTGAATTAAGTAGATATTTTAACTGTTCAACGTACGTGTTTAAGATGTCGTTTTCATGAAAAAATGGGCAAACAATCGTATTGTAATTTATTAGAAAATAACCTAAAAAATTCTGAAATTAGAATAGATTGTGATGAGTTTGAATTAATGAAAGTATAATCTATTTTTTTCCTCTCTAAAAAACTTCATCGAGATTCCCTTTAGGGTTAGGGCAAAAAGTCGATGAAATGGCTAAAAATGAAATAGTGGCTGAATTATTAATTCATTCATTTGATAAAGAAATTAAATCTTAGAACTTAAAGATTTAAAAAACACATAGCCAAAACCTACAAAGAGCATCAAGTGAAACGGAAACAATCCAAAGTCTCCTCCTTGGTCTCCAACGACGAAAGCACTATACATTCCAAAAGCAAAATATAGCATTAAAACACCTTCAATAATTACATGTGGTGACACTTTTTGACGTAAGTATTTATTGTTTTTCCAGTTGTCTTTAAATTTTTTAATATTAAATTTTGGTGTCCTAACAAATTCGCTCTTTTTACCAATATGGCCTTCAATTACTGCAATAGAATTATGGAGTGAAAAACCCATAGCTATTGAGAAAAATGTTAAGAACATCCCAATATACCCAAAGAATTTTTTAAAACCACTGCCATAAATACTACGATACATATACCAATAGCATACAAAGAAAATAATTGTACTCATTACAAAGAAACTCATTATGTAAAAGTAGTTTCGTAAATGTGCATATTCATTTTTAATATATAGCATAGGAATACTTAAAACAGCAACCGTAAATATGCTTAAAAACATAGTGCTATTCAATAAATGAAGCAAGCCGTGTATTTTGGTTTTTGTAGAAATATTTTTAGACTTAATAACACTCCATTGCATTTTTCTAAAGTTCTCTGCTCCGCCTTTATTCCATCGAAATTGCTGAGAGCGTGCTGCACTAATAACAATAGGTAATTCTGCAGGAGTTTCAACATCTTCAAGATATTTAAATTCCCAATTCTTAAGTTGCGCTCTATAGCTTAAATCTAAGTCTTCAGTAAGTGTATCTCCTTCCCAATTACCTGCATCGATAATACACTCTTTTCTCCAAACACCAGCAGTACCATTAAAATTAATAAAATGTCCTTTGCTATTTCGTCCTACTTGTTCTAAAGTAAAGTGCGCATCTAAAGCAAATGCTTGAATTTTTGTTAAGATTGAGTAATTTCTGTTTATGTGTCCCCAACGTGTTTGAACAACACCAATTTTTTCATTTTTAAAATATGGAATTGTACGTTTTAGCCAATTAGGTTGCGGTAAAAAATCGGCATCAAAAATGGCAATAAATTCACCTTTAGCAATTTCTAAACCTTCTTTAAGTGCACCAGCTTTAAAGCCACTTCTATCGGTTCTAGTAATATGAGTAATATCTAAACCTGTTTTAGCAAGTTGTGCAATGTGTATTTTTGTAGTTTCTACGGTTTCATCTGTTGAGTCATCTAAAACCTGAATCTCTAATTTATTTTTAGGATATTCTAAAAGTGCAATATTATCTAACAAACGCTCCATCACATACATTTCGTTAAAAACAGGAAGCTGAATGGTAACTAATGGAATTTCTTCAGGATTTGAAAAATTGAAAGTATCACAGTCTTTTCTTTGCTTTTTTGAAGAAAGGTAGTTATAAAGCAAGTTAAGTTGTGCTAAAGCATACATGAAAATCAGTACTATAGCAATAGTATAAATTACAATTATGGTATATTGAAGATAGATCACTTAAAACTATATTTAAAAATCCATGCTAGGATTTTTACGCCTGCAAAGATAGCACCTTTTATCGTACCTGAAACTTTTGAGACACCTATTCTGTTTCTGTAATTTACAGGGATTTCTCTATAACTAAACTTCTTTTTCAATGCTTTTAATTGCATTTCTACCGTCCAACCATAAGTTTTGTCTTCCATGTTTAGATCCAACAACTTCTCATATTTAATAGCTCTAAATGGTCCCAAATCTGTAAAAGTGGAACGGAAAAAGAGCTTCATTAATCTAGTAGCTAACCAATTACCAAATATTTGCGGAACAGTCATTGAGCCTTCTTCGCGGAGTTCTTTTACTCTTGAACCAACAACAAAGTCTATATCGTCTTCTATAATAGGTTGAACAATTTTTGTCAGCTCTTCAGGATAATCACTAAAATCACCATCTAAAAACACGACGATATCTGGTTTTTCTTCCAATTTTGAAACATATTCCATTCCTTTCAAACAAGCATAGCCATAGCCTTTTTGTTTCTCAATTAGAACAGTTGCTCCGGCATTCTCAGCGTTGATTTCAGTATTGTCAGTAGAATTATTACTAACTACAATAATTTCATTGACAATAGAAGGAATATCTTTTACGACTAGAGGAATTGATTCTTCCTCATTAAAAGCAGGAATGATGACTACGATTTTGGTCATTAATTTAAATCTGATAATTTATTTTCTTTCTTAAATGATTTTAAATCGGTCCATTCTTTAACCTTTTTACCTTTTGAATACTTTACAACGGAAGTCAATTTTTCATTTTTGTACATTAAGCAATAGCCATTTTTTTTGTTGTTTGTTATTTGACATTTATAATTAATTTTTTCATTTTTATTATAGAATAACCACCAATCTTGCTTTTTACCATTAACAAAATGTCCTTCGGATATCTTTTGTCCATTTGAGTTGTAAAATTGCCAATAGCTAGTGAATTTTCCTAACTTAAATTCACCATCTTTTTCTAATTCACCATTTTTATGATAAAACTTCCAATAGTCTGTTGCTTTTCCGTTTTTGTAGCGTCCTGTTTTAGAAGGTTTTCCATTAGGATAATAGAATTTCCAGAAGTCAGCGCGTTTTCCACGATTATAATTTCCTTCTTCACTAAGTAAGTTGTTATTATATGTTTTCCAATAACCAGTCTTTAGCCCTTCTTTATAAAGCCCATGTTTTTGAAGATTACCAGAAATGTCATAAAATTCCCAGAAACCATTTTGTTTACCATTTTTAAAATTCCCTTTTTTTGAAAGTTTTCCATTCTTATGATAGAATACCCAAAAGTCCGTTTTAAGATTGTTTTCAAGCCAACCTTTCGAATTCATATTTCCGTTTTCAAACAGATTCTTTTGATAGGTTTTTTGCCCAAAAACAAAAGATGAAAAAAGAAAGAAAATAATAATTAGTCGCATTACTTTTGATTTACTAATTCCATTAGGTCAACATCATTTCCTAATAAAACTTCAGTCGGATTAATTCTCCCTTTCATACTATCATTCTCTAATTTTAATACACCTCTTGGGCAAACAGCAGAACAAATACCACAGCCAACACAACTAGACCTTACTATATTTTCACCCTTTTGAGCATAGTGTCTTACATCAATTCCCATTTCGCAACTGTTAGAACAGTTTCCGCAAGAAATACATTGACCACCATTAGTTGTTATTCTGAACTTTGAAAATAAACGTTGTTGAAATCCTAAAATAGCTGCCATAGGACAACCAAACCTACACCAAGAGCGACTTCCTAAGATTGGATAAAAACCTGTGCCAATTACACCAGAAAAGATTGAACCAATGTATATGCCATAAGTAGATCTTAAATCTCCAGCTTTTATATAGAAAATATGATCCGTTGTACCTGTGAAATGCATGATTAATAATAATGTTACTACAGCAAAAAATCCGATAGCACCATATTTTGCATCTTTACCCAATTCCTGTCTTTTAAAAAACATGACTACTGCAAAGACTAAGGTTAAAAAGCCAATAACTAAAGAGATAAAAACACCTCTTGTTAGCCAAAAAGCATTACTGTCGTAACCTAAATAAGTGTAAATCATAGCAGTTGTCATTACTACCGAAAAAACCAATACTAAGTGAATTAACCAACGCTCTATTTTCCAAGCAGACATTTTTTTAGACGATAATTGTCTAAACGAATCTCCTGCGGTTTCTGCTAATCCGCCACAACCACAAACCCAAGAACAATACCAACGTTTACCAAATTTGTATGTTAATATAGGCGAAATAACAAAGATTGTAATGATACCAAAAAGAATTAAAGCTAAGCCTATATTTCCATTAGAAAGAAACGCTTTTACAGACCACTCATCAAAAATATAGTAGTTTAATGGCCACATTGATTTTAGGTCGTAGTAAGGTAAATCGCTATTCATTACGTACATAAATTCAGGAATCAAAAAAGCAAAACCCAATTGAAAGAACATTACCGAAACCGTACGAATTTGTTGGTAGCGATTGTGTCTGTATTTAAGTATGAATTTATAACCAAAGGCTAAAATTGCAACAGTATAAAGTGTACCATATACAAACCATTGACTAGCATTTCTACCACTTAATAATTGACTTAAAGGGTCAAATAAACTAACTAAACCTGTATTGATTCTGTGATCTTCATTGACCATATCTAATCCTAAATACTGCGGATAGAAGTAAAGTACTATATAAAACCCTGTTAGGATAACACCAACAATCCAACCCCAAACTCCACGAGAAGAAATGGATTTAAACCAAACACCATCATTCTTTATACCTTCTAATTTGTTTAGGTAAGCATCTCTAGAATAAACGATTGTACCAATTGTAATTAAACCTAAAGCCAATGTTAAGAATACAGCTTTGTTTGGGAAATTGGTATTAAAAAGCGCCAAGGCTAATATGAATAATCCAATAATACCTCCTGTAAGCGCTAATTTTTGTTTGGTTGAAATATCTACAGCATCTGGTTTTGCTAAAGACATACTATGATTTAGTTTATTACTCATTTTTATGTTTTTTTTTAGACCTCACAGGTTTTTAAAACCTGTGAGGTCTCCTTAACTATTGAACTGGTTGTAATTGTTTTTTATAAGCGGAAAGAATTTCGTTTTCAAATGTTGAATAAAACTCAGGGTCAAAATTGGCTTTTGGTAAATGATTCATTACGTAATCTACATCACGTTTTTCTGTTAACCATTTGTCAAAAATTTCATGTCGCATTCTAATTCCGAATGTGTTAATTCCTATAAATTCATTAGTTTTTGTGTTGTAGTTAACTGTAATACACTTAGTATCATCTGCATGCTTCCAATGGAAATGTGTTTCATTTTCTCTTGGCTTAGCAAATACCCAACCGTAAGTTTGGTATTCAATATCTAAAAACTTAGCAGAATTAAACCAATGTCCTGGTTTATACTCAATACGATTGCCACAAAGGGTTTGAGCCAAAGTTTCTCCCATCATACGACCTGTGTACCAAACGGCTTCAATTGGTCTGCGATTTCCAATAGCTTCATGCTGTTCGGCACAATCACCAATAGCATAAACATCTTCAATATTAGTTTCGAGAAAACGATTCACTTTTATACCACGACCAGTTTCAATTTCAGAATCTTTTATAAAATCTATATTTGGAGATACTCCAGCTGTTAAACCAACCACAGTACAAGGCAATTCTTCACCAGTTTCTTCTAAGATTACTGATTTTACGTTTCCGTTTTCGTCAGATTTTATTTCTTTTAAATTTGTTGAAAGTCGTAAATCAATGTGATGATTTTTAATATGTCTATTAATCATTTCGCTTTCACCTTCTGGTAAAACACCATTCCAAAAACTAGATTCACGCACTAAAAATGTCACAGGAATATTTCTAGAATTTAGCATTTCAGCCAATTCAATACCAATTAATCCGCCACCAACAATTACAGCACGTTTGCACACTTTATTATTTGGAGCATATGCTTCAAGATTGTCTAAATCTTGTTTGCTGTACATACCCATTACGCCTTTTAGATCTTGTCCTGGCCAACCAAACTTATTAGGTTTACTTCCTGTTGCAATTATTAATTTATCATATTGCAAAGTGTCTCCTTCAGCAAAATGAAGCGTTTTAGATTTTGTTTCAACTGTTTTTACATAACCTTTCTTGAGTTCGATTCTGTTCTTTTTCCAAAACCAATCTTCATAAGGTTGTGTATGTTCAAACTTCATATGTCCCATATATACATACATTAATGCAGTACGCGAGAAGAAATATTCTGTTTCGGCAGAAATAATAGTGATTTTTTTATCTGAAAGTTTTCGGATATGTCTTGCTAGTGTAACACCAGAAATTCCGTTTCCTATAATAACGATGTGCTCCATGTAATTAGATTGTTAGTTAGTTTACATCATATAAACCTCAAAAAGATCGACCAAATTGGTCTATTTCCTTTATATTTCAATATATAATAAAACCGTAGCAGTTATTAGACTATGCTTTCATTTTATATATCATCTAAGGAAAAAATAACTCAAATTTAGCTTTCAATAATTTTAATATTGAACTCATTTATTTGATGTCTGTCGAATTTAAAGGTAAGAACTTAATCGAGGTGTTCTATTTAGAAAGGATTTAAATTAAAAACATCATGTAAGGTTTCTACGAATAATAAGATTTCAATTTTTTTTTAAACAATGTAAGTTAGCTAACATTTGTTACGACAGAAAAGCCATTACTTTGTTAAACTAATTATTTTTCACATGAATAATCACATAAATAAATTTATTCTAATAGTGTTTTTGTTTTCGGTATCGTTAACAAACGCTCAAAACCTAAATTCCTTCCTTACCAAAGCCAACGTATTTTTTGGTGAATATGTAAAGAATGGAAAAGTTGCTTATGCAGATATTATTAAAGATCAGTCAACTATAGATGAACTTTTAAAAATAGCTAGTGATATTTCTGTACAAGAGTCCAATGCTAAAAACTATCAAGCCTTTTGGATAAATACTTACAACTTTTCAGTTATAAAAGGCATTATAGATAATTATCCAACCAAATCACCATTAGATACTAAAGGCTTTTTTGATAAGACAACTTATAGTTTAGGCGGCAAAAAAATCACCCTTAACGATATAGAACATAAGTTGCTTAGAGCAAAATTTAAGGATGCACGCTTTCATTTTGTTTTAGTTTGTGGTGCAATTGGTTGTCCTCCATTAATTGATAAGGCATATATGCCAGAAACTTTAGATAGGCAATTAGAAACACAAACAAAAAAAGCATTGAATGGTAGTTTTTTAAAAGTGAACACAAAAAAGAAAAAAGTACAAGGCTCTGAGATTCTAAAATGGTACAAAGAAGATTTTACAATGAATGGAATGACAGAAATAGAGTTTATAAACAAATACAGAACAGATAAAATACCAGATGATTTTAAGTTAAGTTATTTTACATATAACTGGAGTCTGAATAAACAATAGAATCTTTTTGAAAAAAGGGATCTCAAAATAACCAAACTAAACAATAATAAGATTCCCATTTTCATGGGAACAAAAAAAAGCAATGATGAAAAAGATTAGTATAGTATTAATAGCATTAATGACTTCGTTTTTAGGATTTTCTCAAGAAGATGAAGATTCACAGAAGAGTGTGATTCAGGAATATACACCTTCAAAATTATTAGATAAAGGACAATGGGATATTAAATTTTTTAATAGTATTTATACGCAAACGGAACAAACAAATGCCAGGAGTAAGTCTGTGACTATTGACAGGCAAACATTTTTTACAAACACAACAGAGATTTACACAGGAATCAGTAATAATTCGAGAATTAATATAGGTTTAGTTTTTCAAGTACGTTCTAATGCGTTAAGTGGGCAGGGAGCTTTAGATGTTTTAAGTTTTGAAGATAATGGTAACGACAGACGATCTGGTTTAACAACCATAGCGCCTTCAATTCGTGTTCAACCTTTTAAAACTATTCCAAATTTTTCATTTACAAGTTCCTTTTTTATTCCAGTATTTGAAGATCAACCAGGCGGATTCCTAGATCAAAGGAGCTTTGCTTGGGAAACAAAATTTTTCTATGATAAAACATTTGGAGGCAATAAATGGCAATTGTTTACAGAAGCAGATTTAAAATTTAATTTTGGAGATGACAGAACAAATGTTGCTGTAGATGAAAATGATGGTGAAAGATTTGCAGGAACCAGTTTGTTTTTGCCTTTTAGTGCTTTCTTAAGTTATTTCCCTTCTTCAAAATCTACATTATTCGTAAATGCACAACAAACATTTTTAGTAGGTATAGATAATCCACAATTCTCTGGTGATGAAGGTAATTTTTCTCAAAATGGCACCCAATTAGGTTTTGGAGGAAAGTATCAATTAACAGATGTTTTAAATTTAGAAGCTTCATTTAGTAAATTTGTAAGAGGAAATAATTTTCAAGGTTTGGGCCAAACATTTAGTTTAGGTTTAAGAGCATTGTTTTAGTCTTTAGTATTAAATTAGGAGTCTAAAATAATTATATATGATTTTTAGATTCCTTTTTTTATGTTTTTTTATCACATCATGTTCTGCGCAACAAGAGAAAATAAATGGCGTAAGTTTTGTTGCTTCTCCAATTAAAATTAATGAAACGCATACTAATCCTGTAATTAATGTTGGTGCTAATTATGCTGCGATTATGCCTTTTGGTTTTATTAAAAATTTAGAACATCCAGAAATTGTACATAATACCAATCGTCAATGGTTTGGAGAAACTAGAGCAGGAGGTAAACAGTATATTGAAGAACTCAAAAAAAAGAATATTAAAATAATGGTTAAACCTCAAATTTGGGTTTCACGAGGTGAATTTACGGGTAATATTAAGATGTCTTCCGAAGAGAATTGGAAAGCATTAGAAGATTCTTATACAAGCTTCATATTGGAATATACAGAATTAGCAGAAGAAGTAAACTCTGAAATCTTATGTATAGGAACTGAACTCGAATTGTTTATAAAACATAGACCAGAATATTGGTCTAATCTGATAAAAAAAATCAAAACCATTTACAAAGGAAAGTTGACTTATGCTGCCAATTGGGATGAGTTTAAACGTACACCATTTTGGAGTGAAGTTGATTTTATAGGTGTTGATGCTTATTTTCCGTTAAGTAAAAATAAAACACCTACAGTTAAAGACTGTAAAGTTGGATGGCAAAAACATAAAGCTGTGATTAAATCACTTTCAGAAAAATACGAAAAGCCAATTTTATTTACGGAATATGGTTACCGAAGTATGGATTATACTGGTAAAGAACCATGGGAAAGTGATCATACCATACAATCCTTAAATTTTGAAGGGCAAACCAATGCAACACAAGCTTTATTTGAAGAATTTTGGTCAGAAGAGTGGTTTGCTGGAGGTTTTGTATGGAAATGGTTTCATGACTATGAAGAAAGTGGAGGAGAAAAAGACAACCAGTTTACTCCACAAAATAAACCAGCAGAAGCGGTTATAAAAGACTATTTTAAAAATAAAGAATGAGGAATTTAACTTATGTATTAGTCATACTTTTTCTTACATCTTGTTCAACTAAGGACTCTAGTCCTATAACGAATAGCACCAGTTTATTATCTGCATATATTGAAGATAGAGCAATTGAAATGGGAGCAGTTATAGCTTGTGCAGGAAATAACAGTGTAGACACAGATGTCGTAGAAATTTATTTTTACCCTAAAAACAATGCTGTAAATTATAAATTGTATGAAACCAATTCTAGTGAGGTGAATCCAAATGATTTTTCAAATTATAGTTTAGTAACTATTAGTGATGTTCCTTTTTTTAACGGATATCTTAGAAAATTTGAATACTCATTTACTTTTGAGCGTTGGTTTATTGTGTCCTATGAGCTTGATGATGAAATTAAGTTATCTAATCCAATTAGAACTAAAAATTTAACCCAACCAACCTTGTTTTCAGACCAAATAGACATTAATCAAGATCAATCACTTATGCCGTTTTTTAGTTGGAATGTTAATTCTGAAGAAAATAATGCGATTTTCTTTCAAGTTTTATCCACTACAGATAATAGTTTGTTATCAGGAACTTATACTTTTGAAAATCAGTTTCAATATTATAAAACAGAAAACGTAGTTTTAAATATTACAAATGGCATACCTCCTAATCTAACGCTTGGACAAGAATATAACTTTACAGTAATGGATGTAAGTGAAGATAATTGGGTAAACGAACTATTTATTTTACAATTTATACTAGAATGATACGAATTATAATATTATTTTTCTTCTTAAACTTTTGTTGCATAGGTTTTTCGCAGAATAAAGTAGCAGATTTAAAAGTGCAAGGCAATAAAAAGTTGAAGTCATCTTTCGTAAAAAAAATATCAAATATCAAATCTGGTGTCAAGCTCGACTCTTCAGTCATTGAAGCAGATATCAAACTTCTTAAGCGTTTACCATCTATAGCACATGCTTCGTATCAGGTTTTTCCGGCAGGAAACAATAGTTACAATGTATTTTATAATATTGAAGAGAATTTTACTATAATTCCATCGGCAAATGTATATACCACAAATGATGATGAATTTGCTTATCGTTTAGGTTTATATGAATTTAATCTGTTTGGTCAAAACATAACCTTTGGAGGCTTTTATCAAAAGGATATCTACAATTCGTTTGCGGTAAATTTTAGAGCACCATATTTGTTTTCGAGACAGTTTGGTTTGGCGATTAATTATCAAGATTTAACGACACAAGAACCTGTTTTTTTTGGTGGTACCACAGCAGATTATAAATACAATAATGAGTCTTCAGAAGTTTTAGGATTATTTCAACTAAATTTTAATAATCGCTTTGAGTTTGGTGTCAATTATTTTACAGAAGATTATGAATATAAATCTGGAGCAACAGATTCTAGTATTCCACAGGTTTTAAAAGTTCATAAATTATTATATAAGTTAATTTATGAATATAATAATCTTAATTATGATTATCAATATGTAGAGGGTTTTAGAAGTATTTTTAATTTTCAGTACGTAACTACAAGAGATGAATCACAGCTGCCAGCATTTTTAATTGGATGGAATGATTTTCAATACTTTAAACGTTTAGGGACAAAAGGTAATTGGGCAAGTCGTTTACGTTTAGGAATTGCGACAAACAACGATACTCCTTTTGCTCCATTTTCAGTAGACAATAACTTAAACTTAAGAGGTGTTGGTAACACTATAGATAGAGGTACAGGAGCCATCGTTTTAAATACAGAATACAGACATACGCTTTATGAAAAAGATTGGTTCTCGTTACAAGGGAATGCATTTATTGATGCAGGTAGTTGGCGAAATCCTGGTGGTGATTTAGGTGATTTTAGCGATTCTCAAAACTTGCGTGTATATCCAGGTGTAGGACTGCGTTTTATTCATAAAAAGATCTTTAATGCCATTTTTAGAATCGATTATGGGATTGGAATTACACCAGATTCTACACAAGGATTGGTTTTTGGAATTGGACAGTATTTTTAGTGAGACTCAAAATAAACAAGGACTTTGCTAGTAGTTTGTTTTGCTAGTCTAACTAATCCGGTTGAAGAACGGGATCTTTCTGTTTCTATTTGTAAATTCAATACTTTAGTTTTGTAGAAAACAAAACTAATATGCGAACACTTGCCATAGGAGATATTCATGGGGGGTTTAAAGGCCTAATTCAACTTTTAAAAAGAGCTAAGGTTACAGAAAGTGATACCTTAATTTTCCTTGGAGATTACGTAGATGGTTGGAGCGAGTCTGCTCAAGTTATTCAATACTTAATGAACCTTTCTAAGACAAATAGGTGTGTTTTTATAAAAGGAAATCACGATGTTTGGTGCGAAGAGTGGTTAACTTATGGCATTATAAATGATGTTTGGTTTAATCATGGAGGAAAAGAAACCATTGAGAGTTACAATGGTTTTTCAAAAGAAGAAAAATCAAGCCATCGCGATTTTTTTGAAGATATGCATTTATACTATATTGATTCAGAAAAGCGACTTTTTGTACATGCAGGTTTTACGTCTATGTATGGAGTTGAAAAAGAAACTGATATAAGAAACTTTTACTTTGATAGAACACTTTGGGAAATGGCTAGAACCCTAAATCTAAATAAGGTTAATAAGGATAAACGCGCAAAAATTGATGCTAGGTTCTCATTTTATAATGAAATTTACATAGGTCACACACCAACAATTAATTTTAATCAAGATAAACCAATGCATGCATTAAATGTATGGAACGTTGATACAGGAGCAACATTTACAGGTAAATTATCTGCCATTGATATAGCAACAAAAGAAGTTTTTCAAAGTGATATTTTGAAGGGTTTGTATCCTGATGAGTTGGGTAGGAATAAAGAGTAATATTCTTTAAAACAATGAATTTTAATATCAAAACAAAGCGACTCCTCTTTTATTGGGTGTCAAGTTTTATCATTGCTACAGTAATGTATTATTTACTATGGCTTATAATGCCCAGTCATCGTGTTTTTGGTTCATACTATAGAATGCTAATGTATCAAAGTGCATTTCCATTTCAATATATAGCGATTCCCTGTTTCTTTTATGGCATATTAGCAACTCTTTTTACTGGTAAGTTTAAAAAGAGTAGTATGAAAGGTCGAATTTTAATTACAATTTTAATTGTGCTTCTAACGATTCTCCTTAGTTCTCCTTTTGGTGGCATGTTATGGCATTATCATGATATGAAATTTGGGTATTTTCCTGAACATTGGATTTCAAAAATGATTAGTAACGGGTTTTTTATGGGAATTGAAATGGGATGGATAATCATTTTATTATCTTTTCCTTACAATATATTTGGCTCAATTGTATGTTATTTTTTAATAAAAAAAGGAACTGAAGTCTTCAGGAATAAAAAAAAGTTATTTTATAAATAAGAGCATCTTTAACAAACATACTTCTTGTAATAAGCAAACAACTCATCAGCAGAAGCACCAAACCATTTTTTTACATAAATAGTCCAGAAGTGGTATTGTAGTTTCCAAACACCATGTTTTTTATATAAACGAGCTGAAGTTGTGATTTTTTCATTGATAACCACAAATTCTTTTCTTGCATATAACTCATTGATTAAGATATTGTCCTCATAAATAATATAAGATTCATCATAACCTCCAATCTCATCAAAAAGTGCTTTTGAGATAAATTGACTTTGGTCTCCACCTCTACAAGCGCGCCAAGAAAATTGGGTCAACCAGCTAGCTAGTTTTAACCACCAATGGTTACTGTCAAATTGCATTCTAAAGCAACCTGCTTTATTACCCTTTTTAATTTCGTTAATGATGTGCTGGTCAAAATTTTTTGGAGGAAAAGAATCGGCATGCAAAAAATATAAAATGTTTCCAGTGGCATTTTTAGCGCCAAGATTCATTTGTTTTGCACGCCCTTTTGGCGAATTAATTAAACATATTTTTGATTGACTCTCTAATTCTAAACTGTAACGTTGAGTCTGTCCAAGTATTGTTTCAGCATCTGTAGAATCGTTACCAGACCTACTAGGTTTCAAAAACCTAGTAGGTCTTATCTGGTCTAAAGTCCCATCCACACTTCCGCCATCAACAACAATAATTTCAGAAATATTATCAGAATCAGAAATCGAAATAAGATGCTGTAATAAATTGCCAATAATTTCAGCTTCATTTAAAACAGGAATAATTATTGTGATTTGGTGTTTAATCATTCAAATCCCAATTATAATCTGTATAATTTTTCTTAGCTGAATTAGAAATAGACACATCTGAATATTGATTTAGAAAATCAATCAAACTTCCATCTTGCTCAAAATCTTTTTTAAACCACTTAAAGATTTTTGAAAGTTTAATGTTGTCTTTTGAAAGTTCATTTTTAGACGTATCTGCTAAGAACTCTTTAGTAGCATTAGTTAATTGTTCTTCTAAGTTATTCGCAGTAAAAGCTTCATTCTGTAATTTAGGGCAAGAAATAGAAGCACAAACAATAGCAAAATGAATTCTAGGTTCATTCATTTTACGCAATATTTTGTGTTCAATATCATTAAGGTTAATCCATTTATCACCGAACTGCCATAATCGTTGATCCCAAGGGTCTTTAATATTTTTTATGCTTTTTGTTGGATAATTGCGTAGAATTAAATCTATGGTTAAGGCATTGTATGCGTTTATCCAATAAGATAGTTTTTCGTTTTTAGACCATTCTTCAGTTGGTAAATTATGACTTAAATGATCGATATAGATGTCTAATTGAAATCGGTCTTCTCTTATTTTTTGATAGTAAACATTACCATTCTCAGATACAAATTGTTGTAATAGTTTGTTCCATCTGCTGTGACTGAAAGTAGATGTTTTAATTTGTTTTGGTGGTTTTGGTGGAAGAGGTATAACGGTTTCCTTCACATCAATATCATTAGGTGGTTGTAGCGGTTCAGGAATAGAAGGAGTTTCAATGATATCTGGTGTTTCTGTCACGACAACTATATCATCATTAGTCGTTGGTTGACTTTGAATTGCTTTTTTGGTTCCACAACACGACGAAATACATAAAAAAGTTAAAATGAAAAAAGAAATAGACTTCATGTTATATAATTTAGTATTAAGATTCCTGCTTTCGCAGGAATAATATTATCTCTTAGCAACAACCTCCACCATCATAGTGATAAGTAGATTCTGAAAAATAAATATCATTTCTACCTAAAGTTTTTAATTGACCTGCTGTTTTATCACAAATCGCAAGAGGTTGATTTTTTAGTAAAATGTGTCCTGCCTTATCATCAAAATAATCTTCGTCTCCATAATAAATAGCTGCTTTACCTGTAAAAACACAAGGACCATCTGCTGGCATAGGATCTTTAATAGCTGCAACTTCGATAGATTCTATATAAATCAATTCATCTGTCGGATAATTTTTAGGATCAAGAATTCTGTATGGTTTTCGGGCTCTAATTTCTATAGTACCAAATCCAGCATCAGTTAAGGCTTTTACATATTCAGCAATTGGTAAACTACCACTTAAGCACAATGCTCTAAGACGATCGTCATTACGTAATTCGTCATTCATAGGTTGCTCACACGTTGGATCACTCATTACCAATTTACCATGCGGTTTTAAAACACGATACATTTCTGCGATAGCTTTCTTTAAATCTTCAGCTTTAAAAATGTTGAATAAACAGTTTTGGGCAGCAACATCTATAGAATTATCTTCAACATTTAAGTTTAAGGCATCACCTTTTACAAGGTCTACAAATTCAGATTTAAACCAGTCGTTTTGCTCTTCTGCTAATTTGAAATTTTTACGAGATGCTTCTAGCATTTCATCTACAACATCAATTCCAACAACTCCTCCTTTTTGTCTGTTGAAATATGAAAATTGTAATAATTCCATTCCTCCTCCGACACCAACGTAAAGCATTTTTGGATTATTGGTTAAATCTCGTGCATGCACTGTAGAACCACAGCCGTAGTTCATTTCTTGCATAATTTTCGGAATCTTTAAGCCAGGTAATTCCCAAATAGGATTTGTAGTACAGCATAGACCAACATCTGGTGTTAATGCCGCTTCTTTATATAAATCGTTTGTAGCTTCTAAGTAACTCATTTTTCAGTCTTCAGTTTTTTAGTTATCAGTCTTCAGTCCTCAATTTTACGTATTCAGCATGACTGAAGACTGCAAACTGAGCACTGCCAACTTTAAAGTGTTTTTATCAATTCTTTAAATAATGTAATCATATTCGGTTCTGCTTTGGTAGCCATAGCAATAATTTCGGCTATATCAACCGGTTTTAAATTATTTGGGTCGCATTCGTCTGTTAAAACAGATACTGCAGCAGTTTTTAAGTTTAAGTGATTCGCAACAATAATTTCTGGCACTGTACTCATGCCAACAGCATCTGCACCAATGGTTTTTAGCATCCGGTATTCTGCTCGCGTTTCTAATTGAGGGCCAACCACACTCGCATAAACACCTTTATGTAATGTTATGTTATTGTCTTTGGCGATGTTTTCAAATTTCTCATTGATGTCAGCATCGTAAGGTGCACTCATATCAGTAAATCGCTCACCTAATTCCGAAACCCCTTTAAAGGCTAAAGGAGAACTTCCTTGTAAATTAATGTGATCGTCAATAAGCATTAATTCTCCTTTTTTAAAGTCTAAATTAATTGCGCCAGCAGCATTAGAGACTAATAAGGTTTTTATACCTAATTTTTCCATAATACGAACAGGAAACGTAACATCTTGTAATGAGTAGCCTTCATAAACATGAAAGCGGCCTTGCATTACAACTACTTTTTTTTCTGCTAATAACCCATAAACTAATTTACCTTTATGGAATTCTACAGTAGCCGTTGGAAAGTTTGGAATGTGATTATAACTCACTTCTGCAATAATTTCAATTTCTTCTATTAATTGCCCTAAACCAGTACCTAATATGATGCCAATTTCAGGGTTTTCAAAGCCTTTGCTTTCCAGGTATTCGGTGCTTTCAGTAATATATTTAATCATTAAGTTGCTGTATTTTCTCTTGTAATTTTAAATTCGCTTTATAAAAAGCTGAAGCAATTAAATCTTCATAAGTATCAATATCGTTAAGTGGCTCTAAGGTACCGACCGAAACATTAAGTCTTTGTAACTCTTGTAACGTTTCATTAAGTAAACTTGGTTGACTCCATGGTTTATTTATAAAGATGGATTCTTCCATTTTAGATAAGCCAATAAGATAATAACCTCCATCTTCTGCTGATCCAAAAGC
>Ga0209633_10002702_pt1 | contig 16897 bp, 16 predicted proteins | sample Cruoilmetagenom1_FD_187290 | JGI IMG/M metagenome (GOLD analysis project Ga0209633, IMG submission 187290) | Oil polluted marine microbial communities from Coal Oil Point, Santa Barbara, California, USA - Sample 1 (SPAdes) (version 2) | ecosystem: Environmental > Aquatic > Marine > Oil seeps ... | reverse complement strand
TTGTAATCGCAATCACAGAAAGGGTACAGATAAGGATAGGAAGCATCACCCATCTTGGTTTTCTAAAAACTACACCCAAAACAAGTATGAGAAGGAGTATAAGTATGCTACCATAAATGAGTAAGTCACTCTTCACAAAACCAACAATGTCGTTGGAGATCATTTGAACGCCACCTAAAAAGAATGTAGCCTTAGCTTGGTACTTTGTCATGAGAGCACGAATGTCATTGATGTTGTCATTGTCCAGTATACGTTGTTTGTCTCTGTGTTTTTTAAAAGCTTTATTGACTTCTTTGAGCGCCTGTTTTTCCTCTTCTGACAGTGAAGAGAGCTTTTGTTTGTGTAGCAAGGTATTTCTTTTATCTAAAAGTGTGAAGTATGCTGGATCATCATGTAAATGTATTAAGATAGAAGAGATGCTAAAGTCTTTGTTAACCAGGCTGTCTTTATACAGAGGGCTACTTAGAAACTCTCTTTTGGCTAAGGTGAGGTTCATATCTACACTTTTTAGAGTACGCGTGTCGTGAATGAGGTCATCTACTTCCCTGATGGGTGAAAAAAGTAAGGGGACATTGAGTATTGAATCTACAGATTTTACACTTGGCAGTTTTTCTAAATCAGCACTTAGTCTATCTAATGTATCAAGACTCTCTTTTGAAAGTAGATCTTGTTTGGGTTTGTACGCCATCACCAGCACATCGTTGGTTTCAAATCGTTTTTCTATAGTTCTTGTAAATGCTAGATCTTCATCATCATCCAGAAGAAGTGTTTCAGCAGAGGCGTCGATCTCTAGTTTTGTAACATAAGTACCAAAAGAGAAGATACTGAGGAGAAGTAATACTAAAATAGCCAAAGGGTATTTTAGTATGAATTTTAGATATAAAGTATGCAGTATAGACAAGGTTAAAGCGACTTGAGAAGTTGTTTAAATGATTTTGTCTTTAAGAAAGAAGCAAATTGTTTTCTATAGGTTTGTACGATACTTACCCCTACTAAGTTTACATCATAAATAAACCATTGATTATTATGTTTGTTCTTGTAAAATAGATAAATGACTTTATAGGTTCCATCAAGACCTATGACCTGTGTTTCAAAAGTAATTCGGGTGGGTTTCACTTTTTTTACATCTTTGATGATGACTTTTTGATTTTTGTAGAGTCTGAGTTTATCTATATATGAATATTTTAATTTTTTTTCAAAAGCTTTTGTAAACTGTTTTTTTTCATTTGCTGTAAGGGTTTTCCATCGCTTTCCCATGCTTATTTTAGCCATCGTATGATAATCAAAAATACCATCCATCACACCAATACTCTTTTTTTCTTTTTGTTTTTGAGACAATGATTTGTTTTTTAAGACCAGTAAGACTTTTTTGACCTTTGCATCCATGAGCGGCTTAATTTTATGTTCTTCTATCGCGTAGAGTGATATAGCTGATAAAAGCAATAATATGATGACTTTTTTTAACATGTTTTTCCTTGTTATATGGGTTATTCTGCTATCTGGGTAACTCTTTTTTGTTCATAGGTATCTCTTAAGAACGGATATAGATCTATGGCATCTTTTTTAAGACTTTCATATTCGCCTAAATGTAGAGAGTTTTTGTTAACAAATTCAGCGGAGAGTATACCGATTGATTGGTCAATATTATTGGGTATTTTATATTTTTCTATGTTTTCAATGTACACTGTAGGTGAAGCATATCCATCTACACTGAGTCCTACGAGATCTCTTACATTTGACGGGCCAAAGAATGGTAAGACGATATGGAAACCAGAACCTATGCCATAGTGCCCCAAGGTCTGACCAAAGTCTTCATCGTGTGCAGGTATGTTCATGTATGTTTCAGCTGGATCCATCAGCCCACCTAACCCTACAGTACTATTGACGATAAAACGTTCTAGTTCATCAGAAGAATTTTGGAATTTACCTTGTAAAATATTATTGGTTAAACGAATAGGAAATTGAATGTTATGGAGAAAATTAGAAATACCAATACGTAAAGGTTGAGGTAAGATAGTTGCATAAGCTTCAGAGACAGGGTTTAGAACATAGACTATCGCTTTGTCATTAAAAGAGGTCATTACTCTATTGTAACCACTCAAAGGGTCAATGATGTTTTCTGTTTCATCTCCAAATTCATCTTCAAATTCGTTTGTATTGTCTTTACAGGTGGTACAATTTTTTATAGTATTTGTGTGAATAGCAGTTTGATCTGTGTTTAAAGTTTTTTCATGAAGATTGGCTTGAAGAGGAAGCTCATTTTTAGCGGTACAACCTTGAAATAGTAAGAGTGTAAGAATGAGAGAAAAAAAGACATATTTCATTTAAAACCCTTTTTGAACTTAAGTAACTATAGTACCTTCTTGTGTACTTTAAGTGCAACATACTAAAACTTTAACAAATGCCTAGTAAAAGTTTGTTAAAATGATATCAATAGATACTCCAACAAGGACAAAGAATGAAAGTATTACTCATAAAAGATGTAAAAGCACTTGGTAAAGCTGGTGAGATAAAAGAAGTAAAAGATGGTTATGGTCAAAATTTCCTCGTAGGAAAAGGCTTAGCCAAGTTAGCAACACCGGATGTAGTAGAGAACTGGAAAGAAGAGCAAGCACAGATGGCTCGTGATCTCAAAGATGAGCTAGCACGCCTTGAAGCAGAGAAGATAACTTTAGAAGCTACAGAGATAAAGATAGAAAAGACCAAAGCACCTGTAGGCATCAAAGGTTCTGTAGGCAATGGCGACATCGCTGAAGCTATCTCAGAACAGCTTAACATTGAAGTAGATAAAAAACATATCAACCTCAAAAAAGCGCTGAAATCAGAAGGCTTACATGAGGTAGATACAAAACTAGGTCACGGTATACACGCGACACTTAAAGTCAGTGTAGTAGGCGTCTAATGTTTCACGCAACTACGATACTGGGGTATAAGGCTGAGGGCAAGGCAGTCATCGGTGGTGATGGACAAGTAAGCTTTGGAGATACCGTACTCAAAGGAAATGCCACCAAGATACGTACACTTGGAGAGGGCAAAGTCTTAGCAGGTTTCGCAGGGAGTACTGCGGATGCGTTTAATCTTTTTGATATGTTTGAGACAATTTTGGCTGAGAAGAGAGGAGACTTGTTTAAGTCTGTCATAGGCTTTTCTAAGATGTGGCGAAAAGACAAGCAATTACGCCAACTTGAAGCCATGATGATAGTACTTAACCAAGAGCACATTTTCATACTTTCTGGTACGGGTGACGTGGTGGAACCTGAAGACGGTAAGATAGCGGCCATAGGTAGTGGTGGTAACTATGCCATCTCAGCAGCAAGGGCTTTAGAGAGACATGCAAATTTAGACCCTAAAGAGCTGGTGCAAAAGTCATTGGAGATCGCTGGTGAAATTTGTATCTATACCAATAAAAATATAAAATTACTGGAACTATAATGAGTACAATGGATAACCTCACACCCAAAGAGATAGTCACTTATTTAGATAAGTATGTCATAGGACAAAATGATGCGAAAAAGACCATAGCTGTTGCCTTGCGAAACCGTTACAGACGTATGCAACTAAGCGCTGATATGCAACAAGATGTTACCCCTAAAAACATACTGATGATAGGTAGTACAGGGGTAGGTAAAACAGAGATAGCCAGAAGACTGGCTAAGATGATGAACCTGCCTTTCATCAAAGTGGAAGCCAGTAAATACACTGAAGTAGGTTTTGTAGGGCGTGATGTGGAGTCAATGATACGTGATCTAGCAGCGACTTCTATGCAGATAGTACGTGAGAGTGAAAATGAAAAAAACAAAGAAAAGATACAAAACTACATCGAAAACAAAATTATAGAAAAACTTCTTCCACCACTTCCAGCTGGAGCCAGTGAGCAAAAACAGGCTGAATATGATGCATCATTTATACGAATGCAAGAGAAGTTTGCTAAAGGTGAGCTTGACCACCTCAAGATAAAAGTAGAGATGCCAAACAATGTTACTCTACCAGAAGATGGCTTACCTCCTCAGATGATACAGGTTCAAGAGAGCATCGTTAAAGTACTTGGGGGTATGGGTAAAAAAGGTCCTGAAAAAGAAGTGAGTGTGAAAGATGCTAAGAAGATCCTCGAAGCAGAAGCCAGCGAAGAACTTTTAGATGAAGAGAGTTTAAAATCATTGGCACTTGAAAAAGTGGAAAAGGGTGGTATCGTCTTTTTAGATGAGATAGACAAAGTCGCAGTATCCGCAAACTCACAAGGCAGGCAAGATCCAAGTAAGGAAGGTGTACAGCGTGATTTACTCCCTATAGTAGAGGGGTCAGCTGTACAGACAAAGCTCGGTACGGTCAATACAGATCACATTTTGTTCATAGCTGCTGGTGCATTTCATGTCTCTAAGCCAAGTGACCTGATGCCTGAACTTCAAGGACGTTTTCCTTTACGTGTGGAGTTAGACAGTTTAGATGAAGAGACGCTTTACCGTATTTTAACAGAACCAAATAACTCACTCATAAAGCAGTATGAAGCGCTTATGAAAGTAGAAGGTGTAGAGCTTTCCTTTAATGAGACAGCACTTAGTGCCATAGCTTCCTATGCACTACAAGCCAACGAAAAAACAGAAGATATAGGTGCTAGACGCTTACATACAGTGATGGAGAAAATACTTGAAGACATAAGTTTTTCAGCCGATGAACATAGTGGAGAGAAAGTAATCGTAGATGAGGTACTTGTCAAAGAAAAGATAGGTGCTGTAGTAGAAGATGAAGATACGACTAGGTATATACTATAACTAGGTATATACAATAATCGTTACACTAACACTGGGTTTGCTTCAGCAGGAGGCTCAGATAACTGGTCATAGATTAAATAATGACATTAGGATAATAAATGTTTGAACATGAAAAAGATGAGATAGACACCAAAGCGGGTTTTGTTGCAGTGGTCGGACGACCAAATGCAGGTAAGAGTACATTACTTAACTTTGTGGTAGGTGAAAAGCTTGCGATGGTTTCTAAAAAGGCACAGGCGACTAGAAAACGTATGAATATCATAGTTATGCATGAAGATATGTATGGGAAAGAGTCACAAATTATATTTGTTGACACACCTGGTATACATGAAAAAGAGAGACTTCTAAATAAGTTTATGATGAATGAAGCGCTTAAAGCCATAGGTGATGCTGATCTTATCGTTTTTCTTGCTCCAATCACAGACAATCTTACAGAGTACGAGAAATTTTTGGAGATGTCAGAACGAAAAGGTACAAAGCACATTGTGTTATTAACTAAGATGGATCATGTCAAGCAAGGAGATATTCTCAAAAAACTAGGCGAGTACCAAAAATACCAAGATAAGTTTGAAGCTATTATCCCATTTTCGGTGAACAAAAAAGTAGGAAAAGCACAGTTACTTAATGAAATTTCTAAACATTTACCCACTTCGCCATTTTTATTTGACACAGAGATACTTACTACGGACAACATACGGGACATCTACAAAGAACTCATAAGAGAGTCTATCTTTGAAAATCTTTCTGATGAGATACCTTATGAGAGTGATGTAACCATAGAAAAGATAGATGAAACTGATATACGTGATACTGTCTATGCGACCATAGTGGTAGAAAAAGATACCCAAAAAGGGATGATAGTAGGACAAAAAGGAGAAGGCATCAAGCGTGTAGGTAAATTAGCCCGTCAACAAATGGAAATATTTTCAGGTAAGAAGATATTTTTAGATTTACATGTGTCAGTGAAGAAGGGTTGGAGTAAAAACAGGGATGGATTAGAAGAATTAGGGTATATAGTTTAATGTTATCTTTCAAAGTAAATTAGATATATCCCACATATAGGGCTCAAAAACACAATAGAAGCTGAATAATTAAAAAAAGTTATATTATTTAAGAAAGTTTTTATGTTTGTAAGATTGTTTTAATATTATAACATATATAATTGTCTAACAAACAAGGAAGTTTAGTATGTTTTTGACAAAAAAATCATCAGAGAAATCATCATCAACTGTACAAAATATCATTACAGTTAATGCATATACGAATAAGTATTATGTACTGAAAAATAATACATTTCAACCTTTAGACAGACTAACCTATAATAAGTCAAACTTCATGACGTCATATCTTTCAAATAAAGATATGATTAGTACTACGGTCTACTTAAGTAGAAGTATCCCTGAAGAAGATATTGCAGATATACTTGACATTAAGGCATATGAAGAGCTAGGACTTGATCAGGCCAGTGATTATATCATTTCATCAACAGAAGTAGAAAATGCTGGAGAAGAGAGAGAATTTCATATCTTTGTTGCAGAACCAAGTGTCCTAGATGAATTATACTTACCTGTTAAAAATCAAACTAAATTTATTGATTTAATTGTTCCTGCACCTTTACTCTATAAAACACTTTATAAAAAAGAAATATTACATGACAGTGGTACACATTGTTTTCTCTATTTTACCAAGCAAGATGCATTTATAACTATATATAAAAATGGTGAGTTCCTGTATTCTAAATCTATAGAGTATTCTTTAGAGCAAATATATGATAAGTATTGTGAAATGGTAGGTGAAAAGATTGATGAAAAAGAATTTTTTTCTATTCTTGAATCTGAAGGTTTAAAAACGACCAATAATGACTATCAACAAAACCTTATGAAGATATTTGGTGAAGTATTTATCACCATTAATGATATTATTATTTATGCAAAGAGAGCATTTCAATTAGAAACAATAGAGCAAATGTATATTGGTTCCATACAAGGTCCAATAGTAGGACTAGATGAATATAGTCAAAATTATTTAGGTTTACAATCTGCTGATTTAAACTTTAATTATAATATCAATACTGATGAATGGTATACTGATCAACTACAATCCCTCATGCTTCTTACGGCCTTTGATTATACAGATAATGAAGACTCGATTGTAAACTTAACGATGTTCCCGCGAGCACCATCTTTTATGAATCGGGCGGGAGGACAATTTATTGTTGCAACTTTCGCAGCAATATCTGTAGGATTGGCATATCCTTTAGTGTATCTTGTAGGATCTTATGTTAATGATGCCAAAATATATGCACTTTCAATACAGAATGATAAGCTGCAAGCAGAATCTACTAAATATAAACAGATTTTAGGTGAGAAGAAAAAAGTGATAAGTGGTTTAGATAAAAAAATAGGAAAATTATCTACAAAGTATCAAGCTAAAACCAAGACCTTGACAGCTATTTATAATAAAAAAGCAAATTATAGGTTGAAATCAGGGATATTCCATGGTATTGCAGAAGAACTCACAAAGTTTGATGTGCATGCAGATATGATGTATAGTAAAGATTCAACTGTATGGATGTCATTGGTGAGTTCAAATGATAGAAAGTTCACGGAATTGATCCAATACATATCAGATACACATTTTGATGAAATTAATCAAATTGATATTGAAGTGATTGAAAAAGATCCTGAGAGTAATTATTATAAAGGTTTGTTAAAGGTTGAATTAAGATGAAATTTATAGAAGATAAATTAGAAGAGCTTGATACCTATTTTGCACCTAAAAAAGAAAGTGAAAAATGGTTGGTTATTTTAGGTGTTGCAGGTATTATCGCTTATCTTGCTTATGCATATCTTTTACCTTATACTGAAGAGATGTATAAAAAAAGTGAGAGAAGCAAAAAGGTTGTGCAAAAAAATATTGTTGATAATAATACGTACCTGAATTCGATTACGGTAGGTGGTGATCGTGAATTTTATGTTAAAAAATTTGATCAAGATATAGTAGATAAGAAAAAAAATATTCTAGATACAAATGTTAAAATTAAATTTATAAATGATAATTTGGATAAATTATCAGATATGTTATTTAACCAAAAATCATGGTCTAAGTTTTTAAATTCAATTACAGACAAAGCAGCTATTCAAGATGTAGATATCCAGTATATTAAAAATAAATATGTAGATAATAATGGTAGTTTTGGATATGTTTTAGAAATTGCTGTTGGATGTAAAGGTGAATATAAAGGTATCGTTAAATTTATGAATGAATTAGAACAAAATAGGCTAGTGACAGATATTTATGGCACTAGATTCTCACTTGATCAGGATTCATCAGATATTGTTGCGGATATCAATATCTCAGTATGGGGGATTAATAACTAATGAAAAAAACAATATTAATACTTGCCATATGTCATGCTACTCTTTTTGCAGATCTTTCTGTGGATCAGATTAGAGATATGGTTACAAAGATACATGAAAAAAGAGAAGGTATTAAGTTAGAAACTTTGGAAAATACCAAAGAGCCCTTTGTAAGAATGGCAGAAGAAAATAATGTAACGACATTTGTTATTCCCGTCAAAGCAGAAGAAACTAAACTTTCGTTACATGCTATTTTGAATGGTAAAGTTTATATCAATAATAAGTGGATTAGAATTGGGGATAATATAGGGGGGTTTACTTTGAAATATATAGGTCAAAAGGGTGTAGTCCTTAGAAGTGAAAATCAAATTAAAAAGTTATTTCTTCATAAAAAAAGAGAAAACTTTATTACGATAGAAGGAGAAGAATAAAATGAAAAACATACAACATATAGGGGCAAAGTTTTTGATCTCGTTGATACTAGCATTCACTAGTAATAGCCTCATAGCAAATGATTGTTCCACCAAATTATTTTCGGTTACGATAGATAGTAAGTTGACTATTGGTGATGTAGTTGATAATCTTGCAGATACTTGTGGGCTTACAGTTATAGTAAAAGACGAAGCCGCAAAAACGAGAATGAATAAAAAACTGTATTATGTAAAATTGAAAAATAGTACGTTCAAAGGATTTTTAAATACTATACTGAAAGACAATGATCTTCACTATACTTTAACAGGCAACAAACTTCAAGTTTCATACCTCATTACCAGAACATTCCGTATACATTATATTTCTGGACAAAGAGTTGGAAAAAGCAACGCACATGTAACTATAGCAAATTCTAACAATTCCGCATCTGCTACAAGTGGTGGAGGTGCTGGTGGTGCTACAGGTGGGAGTGGTGCATCAAAGACAGGTATTTCCATAGAAAGTAATGATGAATTTAAATTTTGGAAAACGGTCGAAAATGAAGTACAGCGCATATTAATTGGTGCAGGTGATGGAAGTACACATTATGCTAAAACAGGTGATGCTTGGACGGGACCAGATGGACAGGTATGGGAGTACAACCCTTTAGCACCTATAGTGAATGCTGAAGCAGGTATGATAACGGTCACTGGAACGGAACGACAAATAAATAGAGTCGCATCTTATATAAAAACATTATCTAAGCAAATAAAGTCTCAAGTACTTATAGATGTACGTATCTTGACAGTTACATTTGATGATTCTAAAACAACGGGAGTAGATTGGGCTCAACTTTATGGCTTACAAAATTTTACTATTAACTCACTTGCCATGGCTCAAAGAAATATTTCATCTTTTACTTTTGATAATATTGAAGGTATTACTGAAACAGAATTTGCAGAAGGCACAAGTCCTAGGAATGCTCAACTTGTTAATATTACAGGTAATGCAAAAGTATCAGAAGTGGTTAAGTTCTTAGGAACACAAGGAGATGTCAAATCCATATCAAGTCCTAGAGTAATGACGCTTAACAATCAACCAGCACTTATTTCTGTTGGTAAAGAATTATTTTATAAGATTAAATCAAGTAGCACAGCTAGTTCTGGTGGTGGTGCAACTTCTTCAGAAGGTGAATTGGTTGACTCTGTATTTGCGGGGATACTGTTGGATATTACACCAGAGATCGATACAAATGGGCTTATTACATTAAAAATAAATCCATCTATATCTGATACGGTTAACAGTGTTCAAAGTGATGGTGGTGTAAGGTCTATTCCCCCAGACTTAGTGAGAAGACAAATTGCATCAGTTATTAAAGTGCAAGATGGTCAACATGCCATTTTAGGTGGTTTAATTTCTTCAAAAACTGGATTTAAAGTAAATAAAGTTCCGTTATTAGGGGATTTACCACTATTAGAGTATGCTTTTAAAAGTGAAGAAAAAATAAATACTGTAGAAGAATTGGTTTTAATTATTACGCCACATATTGTAAAAAATGCTAAGTCGGTATCATTAAAAGATTTAGGATATACAAAGCTTAATGAAAAGTAGATATGAAGCAGCAAAAAATGTATTTATTGATTCTATAGATATTGATGACTATATAGAATTATCATCCTCAGTTACGGCTTATAAACAACTAGAACATAGTATGGATAAGCCTCTGAAGATGATTTTACTGTTTGGTAGACCGGGAACAGGTAAGAGTATACTTCTAAATCGTATACAAGAAAAGTTGAAACATCAAAAAGAGATTCACTATTTTGATACACCCGCAACCAATGAAAAAGAATTTTTTCATAAATTATTTAAAGTACTAACAAAACAAGATTTACCGCATAATACAGAGGTGAATTTTTCTGCTTTAGTGAATTTTTGTAAAAATTTAAGAGGAAAAAGAGAGATCGTTATTTTATTGGATGAAGCTCAGATGTATGGTCCTGAGATGATGGAAAAGATACGTCTGATATCCGATAGCCGGTCTGTCAAGTTTATTGTCTCTTTACATAAAACAGATGATGAAGACTTAATTGCCAAAGAACACTTCCAGTCTAGGATATGGGAAGTGATTGAACTTAAAAATGCAACACATGAAGACCAGACAGCATATATACATAAAAAACTTTTAAAAAAGAACCTTTTTGAGATAGCCAATAGTATCAAAGAAAAAGATATGAAACTTATTCATGCATTTACTAAAGGTAACTTTAGAGAATGCAATAAACTTATTTTTACAATTTTTGAAATTTGTGAATACTATGATAAAAATGAACCATCAAAAATAAACTATGACAACATTCCTCAGCGTATCATCGAAATGGCGGCATTAAAACTAGGGTATATCCATGTATGATATTAAGCCTTTAGAAGATGAATGGAAAAAATATAATAATAAAAAGCGTAAACCAATTTATCTTACAGTATTACTTCTTATTGGGATAGGTATTGGTGTATTTATTTTATTTAATGTGAAAGAAATTTCCTTACCAGAATTTAATACCACGAGAAATATTGTCTCTAAGGTTGATACTAGAAGTAGTGTATTATTAGAGGATAAATTAACGACATTACAAATAAAAAAATCGGAACTAATTGAAGATATTAAGCCTCCTGTTAAAATGAATGTTGAAGTAAGTAAAGAAGAAACTATACCTGAACTTCCAATTGTTGAAAATATACCTATATTGGAAGAAGTTAAAAAGAAAAGAATTACAAAAAAAGTATATAAAAAACAAGTAAGTAAAAAAATAAAAGTTGATGCACCTCGTAAAAAAATGCATTTGAATATTATAGAATCATCGAGTGTCAGTGCTTATAAAGATGTTGAAAAGCGTTTTTATGAATCGCACGATGCAGATGATTCACTTTTTTTAGCTAAAAGTTATTTTAGAAAAGGAAATTATAAAAAGGCAGAATACTGGGCATTACAAACAAATAAGGTCAATAAATACATAGATGAGAGTTGGTTAATCTTTGTGAAGGCAAAAGTAAAACTTGGTCGAAAAAATGAAGCAATACGTGTGCTAACGAATTACGTTAAAATGTCTGATTCGTCTAAAGCAAAAAATTTATTATTGAGATTAAAAAATTAATATAAGAACAAAGGAGAATCTCTATGGTTAAACTAATCGAAATAATGCTTGAAGAAAAGCTTATAACTAAAGATGCTATTTCCACCTTGGTAAAAAGTAGACCACCTAAACAAATATCTTTTGCAAACCTCATAGCTGAAGATATGATTGATTTGCATACCGTAGAGATATTTTTAGCAAAGAAAATAAGACAAGGGACTATCAGTTTAAGACATCTTGAAAAAATAGAAGGTATTGATATAGCTCCCGTTATTGAGGAAGTGGCTAAAGCGTTAAATGTTGAATATGTAGATTTAGATGAAGTGGAAATTGATATGCGTCTTTTCTCTCAGGTACCTTATAAACAGCTGATCAAATATAATATCATACCAATTGAAGAAAATGACCTTCATGTTCAAATAGTATTTGATGACCCTCTTGACATGGCAGCTCAAGATGCAATACAGCGGTTATTTCCAAGAAAACCCATTAAAATATCAATTTCTAAACCACAACAAATACAACAACATTTGCAACGTCTTGAAATTAATGAAAGTATCAAAGGTTTGGTTTTAGATATAAGAAAAGACTTAAGTCAAGAAGGTGGTGAAGAGGATAATGATGAATCACCCGCTGTATTAAAATTAATTGATATTGTTTTAAAATCAGCTATCTATGCAGGAGCAAGTGATATTCATATAGAAGCAACAGAAAAATCTTGTGTGATACGCGAACGTGTAGATGGAATGTTACGTCAGAGTTTTACTTTTGACAAAGATATTTTTAATCCCTTGGCATCTCGTATGAAACTGCTTTCTAATTTAGATATTGCCGAAAAAAGAAAGCCACAAGATGGTAGATTTTCTGCTACTATCAATAAGAAGGATTACGACTTTAGAGTATCTACATTACCAACCATACAAGGGGAATCTATTGTATTGAGGATTCTTGACAAATCTAAAGCTATGATTAAATTAGAAGATGCGGGTATGAGTAAAGTGTGTTATGATAGATTTTCTGAAGCAATTAAAGTGCCTTATGGCATTGTACTTGTGACAGGTCCTACTGGGTCAGGTAAAACAACAACACTTTATGGTGCAGTGAATGCCATTAAAGATGTCAAAGATAAGATTATTACCGTTGAAGATCCTGTTGAGTATCAAATGGCTGGATTACAACAAGTAAATGTAAAAGAGAGTGTTGGTTTAGGGTTTGCAGATGCATTAAAATCAATATTGAGACAAGATCCCGATAAAATTATGATAGGGGAAATACGTAACCAAGAAACTTTACGTATTGCTATTCAAGCAGCCCTTACAGGACACTTGGTGCTTTCTACTTTACATACAAATGATGCTATATCTTCAATATCTAGAATATTAGATATGGGAATTGAAGAGTATTTGGTTTCAGGAGCCTTAGTTGCTATACAAGCACAAAGACTTGTTCGTAAAATTTGTAAACATTGTAAAACTACTACGTCCTTAGACTCGGTTCTTCTAAAAGATGTAGAGAAGTATTTACCTGAGAACCCTACCTTTTATAAAGGTGCAGGATGTAAAGAATGTGGGCACAGTGGTTATTCTGGACGTGAAATGATTTCAGAAGTTTTAACTATTTCTGAAACTATGGCACGAATGATCGCTAAAGTTGCATCAAAAGAAGAGTTGACATTACAGGCTGAAAAAGAAGGGTTTATTACGATGTTTGAAGATGGGGTTCACAAGGCTTTATCGGGTGCTTCGACCATTGAAGAAATCTATAGAGTAGCGAGGCTATAATGAAATATTTTAATGTGACAGTGATGGATAAAGGGAAAAAACGTCTAGAATTAATTAAAGCGGATAACCGTATTATAGCGGTTAAATTAGCAAAAAATAAATTTCCTACAACCATGGTAATGAAAGCAGTGGAAACATCTGCCCCTTTGGAAGATGGTTTTGCTGATTTGATGAAAACACTTCAAAAGTCTTTTAAGTCTAAAATTCCTTTGAATGACAAAATATCAACGATTAGACAAATAGCTGTTATGACGGATGCCGGTATTGCTATTAATGATACATTAACTGATGTTGCAGATAATACAGATAATAAGCAACTCAAAGAGATATATGCAAAAATAAATTCTGATATCAATTCTGGTAATAGTATGTCTGATGCAATGATACCGTATACGAATGAATTTGGACATGTTGCTTTGGCTATGACAAATCTTGGTGAGAGAACAGGTAACCTGTCTGAATCTTACCATAAGTTAGCAGACATACTCGAAAGCATTAGGGACAATACTGCAAAATTTAAGAAAGCTATACGTGGTCCTCTGATCACTTTAGCTGCGATGGGAATTGCCTTTACCATTTTGATTATGGTGGTTGTTCCTAAATTCAAAGATATTTTTTCAAAATTCAAAACAGAATTGCCTCTTCCTACCAAAATACTTCTTAATTTAGAATGGGCATTTTCTAATTTTGGTGTACTCATTTTACTTATTTTAATTGGTAGTGTTATTGCGCTAAAATATTTTTATAAAAATAATAAAGATTTTAAATACAAAATGGATAAGTTAATGATTCACCCAAGATTTTATCTTATAAATAAGGCTATTTTTCTTTCTACTATGCATAAATATAATTTAGTATTTGGGGAATTGGTTAAATCTGGTATTCCAGTATCTGAAGCACTTGACACTGCAGTGGGTATGGTAGATAATGCAGCAATTAAAGAACAATTATTAACGGTGAATGCAAATATTGGGCGTGGTATGAACTTAGCTGAAGCGTTTAAAATTACAGGACTTTATGAAAATATGCTTTTGCAAATGATTAAAGCCGGTGAAGCAGGTGGACAACTTGATGCAATGCTAGATAAAGTAACCAATTATTATGATATGGAGTTTCAAGACTTGATTGATAACCTTTCAGCGTATATAGAACCCATTATGATGTTTTTTATTGCAATACTTGTTTTGCTTATGGCACTTGGTATTTTTATGCCTATGTGGGATCTTGGTAAAGCTGTAAAATAACTTTAAACACTAAAGAAAAAATACTTTAAGTGTTTCATCATAGGATATGATGTTTTAAGGCTTTTTCTAAGTCTTCAGGGGTGTCTATCCCAAAACTCTCAGTATTTACTTCTATCATGGCGACTTCATAGCCATGATAGAGTGCTCTTAGTTGTTCAAGTTTTTCTATATCTTCCAGTGGTGCAGGGCTTAGTTTACAAAATGCTTTGAGTGATCTTACTGTAAATCCATAAATACCCAAATGTCCTTTATAAGCATCAAAGTGATGGTCTCTTGGGTAGGGTACTTTAGCACGAGAGAAATAGAGTGCAATATCTTTAGTATCTGTGACTACTTTCACAATGTTTGGGTCATCTGCTTCTGGATTTGAAATGACTTTGTAGCAAGAGTTCATCATGATGTGTGCATTAGTTTTATTTGTTTTTGTGAGGTTATAGATGGCTTGTACCACATCAGTCTCTATAAAAGGCTCATCTCCTTGTACATTGATGATGATTTCATCCTCATCCAGTCCGAGTTTTTGTGCTGCCTCATAGATGCGGTCTGTACCACTTTGGTGTGTGTCTGAAGTAAGTACAGCTTTAATACCGTGTTTTTGAGCTATCTCTATGACTTCTTGTGCATCTGTAGCGATGACGACATCATCTATGTCTTCTACTGCTTTAGCTGTGCGTATGACCATTGGCATACCACCTATGTCTGCGAGTACTTTATTGGGAAATCGTGAAGAGCCAATGCGTGCAGGAATGATAATCATAAAAAGCCTTTAAGTATTTACTATATTTATGTATGATTTTACACTCTCTATGCTAAAATACAAGACTTTAAAGGATATGTATGTCACAAGCTTTATTTCTTCTTAACATGGGTGGACCAAATAGTGTTGATGAAGTTGAACTCTTTTTATATAATATGTTTTCTGATAAAAATATTTTACCTACGAATCCTGTAACCAGAGCATTAGTACGTACTATTATTATTGCTAAACGATTAGATGAAGCCAAAGAAAGTTATGGTCATTTAGGGGGTAAATCCCCACTATTTGGGTTAACTCAAAAGCTTATAGATAAACTTAAAAATAGACTTGATATGCCCATTTATCCAGCTATGCGTTATGTGCCACCTTTTGCAGACTTGGCATTGGAACAATGTCAAAAAGATGGTGTAGAAGAGCTTTTACTTTTCCCCCTTTATCCACAGTACTCCACGACAACAACACTTTCATCCTATGAAGACATAGTATCACGATGTAAGGCGATGGGTTATAGACCAAAAATCACTATGCTCGCTTGTCAATATTATGATGATATAGACTATATTCATGCAAATGTGGCACAGATAGAAAAAGCTATAGGTGACAAAGATATATCTGAGTATGATCTACTGCTTTCAGCGCATGGATTGCCTGTAAGTATCATAAAAGATGGTGACCCTTATCAACGTCAAGTAGAAGCAAATGTAAGTGCTATACGTATGTTATTGGAAGTAAAAAATATACATTTTAAAAACGTTACATTAGTTTACCAATCCAAAGTGGGTGATGCTACCTGGCTAGAACCTAATCTTGTGGATGTACTACGTAATCCAACTAACCGTAAAGTGTTCATCTATCCTTTAGCATTTACCATAGATAATTCTGAGACACTTTTTGAATTAGATATTGAACATCGTGAAATTGCTGATAAAATTAAATATGAGGATTATATTGTGGCTGAATGTATGAATGATAGTGACGCTTTCGTAAATTTAATCATCAAGTATATAGATAAACATGCGAGTAATGTCTGTGACAATACTTTTGCATGTTCAGATTGTAGTGTATGTCTTTGTTGTGGTGCCAGTGAAGTGTACAATAGTGACCTAAAAGAATTAAGTACAACACTATAGTAATATGACATGTTAAAAAGATACGGTATATCATGGTTAAAATGCTACACGTACTTAGTTAGAGTTATCTGATGCAAACCATAGAGTCTGCCTTTAGAAGTACAACAGAAGTGAACCGCTCTAAGTTTATCACACACCTTGTTCCCATATCTGAGTATGAGGGTCTACAAAATAAATTGAAATCAGAACACCCTAAAGCCAATCATGTCGTCTATGCACTACGTTATTTAAACGAGTTTGAACAGATAGTAGAAAATAGTTCAGATGATGGTGAGCCAAAGGGCTGTGCAGGTACTCCTTCTCTTAATGTGATGA
>Ga0209633_10002701_pt1 | contig 16897 bp, 13 predicted proteins | sample Cruoilmetagenom1_FD_187290 | JGI IMG/M metagenome (GOLD analysis project Ga0209633, IMG submission 187290) | Oil polluted marine microbial communities from Coal Oil Point, Santa Barbara, California, USA - Sample 1 (SPAdes) (version 2) | ecosystem: Environmental > Aquatic > Marine > Oil seeps ... | reverse complement strand
TGGCTTCACGATTGAACGTCCGACCAGATAGTCCGGTGGGTTTGCCGTAAAACGGATGGCCACATCGGCCTCGCGCTTTTTCAAATTAAACTCTTCATCAGAAATGGCCAGCTCCAACTGGATGCCCGGGTACATACTGGAGAAGGCAGCCAGATCAGGGGCCAATAAATGGGTCGCTAAAGCGGCGGGCATGGTTACTCGTAAGATTCCTTTTAGCTGGGTATCCCGTCCAATTACCTGGCGGTCGAGCTTGACGACCTCATCTTCGATGCGTTGGGTCGACTCGACCATTTCCTCACCGGCAGCTGTCAGCACATAACCTGTTGGCAGGCGCTCAAATAACCGCACGCCAAGCTTTGTCTCAAAGGCATTAATCCGGCGGGAAACCGTGGAATGGTTCACCGCCAGAGCCGCGGACGCGGCCCGAATTGAGCCCTTGCGTGCCACGGCCAAAAAAAATCGTAAATCGTCCCAGTCCATATGGTGCATATTTGCAGAGGGAGTATAAATAATCAAGCTAAATAAGTGACTAGTTAGCAACATGCAGGCTCAATAACCAGGTCCTGTCTAATATAGTGGTGCGTTTATGCACTTAATAATGTGCATATTTAGTGAGTTTACGCGAGAGAATCCGACGGATAGGATTAGCGCACCTATCAGCTAGCGTCCATTTGGCACACGTATTGTGGTGGGGAGAACGACAAAGGAGCGAAACGTGAATATCGCTATTATCGATGCAGGAAAACTGGGGGCACACTATGAAATCAATTGTTCTTAACGGTGGATTCGGCATCGATAAGCTTGTCTTAACCGATACGGCCCCACCACAGGTTGGCCCCGAAGAGATTCTTGTCCGCATGAAGGCTGTTTCGCTGAATTATGTCGATCTTCTTCTGGTCAAAGGGGAGCTCAATCCTGAGATTACGCCCCCATTTATTCCTCTCTCGGATGGTGCGGGTATAGTTGAAAAAATCGGAGCCGATGTCCAGGCGTTTAAACCGGGCGACCACGTCGTAACGACTTATATTCCTGAGTGGATCGACGGGCGTTACACCCCGGAAAATTCAAAATTTGAAAGCCGTTCAGGCTCAGGCGCCGCTCCAGGACAACTTATTGAATACAAAACCTTTCATAAAAATGAGCTAATGAAGTTCCCGGAGTGCTTAAACTTTGCCGAAGCTTCTACGCTGCCGATTGCAGCATTGACTGCCTGGAACGCACTAGCATACGCAAAGGCCAAAGCCGGAGACACTGTCCTGCTACATGGAACCGGTGGCGTCTCTATTTTTGCACTTCAGTTTGCCAGGACAGCCGGTATCAAAGTGATCATTACGTCAAGCAGTGATGAAAAATTAGCGCGAGCGAAAGCACTGGGGGCTGCTCACCTCATCAATTATCAACAAAATCCAAATTGGATTGTTGACGTGCTTGCGATGACTGACGGCGAAGGGGCGGATGTGATTGTCGAGACTGTGGGTGGAAGCAATCTCAATAAGAGTCTTGAGGCCCTGAGGCTCGATGGACATATTTCCGTCGTTGGCTTTCTCGAAGGAATGCAAAGCCAGGTCAATTTGATTTCGCTCAATCTCAAGCGTGCAAAAATTAACGGTTTGAGTGTTGGCAGCAGACAAGATTTTGCCGACATGCTAAAGGCTATTTCAGTCAATAAAACCAAACCCGTTATCGACAAATTATTTTCATTTGAACAAACAGCACAGGCCTTTGCTTACCTTGACTACCGGTAATACTCCGCTAAAATTGTTATTGAATTTTAGCGGAGTATTACCGGTAGGACAGCGTTCTTGACGTAGAACTTGATTTGGATCGGTTGTGTATTATGCGACTGTCTTAGCTTGGACTAACAAGTGTTCTCACAAAGTAAATTTGCTGATCAATTTTAACCGAATGCCACAACAGGCGACTAGAGATAATCAGTCAGATAGCCCTGAGACCCAACGTGGCGGGCATTGCAGGCCTCTTTGAACATTTACCTCTTTTCAATTTCCTCAACAACTTGCCCGTTTCATTATGGCTTGTCTGATCTGGTTGCTCTGCAATAGCACCGCTTACCGGTGCATATTTGCACTTACAAAATGCAAATTTAGTGAGTTTACTCCTGATAATGCAACAGCTAGGATTAGCGCACCAATCAGCTAGCGCCCATTTCGTACGCATTTTGGTGGGTAGAACAACAGAGGAGTGAACGATGAATATCACGATTATCGGCACGGGTAACATGGGGAGCACACTGGCCAAATATTTTGCCGAGGCCGGGCATAGCGTCAGTCTCGGCTCCCGCGAGGCGCAAAAAGGGGCGCAGATCGCCGCCGAAATCGGTCACGGAGTCAAAGGCGGCACTATCACAGACGCCTTGCTACAGGGAGACATTGTTTTTCTTGCCGTTCCCCATGTGGCTATGGCCGAAACGCTCAAGGCGACCGGCCCATTGGCAGACAAGGTGGTCGTCGATATGTCCAACCCTTTTGAACCGCCGAATTTTGATCTCAGCATTGGGCATACCACTTCGGCGGCCGAAGAAATCGCCAAACAGATCCCCAAGGCAAAAGTCGTCAAGGCCTTTAGTAACGTCTTTGCCACCGTGCTGAAGAAAGGTTCGGCGTTTGACGCTGAATGCGTGCAGATTTTCTATGCCGGTGATGACGAAGAGGCGACACGGCGCGTCGCAGAAATTATCCGTTCCGCCGGTTTCAAGGCGATCAATGCCGGTGGGCTGAAAAGCGCCCGCTACATTGAACCGGTTGCGGCATTAACCATCCAGGTAGACAAGCACCTGGATCACGACGTGCAGATCGCGGCGGCGATGCTGGAACGGGCACAATGATCCATCGACCAACCCGGAACAACAAATACAGGAAATAATTATGAATATGGAAAAAATTGCAAACCTACTTGTGAGATGGCGTTGGTTGTTCGTCTTGCTAACCCTGGGTGCCGTGATGGCGGCGGTAAGTGGCGGGCGATTCATGGGCTTCGCCACCGATTATGAATACTGGTTCTCCAAAGATAATCCGGAGCTTATTGCATTTAAGAAATTGCAAAACACCTATAACAAATCTGACAATGTTATCTTTTTATTGGCACCGAAAGACGGCAATGTCTTTACGCGCGAGACGCTTGCCAGTGTGGAATGGCTCACCCGGCAGGCGTGGCAAATACCGTACTCGACCCGGGTCGATTCCCTGACGAACTTTCAACACACCTTTGCCCGGGGAGATGATCTGGTCGTTGGCGATCTGGTCCAGGATGCCCCTTCACTTTCGGCCAAAGCATTGGCACGGATCAAGCGGGTTGCCATGGCCGAGCCTTTATTGCTGAACCGGGCGATATCCAAAGACGCAACCGTGGTGGCGGTGAACGTGACCATCAATCTGCCCAAAAATACCCCAGAAGGGAGTCCGGTGGTCACCGCCTATGCAAGGGATCTGCTTAAGCAACTCAAACAACAAAACCCCACACTGGAGACCTACCTCTCCGGCCTGGTCGTCATGGACAACGCCTTCATGGAAGCCTCGCAAAAGGATATGGGATCACTGACGTTGATGATGTTTGGCCTGGTGCTGGTGGGCCTGGTTATCTTGTTACGCAGTGTCACGGGAACCATTAGCACCTTGGTGATTATTGTCCTGGCGATCATGTCGACCATGGGGATTTCCGGCTGGATGGGAGTTTTGCTGACGCCGATTTCGGCCAATGCACCGATCGTTATCCTGACGGTGACGGTCGCCCACGCCGTACATATTCTGGTCTCCTTTCTCCATGCCATGCGGGCCGGGGAAGCCAAACGTGCCGCCATGATTGAAAGCCTGCGCATCAATCTGCAGCCGGTATTTCTGGCCACAGTAACCACAGCCATCGGTTTCCTGTCGATGAATTTTTCCGACGTTCCCCCCTTCCGGGACCTGGGCAATATGGTGGCTATCGGTGTGTTAATCGCCTTCCTGCTGTCGATCACGCTGTTACCCAGTCTGGTTTTGCTGTTGCCGGTGCGTGTGCCGGTGGTCGATGGCTACCGCAATCGGCATATGGAAAAGTTAAGTGATCTTGTCATTCGCTATCGTGGCGTGGTGCTCTGGTCGACAGTCGGTTTGTCGATCCTTTCTATCAGTTTTATTAGCAATAATGAAATCACCACAGAGCCGCCGAAATATTTTGATCGGAGTATCCAATTTCGCGTGGATACAGACTTTGCCTCGGAACGACTGAGTGGTCCTTATTATATGGAATACTCGCTGGACTCGAATAAACCCGGCGGGATCAGTAGTCCTGTATTTCTAGAGAATATAGACAAGTTCAAGGACTGGTTGATGCAGCAACCCGAAGTCGTGCATGTCAATGCGATTACCGACATCATGAAGCGCTTGAACAAAAACATGCATGGCGATGATCCGGCATGGTACCGCTTGCCGGAACAACATAATATGGCGGCGCAATACTTGTTACTGTATGAAATGTCGTTACCGTATGGGCTTGATCTCAACAATCAGTTGAATATCGACAAATCCGCTACGCGCTTGTTTGTATCCATGCATAACCTGCCCAGCCCAAAGATGCTGGCTTTCGAAACACGAGTGGAAACGTGGTTGGCAGCGAACATGCCCGAGTTGGGCGTCATTGCGGGCAGCCCGATGTACATGTTTTCCAACATTGCTCAGCGTACCGTCAGTAATATGAGTAAGGGGGTTTCATTTGCGCTGATTTTGATTTCGCTATTATTGATCATCTCATTCAGGTCATTTAAAACCGGCTTGATCAGTCTTGTCCCCAACCTGATTCCACCCGCCGTGGCCTTTGGTGTATGGGGTGTGCTGGTCGGTGAAATCGGCTTCTCCCATGCCGTTGCCTTTGGCATGACCATCGGGATTATTGTCGATGATACCGTGCATTTTCTCAGTAAATATCTGCGTGCCCGACGCGAAAAAGGCCTGAGCCCCGAAGATGCGGTGCGCTATGCCTTTTCCAATGTGGGTGTGGCACTGGTGATCACCACTATTGTTCTTGTGATCGGCTTTATGGTACTGGCTTCGTCCACCTTTAAGCTCAATAGCGATCTGGGTCTGATCACAGCCTTAACCATCGTCATCGCCTTGCTGTTGGATTTCCTGTTGTTACCCGCATTATTGTTGCTATTTGACAGTAAACAACAAAGCGATGTGACAACGGATCTTGTGGCAGCGGAGTTGGAACCCGCTACCGAAACGCCTTCTTAAACCAATATTCTGATATTGAATGTGAGGAACGAAATGAAAAAAATATTATTCACCAGTATGACAGCATTACTGGCCGTCAATGTCGCCTTCGCCCAAACCGCCGAAGAAAAAGGTCTGGCCATTGCGCAACAGGTCGATCACCATGATCAGGGCTGGGGCGATGCCACTGCCAGTATGAAGATGGTGCTGCGCAACCGCCAGGGCGAGGAAAGCCTGCGCGCCATCCGCATCAAGGTGCTGGAGGTCAAGGGTGACGGGGACAAGGGGCTGACCATTTTCGAAGATCCGCGGGATGTAAAGGGTACGGCCTTTTTGTCTTTTTCCCATGTCATTAAACCCGATGACCAATGGTTGTACTTGCCCGCCCTAAAGCGGGTCAAACGCATTTCTTCCGCCAATAAATCCGGTCCCTTCATGGGCAGTCAGTTTGCCTACGAGGATCTGGCCTCGTTCGAAGTGGATAAGTACCGTTATAAATACCTGTGGGACGAAAAGCTGGCTGGCCGTGAGACCTTCGTGGTGGAGAACACGCCCCAATACAAGCACTCCGGTTATACCCGGCAAATCGTCTGGATCGATAAACAGCGCTATATCCCGTTAAAAGTTCAATACTATGATCGGAAGAATGATCTGTTGAAGACCTTAACCTTCAACGATTATAAACAGTATCTCGATAAATACTGGCGCGCCCATGAACAGGTGATGGACAACCACCAGAATGGCAAAATCACCCTGCTGAGCTGGAACGAATACCGGTTTCGTAATGGTCTCACCGAGCGTGATTTTGAACGCAACAGTTTGAAGCGAGTGCGATGAATCGTATAATAATGACGCATAGTAAATCTGGTGAAGCAGGAAAAGCAGTATCACATAATGGATAAGTCATTACTGAACACCGCCAAACAGCATTTGCGCAAAACAGATAGCGTGATGCTGCGCTTGACCAAAGAGGCTGAGCTGCCCACGCCTTCCGCCAGCGGCCAACCCCACTACCATGCCCTGGTCCGTGCCATTATCAACCAGCAACTCTCCGTCAAGGCGGGCCGAACCATCGAAAAGCGTTTACTCAATGCCCAGGGGGGTCGTTACTTCAACGCGGTGAAACTACTTCAATTAAAGGCAACGGCGCTGCGTGAGTGTGGCATCTCTCATAATAAAATACGTTACATCCATACTCTCGCCCAGGCCATTACCGATGGCGAATTGAATTTCAGGAAACTGGCCAAGCAAGATGATGACCGGGTCCGTGATACCCTGACCCGATACCCCGGTATTGGCCAATGGAGCGCCGATATGTTCCTGATTAGCTCACTACGACGTCCCGATGTGTTTCCCATCGGTGATCTCGTATTACGTAAAGCCATGCAACGCCATTATCAATTACCCGACAGCACAAACCAGGAAACGTATGTATCGATTGCAGAGGCCTGGCGGCCCTATCGGACCATTGCCAGCTACTATTTATGGACAAGCACTGATTGAGGTTCGCCAATGCCCAAACACGACCCCAAAGTAAAGGAAAATAAATCTGCCTGGACTGAGCAGCCAGATTATCGGATAGATATCGATGCCTGCGACAACCCTGTCCGCGTTGTTTTTAACGGCGAGACCATCGTCGACAGCGAGAATGCCCTGCTCCTCCGGGAGCAAGACCATGCGCCCGTGTATTATTTCCCTCGCGAAGATGTCCGCATGGACCTCCTGCGCCCAATAGAAAAAATAAGCTTTTGCCCATTCAAGGGTGAAGCACACCATTGGGCATTGAGTCTGGAGGCTCAACATATCGAAGTAGCCGCATGGAGTTATGAAACCCCTTTCAGTGAAGTTAAAAAGATAAAAGGTTATATCGCATTTTATCCCGAGGCCGTTGATCAGTTATCGTGACGCATCGATACGGAATCTTCAGTTGACAAATAACACAGATACTATCCACGGAGAAGTCGGTACTGCCCTGGCGGCGCACCAAGCAATACTCGGGGCCAGGTCTTGCAACCATGCGATTTGATTAATTTTTTGAATTCAATATTTACGAGCACTCAACTAATACTTCCTTAACCTCCTCTAACCCCTTCATCCGCCAAATCGCATCAAACACCGTTTGCCCTTCCGGGTGATGTTTACGCAGCACCCCCAGCCACTGCTTGATACGTATCACCACACTGGTGGGTTACGCAAAATACGCCAACTCGCCCTACATCTTGGCTTAAATCAGTACCATTCGGGTCAGATCACTTGAAAAAGCCAAACATAAAAACTCTTCGAGCCTCCGCGCCCTCTGCGTTTAAACATTTTTTTCAAATCTACTTCCATACCCCCTCCCCAATCGCTGTCACCTCTATCTGAAAATCGCCCAATCTGGCACTTTAATCAATCATCGGCAAAATCGAATAATAGCATTGAAACAAACGATTTCAACGATAATACGTTTAAGACGATAGTTAGGTCCTCTCCGGCGTCAAACCCGGTTTTTAACCAGCCATAAAAGATGGCCAATACTACGGTACTAAGGTACCAGGGAGCAGATTATGAGTAAGAAGAAAACGGTAATGACTTCTACGTCAGGTTGTCCGGTGGCAGACAATCAAAACTCCATCACAGCGGGTGCACGGGGGCCGATCCTGATGCAGGATGTGCATTTGTTTGAGAAGCTGGCTCACTTTAATCGTGAGCGGGTGCCCGAGCGTGTGGTCCATGCCAAGGGTGCCGGTGCCTACGGAGCCTTCAAGGTGACTGGTGATATCTCAAAATACACCCGCGCCAAACTGTTTGAAAGTGTCGGTAATGAATGCGAGCTGTTTGTGCGCTTCTCCACTGTCGCAGGTGAACTGGGTTCGGCGGATACGGTGCGCGACCCACGGGGTTTTGCCGTCAAGTTCTATACCGAAGAGGGTAACTGGGATCTTGTCGGTAACAACACGCCGGTGTTCTTTATTAAAGACCCAAGCAAGTTCCCGGATTTCATTCACTCACAAAAGCGTCATCCGGTCACCGGTTTGCGTGACGGTGTCATGCAGTGGGATTTCTGGTCCTTGAGTCCTGAGTCGCTGCACCAGGTGACCTGGTTGTTCGGTGACCGTGGTATCCCTGCGACCTTGAGTAACATGGATGGCTTCGGTAGCCATACCTTTAGCTTGTGGAATAACAATGGCGAGCGTTACTGGGTGAAGTGGCACTTCAAGACCCAGCAAGGCATCAAGAACCTGAGTGTCGAAGAGGCCGCGAAGATTGCTGCCGAGAACCCGGACTATCATCGCCAGGAATTGCATGAGGCAATTGAGCGTGGTGATCACCCCAAGTGGACGCTGAAGGTACAGATCATGCCGGAGGCCGATGCCGAAATCGTTGACATCAATCCGTTTGATCTCACCAAGATCTGGCCCCATGCAGACTATCCGTTGCTCGAAGTGGGTGAGATGGAGTTGAACCGCAACCCGGTGAATCACTTTGCAGAAGTGGAACAGGCCGCCTTTGGTCCCGGTAACCTGCCGCCCGGCCTGGGTGCTTCACCGGACAAGATGTTACAGGCACGTTTGCAGGCCTATCCGGATGCACATCGTTATCGCATCGGTGTGAATCATGCTGCGCTGGATGTGAACAAGCCACGTTGTCCGGTGCACACCTACCATCGTGATGGTCAGTCCCGCTTTGATGGTAATGGTGGTGCGGCTCCGGTGTATCAGCCCAACAGCTTCGACGGTGCGGTGGATGATGCCAGCTATAGCGAACCCCCATTGCGTATCAACGGTGATGCGGACCGCTATGACCATAGCGTGGAAACGGACTACTACACCCAGGCCGGTAACCTGTTCCGCCTGATGGACGATGCCGCCAAGGCACGTTTAATCAGCAACGTTGTCGCTGCCATGCAGGGTGTGCCACGTGACATACAGGTACGTCAGATTGGTCACTTCACCAAGGCCGATGCTGCGTACGGTGCCGGTGTGGCGAAAGGACTGGGTATTGAGTCTGAATGAGTTAACCGCTTAGAAAAAAATAGCGAGGTGTCGATGCGACACCTCGCTTTTAAAACGGGAAAGGTTTAACTTTACGACTGACTTCGCCGCATTAGTATAAGCCTCCCTGATCGGTGCGACCTTAATTATTTTTGTTATGCGGCTTTAGTCTTGGCCTCGCCAATCGGCGTCACCTTACTCGCCCCCGACTTTTTTTCAGCTTGAGCCTCCGGCCGATGCTGTCTTTCATAGAGGAACTTCAATACCTCGGCACGGTAGTGGTTGTACTGCGGGTTATCGGCCAGTTCGACGCGGTTGCGTGGGCGTGGCAGATCGATTTCCAGAATTTCACCAATAGTGGCGGCCGGTCCGTTGGTCATCATGACGATGCGGTCAGATAACAGCACGGCTTCATCCACATCATGAGTAATCATGATCACGGTGTTATTCAGGCGGGCCTGGATTTCGATGAGGGAGTCCTGCATGTGGGCACGGGTCAGGGCATCCAGTGCGCCGAAGGGTTCGTCCATCAACATCACCTTGGGTTCCATGGCCAGGGCGCGGGCGATACCGACGCGTTGTTTCATGCCACCGGAGATCTCGTCGGGTCGTTTGTGCATGGCATGTTCCATATGAACCAAACTAAGATTGTGTTCAACCCACTCAGCCATTTCGGCCTTGGTCTTTTTCTTTTTAAAGACCTGTTTGACGGCCAGTTCGACGTTTTCATAAGCCGTGAGCCAGGGCAACAGGGAATGGTTCTGGAACACCACGGCCCGTTCCGGTCCGGGTTCATTCACTTCTTTGTTATCAAGAATGACACCGCCGGTGGTGGCTTCATATAAACCGGCCACGATGTTTAACACCGTGGACTTGCCGCAACCGGAATGACCGATGAGCGAGACAAACTCTCCCTGTTTGATATTCAGGTTGATGTTATCCAGGGCCTTGAAGGGACCGTTGGGGGTGGGGAATTCGATGCTGACTTGTGACAGCATGAGGTGTTCGTTGCTCATTGTTCTCTCCTGTATTCTTTATTTCTTGAATGAGAGTTAATTTAATTACCCTCATCCCTGCCTTCTCCCAAGGGGAGAAGGCGCCAATATATTTTTAGCGTAATACGGCACTCTTGTCCCAGCTGACTTTTTTCTGCAGCATCAACATCAGGCGGTCGAGCATGAAGCCGACAAAGCCGATGGCAAATACGGCGACCATGATGCGCGCCAGGGAATTGGAACTGCCGTTCTGGAATTCATCCCAGACGAATTTTCCAAGGCCGGGGTTTTGCGCCAGCATTTCGGCTGCGATCAGGACCATCCAGCCGATACCGAGTGAGACACGCAGACCGGCAAACATCATGGGGATGGATGACGGTATGACAATTTTGTAGATCTTGGTCCACCAGCCAAGACGCAAGACCTGAGAAACATTTAACAGATCCTTGCTGATGTTGGAGACACCGACCGTGGTATTAATAATCGTTGGCCACAGACAACACAGTGTCACGGTAATGGCCGAGGTCAGGTAGGACTTGGAAAACATCGGGTCCTGGCTGACGTATACGGCACTGACGATGATGGTGACAATAGGCAACCAGGCCAGTGGTGAAACCGGTTTGAATATCTGGATCAAGGGATTGAGTGCGCTATATAAAATCGGACTCAGACCACTGATGATACCAATGGGGATGGCGATAAGTGAGGCGATGAGAAAACCGGTCGCCACAGTCAGCAGACTGGTCCAGATCTGATCGAAGAAGGTCGGTTTACCTGTATAAGGACGAATCTTCACTTTGGCGGTGGGATCATCAAGTAGCTTTTTGGCGTTGCGCTTTTCCTGACGTTCATAAAAACGTTCTTCCTTGACACGTTCTTCATTATGCTCGTCTACCAGCACCATGGCCTGTTGCCAGACCTTGGCAGGACCGGGTAGCGTGCCGAGTGAGGTCTGAACCTGTGAGGCAGCTGCCCCCCAGATAACCAGGAATATGATGAAGGCAATACCCGGCACCAGGATAGACTTCAGCATTTGCTGGAGATTGAAGTTATCGGCCTGCTCCTTCGCATAGCCGCTTAACTTGTTGAGTAGTTTGCCTGGCGTTAGGTCAAACATTTTTATTGTCTGTGTAGTCATAACAAATTCCTTATTCCCTCATCCCAACCTTCTCCCAGAGGGAGAAGGCGTTTTGGATGAATATATTTAGATCTTCTGTTTACCCTTCAGACCAATCTTTAATTTCTTCAGATAGGCATTGGGCTTGCGGCCATCGTAGGTCACGTTATCGAGGAACTCTTTTTGCGGCGCACGATAACCGGTCTCTTTCGCAAAGTTCGGAAATTCACTGGCCTTGAGTTTGCCTTCGGCGATCAATTCCCTGGCGGCTTGTGCATAGATGTCAGGACGATAAACCTTTTTGGCTATCTTCATGTACCAGCTATCCGGTTTGTAGTCGGCGATTTGACCCCAACGACGCATCTGGGTCAGATACCAGATAGCATCACTGTAGTAGGGATAGGTGGCGTTATAACGGAAGAACACATTGAAGTCAGGCACAGCGCGTTTGTCGCCCTTTTCATATTCAAAGGTACCGGTCATGCTGTTGGCGATCACATCGTAATCCGCACCGACATAGTTGCTCTTGGAAAGGATCTTCACGGCTTCCGGGCGGTTCTTGTTATTACCGTCATCCAGCCACTTGGCAGCGCGGATCATGGCCTTCACCACACGAATATGGGTGTTGGGATATTTATCCGCCCACTTCTTGCTGACACCAAAGACCTTTTCCGGGTTGTTTTTCCAGATTTCATAATCGGTAATGACCGGTACACCGATACCTTTGAACACGGCCTGCTGGTTCCAGGGTTCTCCGACACAGTAACCATAGATGGTCCCGGCTTCCATGGTGGACGGCATTTGGGGTGGTGGTGTCACGGACAGCAGGGCATCGGCTTTAAGGGTACCGCTGGTGTCACCCTTTTTCGGTGCATAGTAACCGGGATGGATACCACCGGCGGCGAGCCAGTAACGCAGTTCATAGTTATGGGTCGAAACCGGGAAGACCATGCCCATCTTGAAGGGTTTGCCCTCTTTCTTGTATTTTTCAACCACCGGCTTCAGGTAATCGGCCTTGATGGGATGCACGGGTTTGCCATTTTTATGTGGTACATGCTTTTTCATCTGTTTCCAGATCTCGTTTGAAACGGTGATGCCGTTACCATTAAGATCCATACTGAAGGCGGTAATGATATCGGCCCTGGTGCCAAAGCCGATGGTCGCACCCAACGGTTGACCGGCCAGCATGTGTGCGCCGTCCAATTGTCCGTCGATGACGCGATCCAGCAGCACCTTCCAGTTGGCCTGTGCTTCTAATGTCACGTACAGACCTTCATCTTCGAAGTAACCCTTTTCATAGGCTATCGCCAAGGGTGCCATATCAGTCAATTTAATAAAACCAAACTTCAGTTCTTCTTTTTCCGCATCACCGACAGCGCCCATCGCAGTCTGGATACTGGCCGATGCAAATAACAGACAGACCATTCCGATCATTGACAACTGTTGAATGCGTGTTTTTCTCATTCTGGTTAAACTCATGGTATTCATTGTTTTTCCCCAACAATTAATTAAGCCAAATAAAAAAGGCGTCCGCACAGCGCTGATTGCTCAGTCAGTACGGACGCCTTTGTCCGGTTATGCATACAATACTCAGTGACTGTATGCACTTGCATGGCACAGCTCTGTGCCGTTGTGATGGCCTGGGTCCAAAGTTGAGCACAGGCTATCGCGTTAGTGTTTCATGTGACCGCCATTGGTCAGCTTGCTGTTACTACTGCACAAGTCATACCACTTTCAGGGGAATTCGATAATTTTGTGTGATTACAGTATGTTACAGGTTGTTTTGATGTGAGAAGCCGTTATGCAGGTGCACAGTAATATTACATTACACTAATATTTCGCACTATCTGTGTGCGTATCGAGGCTTGTTTTAGAGGTAGGTGGGCATTGCCTACCAGGACCGGTTTGAAATACTCAAATGGTGGGCGCAACGCCGACCCAGCAAAATTTATTTTAGTGCAGCCAGATCGAAGGCCGGATGTTTGATGGCCAGGGCATCCAGATAGTCGAATAACTGATCGGGTTTAAACGGTTTATTATCAAAGAAGGCATCGGCTCCCATCAGCAGAGATTGACTCGCCTCCTCCAGCGTCCATTGTTCTGTATGCATGCCTTCGTTTTTATAGTCCGTCGAAGGATAGGGCTCATCCAGTTCCTGCATGACGGCACGAAAGATATCAGGCCGGTAGATTGCGCCGACAAGCTTTTCGATCTCCAGTGGCTGACGAATATGGCCCCAGCGAATCATCTGGGCCATGAACCAGATAGCATGGGAGAGCCAGGGGAAATTTGCAGAATAACGATAAAAAACATTGAAATCATCCATCGGTACCGGTGTCTCATTTTGCGAATAGTGAAAAGTGCCAGTCATGGACATCTTGATCACATCGACATCCGTATTGATGTATTCTTCCCGGCTGAGTATTTCGGCTGCCTCTACCCTGTTGTTCTCACTTTCATCCAACCAGCGCGTCGCTTCGAGCAATGCCTTTAAAACAGCCTTGTGAGTATCCGGGTGTTGTTCTGCCCATTCACTGGTCACACCGAACACCTTCTCCGGACTATTGTTCCAGATTTCATATTTGGTAATCAGCGTATGCCCCAGTCCGCGATTGACCGCCAGGCTATTCCAGGGTTCACCGACACAAAAGCCATCAATATTACCCGAGGCCAGATTTTCCACCATCTGCGGTGGCGGAATGACAATCAGTTCAATGTCACTGTCGGGATCAATACCGGCAGAGCCCAGCCAGTAACGCAATTCGTAATTATGGGTGGAAGTGGGAAAGACCATGGCAAAGCGAAGTCGTTCACCACCGGCCTTTTTATTTTCCTCAATTACGATTTTTAGTCCAGCCGCGCTAATCGGTCTTTGCTGCAAGCAATCGGGGGCGAGTTTGTTGATTCTCTCGTATAGTGCATCTGATATTGTGATGGCGTTGCCATTCAAATCCATCGTCATAGCCGTAAGCATGGGTGTGGAGATACCACCGATCCCCAGACTGGCCGCAATGGGCATGGTCGCCAGCATTTGTGCCCCATCCAGTGTCCCGGCAGCAAGCCTGTCTCGAATATTCGCCCAGGAGACTTCTTTAACAAGTTCAACATCAAGCTGATATTTGTCAAACAGACCCTTTTCCTGCGCGATGACCAATGGTGCGCAATCGGTTAAGGGGATGAACCCCAATTTCAATTTTGTCTTTTCCATTTTTTCACTTGAAGACCAATATGAATGGCAAGTTTATAACACATTCATGCTTCATAGTACCTCATACCAGTTGATCAATAGTTATTCCTGCTACATAAATTAAGTCGCTATCCCTGGCATAGGCTCATCATTATGCTGCGATAGAATGGGCCGCATCTATCATGGTGGTCGACAGAACAGTATAGGCCGCAACCCAGGCTTCCTTGACTTCGTCGGTAAAATCATCACCCAGACCTGCACCGAGGGTCCAGATCAAGGCTTCGCCCACCGTGCCATAATCTTCATCCTTGACACCATACTCGATATGACGCTTACCGGAGGCTTGGATGGCCGGCATCACGGCTTCCAGATTGTCCAGACTCTTGACCACGGTATCGATCATGGTCATAAGTTTTTCACCCTGTTCAGTCAGGTCTGACTTGAACAGTTTTTTTACCTCCGGGTCAAGCTCGAATAACTTGCCATAAAATAGTTCGGCAGCCTTGTCGGCAATCGGTAGAACTTTATCCCAGCTTGCTTTGATTAAACCTATTTGACGTGGATTCATGTTATTACTCCTGTTTGTGTGATTAACGTATTTTTAATACCTTTAATAAGTTGATCAAGCCGATGATAACAAGGCGCGCAAAAGAACGAAAAAGCAGGATTTATATATAAACAAATGATCATGTTGAGTCCTTTTGCAACCCTGTTCCAATGTTCATGATCCCTCTACCTGTTTCTGAATGGTTCAATTCATAAACCATCTCGTTAACCGCAACACTCATTTTTTATCCCAATAAAAAAGGCACCCAAACTCATTGATAAAACATCAACAAGATTGGACGCCTTTGTCCGATTTGACCTGCCGTTGGTCAGAGTTTTTTCTGACACAACCCGCCTTTGGGTTGTGTACAATTACATAAACAGTTTTGCGACCTCAATAACGCTCTTCGCCACGTCAATCAGTTTTTCATTCCTGTCCATGGCCAGCTTGCGTAATGCCTTATAGGCCTCATCTTCCGTGCATTTGCGCTGCGCCATGATAATGCCCTTGGCCTTGTCAATCAGTTTGCGATCGGCCAGATCCGATTTTGTCCTGGCCAACTCACCCTTTAAAGATTGAAACTCCTTAAAGCGTGCTATCGCCACTTCCATGATCGGCTGAATCCGATTTGCATTCAAACCATCCACGACATAGGCACTCACCCCGGCCTTGACCGCATCCGTAATGGTTACCTGGTCACTCTTCTCGGCAAACATGACAATCGGTTTGGGTTGCTCACGATTGATCATGTGCATGGATTCCAGCGTATCCCGGTCGGGCGATTGCATATCGATAATGATCATGTCGGGTTGTATGGTACGCACCCGGTCCAGCAGATCTTCTTTTGTACCGATACGCGCAACAACATCGTAACCATTATCCTGCAGTGCTCGTTCCAGCACGGCTGATCGGCTCGGGTCTTCATCGACCAGCATCACCCTGAGTTTCTCAGCCATAGTTCACTAACGGAATCCAGTGTCTAGTAAGGGATAGAGCAAATAAGATGCCAACTTTTTTATTCATTACTTTTCAAATACTTGTTGACTATAATGGACAGAAGCATAACTATTATGCACACATACAGTACTCAGTCTTCAGGCATTGCACCAGAGTGGTTCAAGCTTGGGAGAAATTTGAGAACAAGCCTATTTTAGCAACTTAAAAATAAACAATCATGCACATTAATGAACTTATCAGTCAGGAATTTGCTTTACAGCCGGATATCATTTATTTAAACCACGCGGCCGTGGCCCCCTGGCCACAACGAACCAAACTGGCTGTTCAACAGTTCGCTGCTGAAAACGCGGCACTCGGCTCAAAAAATTACCTGCAATGGGTAGAACATGAGACTGACCTCAGGGATATGCTGGCCAAGCTGATCAACGCCCCTTCAGGGGACGATGTTGCCCTGCTAAAAAGCACCTCGGAGGCCTTGTCTGTTGTTGCCCATGGTTTGCGCTGGCAGGCAGGTGATAATGTAGTTATTAGCGATCAGGAGTTTCCATCCAACAGGATCGTCTGGGAGTCACTCTCCAGCTATGGAGTGGAAGTGAAAAAGGTCGATCTGCAATCCGCAGAGACGCCGGAACAGGCCCTGATTGCCGCCTGTGATAGCAACACCCGCCTGCTTGCCATCAGTTCGGTGCAATATGCCTCGGGGCTGAGAATGGATCTGGATACCCTGGGCAAACATTGCCAGTCAAACCATATCCTGTTCTGTGTCGATGCCATCCAGAGTATCGGCGCCGTGCAATTTGATGTGCAGGCCTGTCAGGCCGATTTTGTCATGGCCGATGGTCACAAGTGGATGCTGGGACCGGAAGGCCTGGCGCTGTTTTATTGTCGGGCGGAACTTCGTGATCAACTTCAG
>Ga0209633_10002700_pt1 | contig 16899 bp, 16 predicted proteins | sample Cruoilmetagenom1_FD_187290 | JGI IMG/M metagenome (GOLD analysis project Ga0209633, IMG submission 187290) | Oil polluted marine microbial communities from Coal Oil Point, Santa Barbara, California, USA - Sample 1 (SPAdes) (version 2) | ecosystem: Environmental > Aquatic > Marine > Oil seeps ... | reverse complement strand
TTGCGAAAATGAAAAGTAACTTATAAATAAAAACGTAAAGAAAATACTCTTCTTCATCAAATACATTTTAAAAAGAGGAATAAAAGTAATGTATTAGATAAAAATATTACCTATTATTTATATTTTATTACGATAATGGTGTAGGTACCCTCACACACCCATAACTTTCTTAAATTTTTCAAGAATTGGAGCGGCCTTTAAAAGATCCTCTTCATAGATAAATAATTGAACTTGAGATGGGGAGCCCCCATAAAAACCTGAACGCAGACCTGATTGAAAGTTGTTTTTTACTAAAGAAGGGATCTGCTGCTCGTCTAAATCCAATTGTAATCTTTGAATTTGAATTAATGAACCAACAAAAAATTTGACGTGTTTTGACTGATCATCCATAATTGCGATTTTAACTAAAGATACAAAAATTATTACATATAGCCCTTGATGTTATTAGCATCAATCCAGGCTATTTTTAGTAATGTAATACCTCCAGCCTATAATAGCCATTTGCCATTTCTTGGCTTTACTCATATCCACCTGTCTTTTACCTAAACTTGGAAAAATTACTTTATTTACTTTTGCCAATATTTTGAAAACCCGTTTGTTCATACCTGTACAAAAATATAAAAACACCTCAAAATGAAGTGTTTTTATATTAAATAATGTTTAGTGCTTATTTTTTTGTACTAATAGTAATAACCCCGTCTTTTCCTTTTTCCCCATATTTTTCGACCGCCTTTTCTCCTTTTAAAATTTCTATTTTTTCAATAGTAGCATGGTCTATATCCTCAAGCTTCGTATTACTCATTTCTTTTCCATCAATAATAAGGAGCGCATCTTCAGAACCACCGTCCATAAAAATCATATTTTCTCCTTTACTATGTTCTCCATGAATATTTTTAACAATTATATCTGTTGTTTTGTCACCATCTTTGCTTACCCATACTTTTTTGGTCATTTCTCCTGAAGATTCATCATAATCTTCATGAATTTCAATTATTTTTAATTTTGTAGAATCACCTGATTTTGTTACCCATACATGCTCTTCTTCATTGTCACCATCTGTTTCAATTATTTTGATCTTATGCATTTTTGCATCATCACCATCACTGGAAACCCAAACGTTCTTGCCATTTCCTCCAATCTTAACAATATGTTTTTCCATATTTCCACCATTTTCAGAAACAAAATACATTTCTCCACCGTTATGGCTACTTGAATTTCCTATCGATATACTATTGCCTTCACTATCAAAGGAGATCTTAATTGGTTTTATTGGTTGGTCGGAATCCGTATTATAATTGGCATTTGATGTTTTTGTACTTACATCAATTTTAATGGCAGTTATTTCACCCTTGTTGTTTCGCTTAATACTTTTAAAATTTACTTTAACGCCCTCTTTTAAAAAGTCCTTTTTAATATTTTCTAATTCAGATTCTGTTGCCTCTTTGGAGATTATTATAACCTGAATGTTTTTCTCAATTTTAACTTCCTTTTTTGCAGTTTTATTTTGTGCTATAACCTCTGTATTAAATATAAAAACAAAAGCTAGCAGTACCGGAATTATTAAAGCAAATTTGATTTGATTGTTTCTGTTGGATCGATTTTTGTGTAACATGTCTATTCGTTTTTTTATTAGTGAGTTGTAAAAGTTGGATGCCAAAGCCATTTTATAAGTTGGCGATATAGTTTTTAATAATAAATATTGGTATTTCTTTTTTTCGCAAGTAATATTCTGAGCAGATTCATCTGCAGTATATTCAAGATTCTTTTGCATCTCTTTATGATACAGCCAGATAAATGGATTGAACCAATTCAGCACCGCAATACATTGTACAAGCAAAATATCAACGCTGTGTAATTGGTCTGCATGTACTTTCTCATGTGCAAGTATTTGCTCCAACTCCTTATTATCAAAATCATCTCTGTTATAAACAATATAATTAAAGAAAGAAAAAGGTGCAATATTTTTGGTGGTCTCTACGAGCACATATTTGTCGTGCTTCAATTTTGAATGTGTGTATAAAAACCAAATTAAGGAGCTTAGCTGTGCCATAAATCGTATCGCAAAAAAAACTACACCTATGAGATATACAATCATAATTACCTGAAACCAGTTAATGGTATCCAATGGTGTTATAGTTGAATTTTCAGTAAACGTTACTCCGGCAGGGAGATATACAGGACTTGCTTCTATGTATTTAGTAATTGCTATGCTTGGCAAGGCGAGTGCTGAAATGATTCCAATTAAAAAGTAGGTTCTTAGGGACTTAAAAAAGGTTTCATTTTGTAAAAATATTTTATAAAAAAGATAAAATATTGCAAGTATCGCAGTAGATTTTAACAGATATTCCATGGTTTAATATTTTACTTATTATTTTTATTTTCTATTATCGATATAATCTCCTTTAGTTCTTCAACACTAATTTTTTCTTCCTTGGCAAAAAAGGAAACTACATTTTTATAGGAGCTTTCAAAGTAATTTTGAATTGTCTTCTGCATAAACTTTTTCCGGTAATCCTCTTTAGTTATGGCAGGGTAATACTGATAGGTTTTGCCGAAGGCTTCATGTTTTACAAAACCCTTTTCCTCCATATTCCTAATGACAGTAGAGATCGTATTATAATGTGGCTTAGGATCAGGCAGTTTGGCAACGACTTCCTTGACAAAAGCTTTTTTAAGATCCCACAAAACGTGTAATATATCTTCTTCTTTATTGGTTAGTTTACTCATAATTTCAAAGTTTTACACAAATAAAACTAAAATTATAGTTATACAACTATAAATCTAGTTATTTAACAAATATTTAATAGTTTCCAATTTAAACACAAGCTGTATCATTGTAACTAGAACCATTATCTTTGTAAAAAATGTATATGAATTATCTATTATTATTTCTAGGATTTTTAATTTTAATTCTTGGAGGTAACTGGCTGTTAAAGGCAGCAGTAGCAATTTCTTTAAGATTAGGTATCCCAAAAATAGTAATCGGAATGACCGTTGTTTCTTTGGCTACTTCTGCTCCGGAACTGATCGTTAGTTTAAATTCGGCATTAAATGGGCACGCCGATATAGCCTTAGGGAATATAATTGGTTCAAATATAGCCAACCTTGGTCTGGTACTAGGAATTGTAACACTCATATCTACCATCACTGTTCAAAAGAATTTTTACATCATTGATTGGCCGATTATGATGTTCTCATCGATCATGCTTTATTTATTTCTAGCTTACGACGGTATTTTAGAAAGATACGAGGGGGTGATTCTATTTAGTTTATTGATAATATTTATAATTTACTTATTCAGATCTCATAAGACAGCCGTTGTCGATGAAATGCCTGAAGATGATGTGGAATTACCAATCTATACCACCTTGTTCTTTTTTATCATAGGGTCTATTGGATTATGGGGAGGTTCGGAACTATTGATAAAAGGTGCCGTAAATTTGGCTCGTGATTATGACGTAAGTGAACGAATTATTGGTATCACTATCATTTCTATCGGTACAAGTATTCCTGAGTTAGCAGCATCAATAGTTGCTGTTATTAAAAAGGAAAAAGCTATATCTATTGGTAACTTACTAGGCTCAAATATGTTTAATATTCTGGCAGTTCTTGGCCTGACCTCTATGATAACAACACTCCATGTAGAGGATCAAGGATTGTTAACTTTTGATATTTTATGGATGTTATATTTTGCAATAGTAGTATTGCCGCTTGTATTTACTCCAAGTAAAATGAAATTAGGCTGGAAAGAAGGTCTGATCTTACTTGGATCCTATTTAATATTCATAACATTATTACTATAACACAATCCACTATTCTGAAAGATTGTTACTAATTGCAATGGAACAATCATGAATGTATTATAAAAACAAAACCTCAAGGTGTTGCCTTGAGGTTTTGTTAGATAAATGAGTTTTTATATTGCAGCCTTAACTGTTTTAATTATTATTCCGGCAATTTTATAAGGATCTGCATTTGATGCTGGCCTTCTGTCTTCTAAATACCCTTTCCAACCATTATTAACTGTTGTAATAGGAATTCGAATAGAAGCACCACGATCTGATATACCATAGCTGAAATCTGAAATCGCAGCAGTTTCATGAAGCCCTGTCAAACGTTCATCGTTAAACTCACCATAAACTTCAATATGCTCATCGACTACTGGTCTAAAAGCTTCACAAATCTTTTCGTAAGTTGCCTTATCACCACATGTTCTTAAGGTAGAATTTGAAAAATTAGCATGCATACCAGAACCGTTCCAATCTCCTTTAACTGGTTTTGGGTGATATTCAATATAATAGTGGTGTCTTTCGGTAAGACGATCTAACAAATATCTTGCAATCCATATTTCATCACCAGCCTTTTTAGCTCCCTTAGCGAACAATTGAAATTCCCATTGACCTGCAGCGACTTCCTGATTAATTCCTTCAAAGTTAAGACCTGCGTCTATACATTGGTTAGCATGCTCTTCTACTAGATCTCTACCCCAAGTATTTTTCCCACCAACCGAGCAGTAATACAAACCTTGTGGGCCTGGATAACCACCAATTGGAAAACCTAATGGTAGTTGTGTTTTTGAATCCATAATAAAATATTCTTGCTCAAAGCCAAACCAAAAGTCATTATCATCATCATCGATTGCTGCTCTTCCATTACTTTCATGGGGAGTACCATCTGCGCGCAGCACCTCTGTCATAACAAGATATCCATTACTACGAACCGGATCAGGGTATATGGCGACAGGTTTTAACAAACAGTCTGAAGATCCTCCTTCTGCTTGTTGAGTGGATGACCCGTCAAATGACCACATTCCAATTTCATCCAGTGTTCCCTTGAAATCATCATGCTCTTCTACTTTAGTTTTACTTCTAAGGTTTTGTGTTGGTTTGTAGCCGTCTAACCAAATATACTCTAATTTTATCTTAGCCATTGTGTCTTGTTTTTATTAATATTTTCAAAAAATTAAGATACAAATATACTTGAAAAGTAAGACAAGCAAAGCACTTAAAGTCGTTTTTACAACCATTCTGTTTATTTTTATGAATCCCCTATTTTTTTAGGGTTTAAATTTTAAAATTTATATTTTTAAATAGTAAAAAATAAAAAAATAAAAATGTTCCATTAGTCAATTTCATGTTGAATTGTAAAAATGAAAGCTAATATTTTGATTATATTCCATTTTCTCGGTCTCATTTTGTCGAAGGAACTGTACTTTAGAAAATTTAACATACTTTTAAACACATGATAAAACTAACAATAATTCTGCTGCTATTTACATTTGGAATACAAGCACAAAATCAGGAAATCGAAAAACTAATAGATGATGTTGAACCTAAAGTAATCGAATGGAGAAGAGATTTCCATGAAAATCCGGAATTATCAAATCGGGAATTTGAAACATCAAAAAAAGTAGCCACGCATTTGCAAAGCTTAGGATTGGAAGTACAAACTGGAATTGCACATACCGGTGTAGTGGGAATTTTAAAAGGGAATAAACCCGGACCTGTGGTTGCTCTGAGAGCAGATATGGATGCCCTCCCGGTTACGGAGAGGACCCAAGTACCATTCGCTTCCAAAGTAATTAGTGAATATAACGGTATGGAAACAGGGGTAATGCATGCTTGTGGGCATGACACACACATAGCAATGCTAATGGGAGCAGCAGAGGTGTTGAGTAAAATGAAAAATGAACTAAATGGAACGGTCAAATTTATATTTCAACCTGCCGAAGAGGGCATGCCTGCTGGTGAAGAAGGAGGAGCAAAATTAATGGTAGAAGAAGGTGCTTTAAAAAACCCCAGTGTAGATGTAATATTTGGAATACATATTTCGTCCACCCTCTCTGTTGGGCATATCAATTATAAACCAAAAGAAATTATGGCTGAAGCACAAAGGTTTGTAATAAAGGTCAAGGGTAAACAATCACATGGTTCAAGTCCTTGGAAGGGTGTTGATCCAATAGTTGTTTCCTCTCAAATTATTAATGGATTGCAAACAATTATTAGCAGAGATACCGAGTTGACTAAAGCTGCAGCGGTAATATCTGTTGGAATGATCAAAGGGGGTCTACGATACAATATCATTCCTGAAGAAGTAGAGATGATTGGAACCATTAGGACCTTAGATGAAGATATGAGAAATAAATTGAACGATGAAATAATCCACCGGGTACCTGCCATTGCAAAAGCATATGGTGGAGAAGCTACAATAGAGATTGAAACAACTGCTCCTCTGACATATAATGATATTGAGCTTACCTCCAATTCCTTACCTATACTTCAAAGAGTTGCAGGAAAAGAAAATGTGCATTTAATAGATGCCGTTACCGGTGCTGAGGATTTCTCTTATTTTCAAAAAGAGGTTCCGGGACTGTACTTTTTTGTGGGAGGCAAACCATTAAATGTTAAACCGGAAGAAGCAGCTGGCCATCATACTCCCGATTTTTTCATTGATGAAAGTGGCCTAATTCTAGGAGTACAAAGCTTTGTAAATTTAACGATGGAGTATTTGAAATAAATATTTATGCTCTTATTATCTTAGTGCTAATCATAAATTATTGTGAAAATTTGTACTATGAATAAAAATGGTTCAATTTTTGCCTAGCGATAATATAGTTAAGGCAAAAGACGTTAATACTTATAATAATGTAACCTGAGTTACAAGAATTAGAAGATTTTGTCGGACTTTTGCAAAAATAATAGAAAATAATTTTTAAAATATGGGGTTTTTTAATTTACTTGGCGGTAGTACCAAAACAATATCAATAGAAGAATATTTAGAAAGAAATGCAATTGTTATTGATGTAAGAACAAGTATGGAATTTATGGAGGGGCACGTACAGGGTTCTAAGAATATACCATTAGATAGAATTGGTTCGCAGTTAGCGGAAATAAGAAAATATAACAAACCGGTAATTACTTGTTGTAGAAGTGGAGCAAGAAGTGGTTCTGCAGCAAACATGCTCAAACAACAAGGAATTGACGCCATTAATGGTGGTCCTTGGCAAAATGTTGAGGCTTGCATAAAATAGTTTCCTAATTATTGATTAGGATCGAAAAGGATAGGTTTAACTTATCCTTTTTTTTTATTAAAATTTAACATGAGGCAGTTTTTGGGCAAGCAATTCCTTGTTTTTGTTCAGGTCTGATAAAAACTCCCTATGCTTTTCCGACTTTGGATTGATTGGGCGGTGTGCCAAGCCTTTTTGAATAGAATCTATTTCTCGCATAAAATTAAATGCATTTTCATTAATCCAGGTTTTTTTGAAATTCTCCCAAATATAATCTACCGCCGTGTCGTTGGGATGTAACATATCTTTTTTATAAAATCTATAATCTCGCAAATCGTCTATCATTATTTCATAAGAAGGAAAATAATGTAATTGATTTCTAGGCTCTACAATTTCATGAATTCCAGAGATCAAATTTGCTTTGCTCAAAGAATTCTCTACAAACCCATCCTTTAAATGTCGTACAGGTGAAACAGTAAATATGATATCCATGTTTTTATTGTAATCCCTTACCAAACTGACAATTGCCGAAAGACTTTCAGATATTTCATCCGATGTAAGAAGTTCTTTCAAAAACTTCTTTTGTGGAACTTTATGGCAATTAGCCACAATTCTATCACTTTCAATTAATCTGTATACCCATGCCGTTCCAAGAGTAATGATAACATGAGTGGCTTGTTGCAAATCTTCAGATGTAAAATCTATGGTGCTATTTAAATTAGAAAGTAATTTCTCCATTGATACATCACTTAAATCAGAATGAGCATCATAGGTATGCCATCGCTCGTTGAGAAAAAAAATATCTTTTTGAGTATATTCCTTTTTATTGATAGAATTGCTAATTAAATGTTCTATGGCCAATGGGTGAAACAAAATACCAAATGGATTGGTAGTCGATTGAAACTTAAAGTATTCCAATTTGTCACCAATATTTTTTGTAAAACAAGAACCAAAAAGAATAATTTTAGAACTATAATCTATCTGGCTTTGATTTTTCTTTATTGGTATATGTGTTCTGAAATTCATCTAATTAATGATAAAAAATACTTCTTTAAAAACAGAAGAAATTAATCCAGGAATGTCTTCGCTTTTATCAGGGCATTTTTTATTCCTGCTGGGTTTTTACCTCCGGCAGTAGCATAAAAGGCTTGTCCTCCACCACCTCCTTGAATAAGTGACCCCAATTCTTTGACCATTGTACCTGCATTAAGAGCTCTTTCTTCTGCCAATTTCTTCGAAATATAAATAGTTAAAAATGCTTTTTCTTCAAGGTTTGCACCGTTAATAAAAAATAAATTATCTACATTATTTCCAATCTCAAAAGCTAAATTCTTAATGGTATTGTTATCCATATTTATTTCTGAGCTCAAAAAGTTCACCCCATTAACAGTAATTACTTCTTTGATTAAATTTTGCTTTAATGAGCTTGCTTTCTCCTTAAGAAGGTGCTCAATTTCTTTTTTTAATTTTACATTTTCTTCTTGAAGCTGAGTCACAAATTTAACAGGATTTTGTGGGTTCTTCATAGCAGTTTTTAATGAGGTGAAATCCTTTTCCTGATTGACGTAATAATCCTCAAGAGCATCAAAAGATATAGCCTCGATCCTTCTAATACCAGAGGCAATAGCACTTTCCGAAGTGATTTTAAAATGCCATATGTCACTTGTGTTTTGTACATGTGTCCCACCACATAGTTCCATTGATTTCCCAAATTCGATGGTTCTTACCGTATCGCCATATTTTTCTCCAAAAAGAGCCATTGCTCCTTTCTCTAAAGCAGTTTCTAATGGAATCTTTCTTTCTTCTATAAGAGGGAGTTTACCACGAATTCTTGCATTTACAAAATCCTGAATCTCTTGTAATTCTTTAGATGATAATTTAGCAAAATGAGAAAAATCGAAACGTAAATGTTTAGAGTGTACTGCAGAACCTTTTTGTTCAACGTGAGGGCCTAATATCTTTCTTAAAGCCTGGTGTAGAAGATGTGTTGCCGTATGATTGCAAGCTGTTCTAAACCGTTGTTTTTCATCCACCTTAACCAAAAAAGTTTCATTGGGGTTTTTAGGCAAATCTTTTGTGAAATGAATTATTAAATTGTTCTCTTTTCTAGTATCAAGAATATAAATGGTGTCGCCATTAGATGTTTCTAAATAACCTTTATCACCAACTTGTCCACCCCCTTCCGGATAGAATGGCGTTAGATTGAATACCAATTGATACATGGTACCATCTTTTTTTGAATTTATCTTTCGGAATTGAGTAATTCTAACTTTAGCCTCTAAAGAATCATATCCAATAAACTCCTGTTCTTCATCCTCGACTAGAATTTGCCAGTCATCAGTGTCTACTGCTCTTGCTTTTCTTCCTCGTTCTTTTTGTTTTTGAAGTTCATCCGAAAATTCAGCAGTATTATAAGTTAAATTGTTCTCTCTCAGTATTAACTCTGTCAAATCCTCTGGAAAACCATAGGTGTCTTTCAATTCAAATACTTTTTTACCAGATATTTCCTTAGACTTATTATTGGCGATGATGGTGTCGAGTAAATCCAGTCCTTGATCTAATGTTCTCAAGAAAGATTGTTCTTCTTCTTTTATTACATTTTCAATTAGCTGCTGTCCATTTATAATTTCTGGAAAAGTTTTGCCCATGTTTTTACTCAAAACATCAACCAGTCTATATATAAAAGGTTCTTTTTGATTTAAAAATGTAAACCCATATCGAATCGCTCTTCTTAATATCCTTCGAATAACATATCCCGCGCCAGTATTACTTGGCAATTGCCCGTCTGCAATGGCAAAAGCAACTGCACGGATATGATCCGCAATAACACGTATGGCAACGTCCATTTTTTTAGATTTTCCGTACTTTGAACCCGTTATTGTTACGATCTCACGTATTATTGGTGTAAAAACGTCGGTGTCATAATTGGATTGCACATTTTGTAAGACCATACATAACCTTTCAAAGCCCATTCCGGTATCTACATGTTTTGCCGGTAATTTTTCAAGGGACCCATCGGCCTTACGATTGAATTCGATAAAAACCAGATTCCATATTTCAATTACCTGTGGGTGGTCTTTATTTACCAAATCCTTTCCGGGAATCTTAGCTTTTTCTTCTGCAGAGCGGATATCAACATGTATTTCACTGCAGGGTCCACAAGGCCCCTGTGCACCCATTTCCCAAAAATTATCCTTCTTATTCCCATTTATAATTCTCTTCGTGTCAACAAATTCAGCCCAATAATCAGAGGTTTCCTGATCAAACAAAAGATTATCCTCTTTATCTCCTTCAAATACCGTTACATATAAGCTGCTTTTATCAATTTTATATACCTCCGTCAACAATTCCCACGCCCATGCGATAGCCTCCTTTTTAAAATAACTGCTTACACCGTCAACGCTATTTCCATCCGGGTCTCCAAAGCTCCAGTTCCCAAACATCTCAAACATAGTGTGATGGTATGTATCCATCCCAACCTCTTCTAAATCGTTGTGTTTTCCAGAAACTCTCAAACATTTCTGAGTGTCTGCAATTCTGTTATTTACAATTTTCTTTTGCCCAAGGAAATATTCCTTAAAAGGGACCATTCCTGCATTGACAAACATCAAAGTCGGATCGTTTTTTTGGACCATTGGAGCAGATGTCACTATTTTATGCTTTTTAGAAGCAAAAAAATCTAAGAATTGTTTTCTAATTTCCTGTGAAGTCATAAATAATAGTTAAAGCTATTCTATCGGTTTTTTCAGTATAACAAAAAAATTGTAATTTTGTTCTTTACACAATTGAGCTCTGTAAAAATTCTCAAGCAAAAATACTATAATTATAGTTATGGCGAAGGTAAAATATTATTACGATTCTGAAACCCTGTCTTATAGAAAAATACAGTTAAGAAAGAGGGATAAGCTATCTAAAACAGTGGTGTTTTTATTGGCATCAACCCTTATTGGAGGGTTAATGGTTTTGATCATGTATCAATTTGTTGAATCTCCAAAACAAAAAGTATTGAACAGGGAACTCCAAAACATGAAATTGCACTATGAGTTACTGGATAAGAAAATGAAACAGGCACAAAATGTTTTAGAAGGTATGCAATTAAGAGATAATGATATTTATCGTGTATATTTTGAAGCGAATCCAATTCCGGACGAGCAAAGAAAAGCAGGTTTCGGAGGGATAAACAGATACAAATCCTTAGAAGGCTTTAATAATTCTGAAATGATTATGGACGCTACCAGAAATTTAGATATTCTTTCTAAGCAGTTATATGTTCAATCAAAATCATTAGATGAAATTATCGAATTGGCTTCAGATAAAGAAAAATTATTAGCAGCAATTCCGGCAATTCAACCTGTAAGCAAAGAAGATCTGACAAGAATGGCCTCAGGTTATGGCTGGAGGTTAGACCCTTTTACAAAAGCTCGAAAGATGCATTCAGGGATGGATTTTACCTCCCCTCGGGGAACTCCGATATATGCTACAGGAACTGGTAAGGTTATCAGAGCGGATAATAGATCAACTGGTTATGGTAAACATATTAGAATTGATCACGGTTTTGGATACGTCACATTGTATGCTCACTTGTCAAAATATAATGTAAAAAAGGGCAAGAAAGTAAAAAGAGGGGATGTTATTGGTTATGTTGGAAGTACTGGAAGATCACAAGCGCCTCATTTACATTATGAAGTGAGATATAATAAACGAAAGATAAATCCTATTAATTTTTATTATGGAGATCTATCACCTGAAGAATTCAAAGAAATGATAAAAATGGCTTCGCAAGAAGGACAATCACTAGACTAATGCATATAGAACTACCTGAAAAAAGATATTTTAAAATTGGTGAGGTTGCCAAAGCATTTGATGTAAACGCCTCCTTACTTCGTTTTTGGGAAAACGAATTTGACGTTCTAAGACCAAAAAAGAACGCCAAAGGAAATCGCCTTTTTACGCAAGAAGACATTAAAAACTTACAGCTTATTTATCATCTGGTAAAAGAGAAAGGTTTTACTTTGGAAGGCGCTAAAAATAAACTAAAAGAAAAGCCCGAAGAAATTACTTCTAACCATGACCTAATTGTGCGGTTGAACAAAATAAAAAACGAACTTCTTCAAATTAAAAACCAATTATAATTCATTTCTTTTAGTAGTTTAGTAGCTTCTTATTTTACATATTAATCCATATTGTTTAAGTTTTAATATCTAAGGAGCAAAGCATGAAATTCGATAAACATTTTCGTATTTTTGTATCTTAATTTTTAGCCTATTGTCAATGTTTTATAAACTCTCTATTAAGGAGGTAAAAAGAGAAACTAAAAATTCTGTTTCTATAGTTTTTGATATTCCGGAAAATTTACAAAATAAATTTACATTCCTCCCGGGTCAATATATAAATGTACAAATTAAATTGGATGGAAAACTAGTACGAAGGGCCTATTCAATTTGTTCTTCTTTAAAAAGCAATGAGTTACGTATAGCTGTCAAAGAGGTAAAAGGTGGTGCATTTTCTGTTTATGCCAATAAGGAGTTGAGGAATGGTCAACAGCTGGAAGTTTCTCCACCAGAAGGTAAATTCACATTGAACGTATCTGATTCCAATAAATTAAATTACATCGCTTTTGTTGCTGGAAGCGGGATCACACCAGTGTTGTCCATGATTAAATCTGTTCTTGAAACAGAAAGAGAAAGTAAATTTATTTTACTTTATGGTAATAAATCTTCGGAAGACACCATGTTTAAAAATGAAATTGATAATTTGAAATCAGAGTATAAGGATCAATTTAAAGTACATTATGTTTTTAGCCAAATGTTTGAAGATGAGGAAAGTAAAGGTAGAATTAATAAGGAAATTATTAAGGATATCTTAAAAAATAGATACCCGCACATCGGCTTCTCCAATTACTTTCTGTGTGGACCTGAAGAGATGATCGATTTAGTAAAAATTACTCTATTTGAAGAAGGCGCCGACAAAGATGCTATTAAATTTGAATTATTTTCGACCACCCCTATTGTTAATGAAGATAGTGAAGGTCTATCCGGGAATTCCGAAATAACCATATTATTGGACGATGAAGAGACTACCTTTAAAATGAAGAAAAAGGATGTTATTTTAAATGCAGCATTATTAAAAGGATTAGATGCGCCGTACTCATGTCAAGGAGGAATTTGCAGTAGTTGTTTGGCTAAAGTGATTGAAGGAGAAGTAATAATGGATAATAATTCAATTTTGGACGAGGATGAACTGAGGGAGGGACTAATTTTAACATGTCAATCACACCCGGTAAGCTCTAGAATTAAAATTGACTATGACGATGTATAAAATGTTTTATAATAAGTAGAGAACCTTTATGATCAACGAATATTTAAATGCTGTACTCTTAGGGTTTGGTTTAGCCTTTATGGTTGGTCCGGTTTTTTTTGTTTTACTCGAAACAAGTGTTGTAAAGGGTATACGTGCTGCTATCGTATTTGATTTTGGTGTTGTTCTTTCAGATACTCTCTTTATTATAACGGCCTATTACGGGAGTAAGACCATTCTCTTTAAATTAAAGGATGACCCTAGATTATTCCTTATCGGTGGTATAATATTAATATTATATGGCCTATATACTATTTTTTATAAAAGAACTAAAAAGACCGTTACTGATAAGGAATTAGTAGTGGTCGAAAACAATAATTATTTAGGCTTATTTCTTAAGGGATTTTTTTTGAACAGCATTAATATAGGAGTTCTTGCATTTTGGCTGGCAATAGTAATTGCCATAAGCTCAGGACTTCAAATGAACGAGAGTAAAATATTCAATTATTTTGTTATTGTTATATCAACCCTCTTGGTAACAGATCTGGTTAAAATTACTGCAGCCAAACAGTTAAAAAAACAACTCACTCCTGTTGTGCTCAGAAAAATTCGTCAAACGATAGGTGTCTTTTTTATAATTTTCGGTGTCATTTTGGCAACAAAAAAATATATACCTGAGCATACTATTCAAATATTTGACAAGGTAATTGAAAAAGTAAAGTAATTAATTATTTTGTATCTTCAAATTGTATTTTGCAGCAACTTTATTAAATATTTCTAGCTTATTGTTATTCTTCAGGTCATTATACATGTATCCAATTTTTTTAGCTGCGTCTGCACGATAGGGTGAATTCTGCGCAGAATAAATAGTATACGCATGTATTAAATTATCGAGTCCCTCTTCCAGTTCGTCATTGGTGTATAATATCAAGCCCAATCCGTAATAGCCTTCAGGGTCATCTTTATATATAGAAATAAATTTGTTATAATAAACAATGGCCTCCTCGAATTCTTTCTTGAGATTATAGGTTACAGCAATATTCATAAGAGGCATTCTTCCTTCAGGGTTGATCTCTAAGGATTTTTTATACGCTTCAATAGCTTTTTCATATTGATTCGACTTTCTATAACAAACCCCTAAGTTATCCCAGGAAAAAGCAAAATTAGGGTCAATCTCTATAGCCTTTTTAAATTTTAGGATAGCAGTTTCATAATCTTTGCTTTCCATATAATCCATACCGTCATCATAGGCCAATTGGGCCAATACATTTTGTGAAGTCGAATGCTCAAATTCCTCACTTTCAGTAAATGACAATTGTTTTAAAGCATCACAATTTTCTACTAAATAAACCTCTATCTTTTTATAGGCGGAAGCCTCTAATTGAACCTCAGAAACATCATTATTACTCGTAGCTACATCTACATTTAGATTTTTTACAACTGATGCGGCAATGCAATTTTTAATTGCACTATTTTTAGTGTTGTTCTCTGTGTTTATTTTTGAAATGCATTCACAAGCATCCGTAGATATGGTTTCTAATATATCATCCTTATTTTCTTGACTATAGCCACTATATATTGTAAATAATACTATATAAATAATTATTTTTTTCATCTATCTAAGTTTAAATTCCGGTACTACCGAATCCTCCTTCTCCTCTCAAGGTTTCATTTAAAACGTTTACTTCCTCCCATTTGGTATGTTCAAATTTGGCAATTACCATTTGTGCTACTCTATCACCATCCTTTATTGCAAATTCATCGTTGGATAAATTTACTAGAATAACCCCTATTTCGCCTCTATAATCGGCGTCAATTGTTCCTGGGGCATTCAAAACCGTTACACCATGTTTTGCTGCCAAGCCACTTCTCGGCCTTATTTGAGCTTCATAACCCATCGGAAGTGCTATGTATAATCCTGTTTTTATAATTGCCCTTTCTAAAGGTTTAAGTATAACTAAATCTGAAAGATTAGCTCTTAAATCCATACCGGCAGAGGCTGATGTCTCATAACTCGGTGTTTGATGTTTTGATTTATTAATTATCTTAACGACCATTTTCTATAAATTGTTGTATTCCCTTTTTTTCGTTCCATGCTGTAAACCCTATAAACGCAATTACTAAAAGTGTAGAAATAAATAAATTACCCCTAAAAAACGCGAAGGACAAGTAAGCGAAGCTTATTGAAAGAAATAAATATATAAATAAATTTTTTATTTTATATGGAATGGTATAATATTTTTTTCCAAAATTATAAGATATAACAACCATAACAGAATACGTTAATAAGGTTGCCCATGCAGAAGCCATATAACCAATTCTAGGTAAGAAAATTATATTAAAAACGATGGTAATTACGGCACCAAACAATGAAATATACATGCCATATTTAGTTTTATCGGTTAATTTATACCACACAGATAAATTCACATAAATACCTAAAAATAAATTTGCTAATAATATTATTGGAACGATATTCAGTCCTTGAAAATATTCTTCCTTTCCTAATAACAGATTCGCAAACCCATCAATATAAGCTATTATGACCAATAGAATAATTGCACCAATTATAGCAAACCAATTTAATATTTCGGCGTATACTTTTTTAGCGTTCTTTTCTTTGGCCTGATTGAAGAAAAATGGTTCAGCCCCTAATCTGAAAGCCATAATGTAGAGTGTCATAAATACACCTAACTTATAGCAGGCAGCATATATACCCATGGTTTCTTTTCCCAGATATTTAGTCATTAAAAGTTTGTCCAAATTTTCATTAGTAATAAATGCAATTCCAGCAATCATCAAGGGCAAACCATAATATAACATTCTTATCAAGAGCTTCTTGTCAAAGGAGAATTGGAACTTAAATAATATAGGTGACAGGATAAGGAATGTTAAGAAACTAGCCATTAGGTTTGCAATAAAAATATACACTACCAGAGCATGCTCATGAAAATGATCACTAACAAACACAGGTATATAATTTCCATTTTTTAACGCATAAGGAACGTAAAGCAAAAAATACAAATTTATTGTTGCATATATCACAATATTTAAAACCTTATAGCTGGCAAATCTTATTGGTCTGTTGGTTACTCTAAGGTAAGCGAATGGCACTACTACTAAGGTGTCAAAAGTTGTTACTAAAATTAAGATCTGAAAATACAGAGGCTCAGCAAATCCAAAATAGGTGGATATATTTTCACTGTATAAGATCATTAAGAATAAGAATAACAGCGTGGTTATGAGTAAACTAATAAAAGTAGTTGAGATTACTTTGCCTTTATTTTTTTCTTTTGTGAAAAATCTGAAAAATGCAGTTTCCATACCATAGGTTAATATGGCATTAAAGTATGCGGCATATACAAAATAGATCGTGTTCTCCGCATATTTATTCGACTGCAAAGTACTGGTGTGTAATTTGACTAAGAGAATATTAATGGCTCTGGGTAAAACAGCAGCAATTCCGTAAATTATAGTGTCTTTTAAAAACCGATTTAAGTTACTCAATCTTATCTATTTGATGTATTAACGAACAAAAATAGAGTTTATGCTATACAATCGTATGAAAGATCGAATTTTTTTTTCAAGCCTTA
>Ga0209633_10002699_pt1 | contig 16900 bp, 16 predicted proteins | sample Cruoilmetagenom1_FD_187290 | JGI IMG/M metagenome (GOLD analysis project Ga0209633, IMG submission 187290) | Oil polluted marine microbial communities from Coal Oil Point, Santa Barbara, California, USA - Sample 1 (SPAdes) (version 2) | ecosystem: Environmental > Aquatic > Marine > Oil seeps ... | reverse complement strand
GGAAAATATCTACATCGGCGGCATACTTCAGCATATAGAAGCAGCGGGAATCCATTCAGGAGATTCAGCGGCGGTTTTTCCACCGTACAAATCAACTCCCCAGATACTTAATGCTATGAGGGATGCAGCCGGGAAGATAGCCGGAGAGTTTGAGATTGTCGGTTTTTTGAATATTCAGTTTGCTGTAAAGGACAACACCCTTTATCTGATTGAGGTGAACCCCAGGGCCTCCAGGACTGTACCATTTTTAAGTAAGGCCTCTGGAGTGGATATTATCGCTGCCGCTGTCAAAATATGGGAAGGCATATCACTGTTTTCCCAGGGTCTGGTTGATAAAAATGGAATCGGTGAAGGACGCTGTCTTACAGGTTGGGCGGTTAAAGAAGCGGTATTTTCTTTCGACCGCTTTACGGGGTTGGATCCGGTTCTGGGGCCGGAGATGAAATCAACAGGAGAGTCCATCGGAACGGGCGCCACATTCGGTGAAGCCTTTGCAAAGGTTCAGGATGCGGTGAACTCCCGCCTGCCCATTGAAGGCAGAGTTTTTATTTCAGTGAACAGGAGGGACAGGGAAACCATTCTTTCTGTTGCAAAAGAGCTCTCTGAACTCGGATTTGATATTTGTGCCACCAGGGGGACGGCTAACTTTCTTTTTGAGCAAGGCCTCTTTCCAGAGGTGATACTCAAAGTACACGAGGGGCATCCAAACGTCGTCGACCACATGAGATCGGGGAGAATTCAGCTGCTCATCAACACCCCCAGCGGCCGTTACAGTCAGATTGATGGTGAAGATATGCGTACCGAGGCGGTGGCCCGGAAAATTGCCTATACAACAACAACCAGTGCCGCAGCTGCTGCGGTACACGGTATCAGATACATGAAAATGAAAAAAATCACGGTAAATCCACTTCCCGGCTCACAAAATTTCGACGTAATTGAAGTTTAGTGATATTCTTATAGATATGGAATCTGTTTTCGACCGCCTCGCCCGTGAAATATCCCGGGACGAGAGACGGTCTCTTTTAATGAAAATCGGAGATACTCAGGATCTTACCGAAGAACCGATGCGTCTGGATGATGCTTCTACCGGTCAGCAAGTAGTTCTTGATCGGGAATTTGCAGAGCTCTCATTTTTTGCCCGTATCAGGATAATTCTGATCGGTTTGTTCACCGGCCGCAGCCGGCATAAGATGACCGAGGAGTATCTTCTTCATAAAATTCAGAGAAAAGTGGAGAAAGCCTCTTCAGGCCTCATAGAATACCATCGGGAACTTGTAAGCCCCAAAATGTATCAGTCAATTGCAAAACTCCGATCGGCAATGGATGTTTTCCGCCGTCCTCTGTTAAGGGCGATGGAAGGAGACAAACCGGATTTTTATGCACTCCTGGGGAAATTGGAGTTTGAAGATATTGAGATTCGCCTTGAGAACGAACCGGATCCCGAAAAACTGTCAAATGTTACCCCAGACGCTCTGCCGGTGGAAATCAAACGGCAGATGGATTCCATATTCGATGGAATAATGGGAGATATCGTACCCGACCGCCGCCGACGCATGTCCGCTCATACGACCACCCTGGCCCGGTTGAAAACTCTTGTCAGATACCCGTATGAAAGAATCCTCAATCTCTTTCCTCCAGGGGAACATGGTGCCGGAGGACCGGCTTCCCTTCACAAACTGAAAGACCCTCTGCTGGAACTGGGGGATGCCCTTCATGCGTTTAAGTCCCCTCCATCGACAACCCTGCTGGAAACATTGTTTCTTTTTGAACTTCAGGACCGAATCTCTGATAGTGATGACCGGCTGGAAATGGAACTTACCGAAAGAATGGACCGTGCATCGGCAGCCCTGGATATCGTGAGGAAAATCAATTCCGAGATTCCATGGACCAACTTGCTGAAAACACTTGCAGAAGATATCCAATATGCCCCCAGGCCGGTGGCCGGAGGGGACGACTGGTTCAGAGTTTTCAAAACGTTCTGGAGAGAACGTTTGATGATTAAATACCATGTGTGGTCTGACAGGAAGCGCCTTTTTGAGATTCTTCGGGGATTAACAGTGCTCTGGGGGCTGGATCTAATTTCCCCGGTTCCCGGCTACCGTGGTGTGGAATTCCCGGATAATATTCAGCCACGGCATGAATCGAGCTTTGCGGCGGTCCGGACTTTGTTTCTTGATATATTTCAGGGACGTCTCTATCACGCCCTGAACCTGGTTAAGATAGACGGGAAATTCTACAAAAAAGACAACCGACGGGAGTACGATGAGGTTTTTGGGAGATTTCTGAAAATACCCGATAAAATACGGAGTTTTGAGAACCGTCTGCGCCCCGAGGGTGAATACGGAATACGTCATGCGGAACTGCGTCGGGAGGCTTCCACCGGAGAGGATACGGTAAGTAGACTCCAGGATCTGATTCTCCAAATGGACCGGGATAGTCAAAATATAGTGATTCCCCTGATCGGTGATTTAACGGCAATGGCACGGATCCTTAAAGGTATACTGGCCGGTAATGGCGGAAGTTACGATACTCTATCAAATATGGCGGAAATCGGAGGACAGGGTAACAGTACATTCCGCATCAATCTTCAGGAAGTATTGAATATTGTTGATAACAGCTCCAATCTCTTAACCGACCTTGTCGATCTGGAAGAGAAACGCTCACTTTCTTGACCCTCATTACCCTTATGTGATCGAATGCGGGCAGGAGACTTTAAGTTGAAAGATATTAAAGCTATGTGGACCGGGAGAGTTCTCTCTGTTCTTGAAAATATGGCGGGTACAGCCGGTATTGATTCGAAAAGTTTTTCAAAGCGCCTTAGCGTCGGTAAACCGCCTGATAGCAGCATGGGTGATTTATCTTACCCGCTCTTTCCCTTTGCCAAAGATTTTAAAAAAGCTCCGCCGGCTCTGGCAGGAGAAATTGCCGGTGAACTGGGGGGGGAAGAGGCTGGAGTTTCAGTTGCCGGGCCATATCTGAATATCCGTATTGACAGGGCTGCTGCCATCTCCCGTTTACTGGAAAATATTGAATCCTTCGGTGATAAATGGGGCTCGGGGGATGAATTAACCGGCCGAAAAGTGATGGTTGAATTCTCCAGCCCCAACACCAACAAGCCTCTTCATCTGGGTCATTTAAGAAACGACATTCTCGGTGAAAGCTGTGCCAGAATCATTGGCTCCCGAGGTGCTGATGTGCAGAAAGTGAACCTGGTTAACGACCGTGGTGTTCATATCTGTAAGTCCATGCTGGCCTATCAGAAGTTCGGTAAAGGTGAAACTCCCGAAAGCCTGGGCATAAAAAGTGACCGTTTTGTCGGTGATTTATACGTAAAGTATTCTCAGTGGGCCAAAGAGGAAAAGAGCGCTGATGAACAAGCTCAGTCCATGCTGCAAGCTTGGGAGGCCGGAGATAAAGAGGTTCGGGAACTCTGGAAAACCATGAACGGTTGGGCCCTTTCGGGAATCAATGCCACATATGAGAGAACAGGTGTGAGCTTCGACCGTTTTTACAGAGAAAGTGAAACCTATCTCATGGGAAAGGATCAGGTATTAAAAGGTCTGGAGTCCGGTGTTTTCTACAAAGACGATGATGGCTCAGTACGTCTTGATATGAGTGAAATAGGCCTTGATACCAAGGTGCTTCTCCGTTCTGATGGTACTTCAGTGTACATCACTCAGGATTTGGGAACCGCCATAAGCCGCCACGATGAGTGGCCCTTCGACCAGTTGATTTACGTGGTGGGAAATGAACAGGAATACCATTTCCGTGTGCTCTTTTACACCCTGCAGAAGCTGGGTTTTTCGTGGGCGGATAAATTACGGCATCTTTCTTACGGCATGGTAAATCTTCCCGAGGGCAAGATGAAGTCCCGGGAGGGTACTGTTGTTGATGCTGATGATCTGATTGATAAACTATCCTCCCTGGCCCTTGATGAGATTAAGGAAAAGGGACGTGAGAATGATGTGGGTGATGCTCCGGCTACTGCCGAGAAGATTGCCATCGCTGCTCTGCATTATTTCCTTCTTCAGGTTTCGCCTGCCAAGGATATGATTTTCAATCCTGAGGAATCTCTGGCTTTCAATGGAAATACCGGACCCTATCTGCAGTATATGGTAGCCCGTGTGAGCGGTCTGATTGCCAAAGCTCCCAAAGAGGTACTGGAGGCTGAAATAAATCCGGCACTTTTAGACCGCCCGGATGAGTGGGATCTTTCCCGGCTGGTTTCCGAGTTTCCCGAAATTGTTTTCCGGGCTGCAGAGAAACTCGATCCTTCGATTCTTGCCGCAGGTTTGTACGAAATTGCAAAAGAATTCAGCCGTTACTATCACGACGTTCCCATCGCAAAAGCCGACAATACAGAACTGGCTTCCAGCCGTATGGCATTGGCCGGAGCGGTGCTGACAACTCTGAAAAGCGGCTTTTACCTTTTAAATATTCCCTATATTGAATCGATGTAAACGCGAAAGGGACTGACACAGCTGCGTACCACGGGCGTCAGCCGAGAAACGTAGCAAGCAAAGTGGTATCCCGTACCCCGGCCGAAAAATCTGGCCTCGCTGAATGCGGGGTATCACACTTAAGGAAATCATTGACATCGGTTGACCCTAAGTCCCCACTGATGCTATACATGGCCGGTGCGCCTTAAAGGCGTGACTTTAATATGACTGAGGTCTGACAAACAATGTACGCTCTGGTAGAAATCAAGGGCAAACAGTACAAGGTGGAGAAGGGAAGCCTGATTAAGGTGGATCTTCTCAATGAAGAAGCTGGTAAAACGGTGGAATTCGAATCTGTACTGATGCTTTCAGGCGACAAGGGTCCCAAGATTGGACAACCCTATGTCAAAGGCGCCAAGATTACGGCGACCGTCGGTGGAACTGTAAAAGGAACCAAAGTACACGTGCTGAAGTTCAAAAGACGTAAAGGTTATCACCGCAGTCAGGGACATCGTCAAAAGTATTCCTTTCTCAAGGTAAACGAGATTACCGGTTAAGGATAAGGCGATGGTAGAAATCGTCGTTGCACTGGACGGTAAAGGCTGTTTAAGCCGTTTAAACCTTTCAGGCCATGCGGGTTTTACCCTTTCAGGGGACGATCCTGCCTGTGCGGCGGTAACCCTGCTGGCTCGAACAACGGCACGTCTTGTTGCCTCATGTTCGGGATGGACAGTCGACGGCGCAGCGCTGAAACCGGGGAACCTCTCCCTTGTGATTAAACAGCGCCCCGAAGACACGGATGAGTGGCTGCGTGGGGTAACAGATACCCTGATGTTGGCCCTGGCCGATATCGACGAGGAGTATCCCGGTTCGATAACGGTGAGTTTAGAGGAGAAAGACAATGGCTCATAAGAAAGGTGGCGGTTCATCCAAGAACGGCCGCGATTCAAACGCCCAGAGACTGGGTGTTAAACGCTACGGCGGTCAGAAAGTAACGGCGGGTACCATTCTAATTCGTCAGCGGGGAACCCGCATCCATCCCGGCGAGAATGTCGGCCGGGGGAAAGATGATACTTTATTCGCAAAATTGACAGGAACCGTGCTTTACCATTTCAAAAAAGGTAAAAAGCGCGTCTCCATCGTCACTGAGAGCTGACATCATATGTCCTCCTTCGTCGACGAGACCCGTTTCGAGGTGTTCTCCGGCGACGGAGGAGCAGGTAGTGCATCCTTCCGTCGTGAGAAATACGTCCCTATGGGCGGACCGGACGGCGGGGATGGAGGAAAAGGCGGTGATGTTATTTTCATCACCCGTCGTAATCTCTCCACCCTGGCCCATCTCAGACGTAAACACATACTAAAAGCAAATCATGGTGAACCCGGCCGAGGCCGTAAAATGCACGGTAAAAGCGGTGATGATTTAACCATTTATGTTCCACCGGGAACCGTTATTCGCCATACTGAAACAGGCGACACTCTCCGGGATTTTTCATCTGACATAGAAGGTGAAACGTGGGTTTGTCTCAAGGGCGGTATCGGAGGTTTGGGAAACTGGCATTTCCGCACTTCAAGAAATCAGAAACCCACTTATTCCCAGGACGGCAAACCAGGTTCATCCCTGAATCTCTCACTGGAACTGGCGCTGATTGCCGATATCGGTCTTGTGGGCCTTCCCAGTGCAGGCAAATCCAGCCTTATAAACGCTCTTACTGCTGCTAACTCAAAAGTCGGGGCTTATCCTTTTACTACAAAGATACCGAGTCTGGGCGTTCTCCGCCGGGTTGATACGGAGGTTGTAATTGCAGATATTCCCGGACTGATAGAAGGTGCCTCCAATGGAGCGGGGCTTGGTTATCAGTTTCTTCGTCATATCCGGCGTTCGGGCTCTTTAGCCTTTATCACCGATCTCGGTGAGGAAGATCCGGGACATGCGGTCCGGATTCTTGAGGAAGAGCTTAAGAAGTTTGATGAGCATCTCCCGGACAAACAACGTATTATTGTGGGCTCAAAAACCGATCTTGATGAATCAGGTGAGAAACTCAGTATGTTGAAGTCCGCATTACCCAACGAAAAGGTTCTGGGGGTTTCTGTTTATACCCGAGACGGGATGAATGAACTGATCGATTCCTTTATCGAGTGGGGATCTGCTGTACGGTGAAGACAGCCTTGCTGGGAGGTTCATTCAACCCTGTTCATAATGGTCATCTGGCTCTGGCTGAAGATGTTTTGAAACTTGGTTACCAAAGGATTCTTTTCATCCCGGCGGCTCGGTCTCCATTGAAAAAAAACCTCGGAGGTGCATCGGACAAAGACAGGGTTGCAATGCTTGAATTAGCATTGAAAGATTTTAATGGAGCAGATATCTGGGTTGGTGAGATAAACAGGGGAGGTTCCTCCTACAGTATTGATACTGTCAGAGAGCTCATCAGTACAGGAATTATTAATAGGGGGGCAGGGCTGATTATCGGTGACGATCTGGCCCGGGGCTTTTCCCGCTGGAAAAGTGCTGATGAACTTGCATCTATGGTGAATATAATTCTGGCACGCAGGTTACCGGATATAAATGTGGATTTCCCATTTTCCTGTATAAGACTTGAGAACAGGCTCTGGCCCTATTCCTCCACGGAGATTCGAAAGGAAATTGCGGATAGGGGTAATCCTGTTCGGTTTCTACCAGCTGAAGTGGCCGATTACATCGAAAGGAACGCTCTTTATGTCGATACGACAACCTGAAAATGCAAGCTGGTATCTGGCCCTCATCATTATTCTTATGGCTGCCCTGGTTGTTTGGGCGGTGTTGAGTCTTCGAATTGACCTGTTCACCGATGCTTTGAAAAAGAAAGAAACACTGAGTGTCCTTCTTGTTATCGATAATGGTGAGAAGCCACTGCTAACCGAAGTTCTGTTCTACAATCTGGTTACCCATAACACGGCACTGGTAGATATACCCGATGAAACGGGAACTCTTCTTTCTTCTGTGGACCGTGTAGACCGATTGGAAACTATCTACAATCCTGAAGACTGGGAAGCTTACCGGGAAGCTGCAGGTGGCCTTCTGGGTGTTGATATTGACTTTGTTCTTCGAATGGATACTCAGGATTTTGAACGCTTGGTAGACTTTCTGGGAGGAATAGATGTCTTTATCCCCAACGCTGTGGATGACACGGTGGATGGTACCAGGTACCTCTTCCCTCCCGGGGGTGTGGAGCTGGATGGCGCAAAGGCCCGATCGTACATTGAATACCATCCCCGGGGAGAAGTGAGTTCAGAGAGAACTGAACGGGAACACCGGATTACTCAGGCCTGGTTTCGTGCGATGGGAGATAAAAGCGATTTTCTACTGTCGGATGAAGTATTTCCTTTTATCCCGAAGCTGATTGATTCTGATTTTGATGATCGAAGTTTTGCCACTTTTATTCAGGCTGTGTCATCAATGGATGTCGACCGGATTGTTTTACAGGGAATACTGGGAAACAGTAGAACTCTTGATGGAAAAGTTGTCTTATTTCCATATTACGATGGGAAATTGATTAAGGAAACAATTCAGAGAATCTCGGAAACTCTGGAAAAGGAATATGTGCTGGGTGAGGATCTATTAACAATCAGAATAGAAATACTTAATGGAACCAGTGTTTCAGGGCTGGCTTCCAGAACGGCACAACTTTTTAAAAGTTATGGATTTCGAATCGCATCGGTGATGAATGCCGAGCGAAATGACTATGAACGAACGGTTGTTCTGGACCGCCGAGGTAATCCTGATGCGGCAAAACGTGTTGCCGATCTGATTCGCTGCAGCCAGATACATTCACAGATAGAAGAAAACAGGGATGAAACGGTAGATGTTACTATCATCCTGGGGAAGGATTTTGATGGACGCTATGTCAAGTAATGATGCAATAGATCTCTGCAATGTGCTGATAGAACGAAATGCAACAGATGTTCTCGGATTGGAAATGGGACCTGAATGTTCCTGGGCTACGTTTCTGGTCCTGGCAACGGTAAGCAGCCGTATTCAGATGCAGGGTTTGAGTTTTGCTGTGAAGGATGAATTAACTGCAAAAGGTATCGAACCAGGTAGTGTCGGTAAAAAATCGAATGAGAGTTCCTGGAGAATCATTGATGGTGGTGATATTGTTGTCAGTCTGATGGATGCCGATGCCAGATCTTTTTATGCCCTGGAAGAACGCTGGTTTGAAGCAAAGGTTATTTTTGGTGAAAAGAAATCCGGGGTGGAATCCGAATCGGAGAACTGAAGAATCTCAAGGCAGTGTTTCAATAATATTTAAAACCTGCCAACTCAGTCTTCCAGAGCATCATAATCGGCCATTTCATCCGATGATGCGGTTTGCACTGCTACGGTTTCGGGTTCATCTTCATAGTTACTGTCCCAGTCGGCATCATCAGCATCATCCAGCTCGTCTGACGGCAGATCTGCTATACCGTCATCGTACTCAAAATCAATGCTTCGGTCGTACGGATCAACGCTCTCATCAAATACGTCGTTCTCGTCGGTTTGCATTTAATGCTCCCACTGACAGTCTATCTCTACACTAGATTTTTTAATCTCTACCGTCAATCCCGTCCTCACCCCTTGATAGTCCTTCAAACCATCAATATAATGCTAGATCGGTAACCGCTCCAGGAGGACGGGCATGGACATCACTGATATCCGCATCAGAAAAGTAAGCGCTGACGGCAAGCTTAAAGCTTACGTTACAGTAACTTTTGATGACTCTTTCGTTGTTCACAACGTGAAGATAATTGAGGGGGAAAACGGCGTTTTTATTGCTATGCCCAGCCGTAAGACTAAAAGCGGCGAATACAAGGATGTGGCTCATCCGATTAATACTTCCTTTCGGACCCGATTGCAGAATCGGATACTACAGGAGTATGAAAAAGAGGAAGATGCCGTTGAGTCCACCACAGGTGAAAGCGGAAAATACTGAAAAAGAGTGAAAACCAAATCCGATAGGACGTCGGCAAGCGGTAAGCCACCGGGTTTTGATCCCGGCATTCGCAGGTTCGATCCCTGCCGTCCTAGTTAAGCATTAAATTCCGTTACGGCGGAGGAGCGAGAATCTCATGGATAGTATGCAACTGGTCGTAGAAAAAAGAGAAGCTTCCAATAAGGGAGCGGCCAGAGAACTTCGTAGGAACGGACGGATTCCCGCCGTCCTCTATGGAGAAGGTGAGCCCAAGGCTGTCAGTGTTGACGCAAGAGAATGGGCTTTAGGGTTTCAGAACATATCGGGTAATACGATTGTTAAGCTGAAAATCGATAAGGATGAGCATAATGTTCTCATCAAAGATACTCAGGATGATATTCTGTCCGGCAAAGTTCGTCACATAGATTTCTATGCTATTCATGCCGGAAAGAAACTTACCACCTTTGTTCCTGTACGTCTGGAAGGTTCACCTGTCGGTGTTCTGGAAGGCGGTATTCTGGAGCATAAGATTGAGCTGATTGAAGTTGTTTGTCTGCCCAAAGACATGCCTGAAGTGTTTATCGTTGATGTTTCAGAGCTGAATGTCGGAGACTCCCTTCATGTCGGTGGAATCCCGGTTCCTGATGGTGTTGAAATCAGAACCGATCCATCTTCAACTCTCGTAGTTATCACCCATGCCAAGGCCGTTGTTGAAGAGGTTGAGGAAGAAGGTGAAGAAGACGAAATTGAGGGTGAAGGCGAAGAAGACGGCGAAGAGGCCGATGCCGAAGAATAAAAACTCCCGGTCTATGACGCCGTTCCTTATCATAGGCCTGGGTAATCCCGGCACTCGATATGAATTGAGTAGACATAATGTCGGGTATCATGTCACAAACCTCATTATGCAGGAGCCGCCTATGCGTTTACGCAGGCGGCTTTTCGCATCTTATCTTCATTTACGACTTTTCAATTATAAAGACCGTAAATCCATAGTTCTAATCCGTTCTACAGGGTATATGAACAATTCCGGTGATATTATTCCCTCAGTGATGCGGCGTTATAGAGTTACACCTGAGGATATAATTGTACTTGTTGATAATATGGACCTTCCCCCCGGTGTCTGTAAACTGAAGAAAGGAGGAGGAGATGCCGGGCATAACGGTTTGAAATCTTTTATCAACAGAATGGGCAGTGGTGATTTTTATCGACTTTATATCGGTGTTGGAAGGCCGGCAGTGGGTGTGAGTGTTGTAGATCATGTTCTTGGTAATCCTGAAGCTGATGACAGCATTAAAATTCTTCAGGCCTGCGTGAGAGCTGCTGATGCTGTTAAGAGCCTGGCCGATAAACCCGTTTCCAGAATTATGGAAGAACTCAATCGACGTGAATATTCTTAAGAGGATAAATCTGCCGCGAAATGCCTTTTGCCTTATTGCGTTATCCGGTGGTGGCGATTCGGTTGCTCTTCTGGATTTGGCTTTCAGGGAATCTGTGAATTATAATCTATCCCTTAACGCCGCGAAGGTGATGCACGGCATCAGATCACAGGAAGAGGAAGAAGCTGAAGTACAGCTTTGTGTGAGACTCTGTAAAGAACGTGATATACCTTTTGAAGTACTTACTGCAGAGGTGGATACTGTAGATGACATTCAATTAAGGCACGGCTGTGGTCCTGAGCAGGCAGCCCGGTATTTTCGCAGAAATTTACTTGATAAACATAAAATGAAAATCGCTGCTGACTATACCCTTTTCGGGCATACTGCAGATGACAATCTGGAAACGGTTTTTATGCGACTTCTATCCGGTTCGGGTCCTGAAGGTTTATCCGGTATCAGTCAGTATACAAGTACAGTTATCCGGCCTTTACTGGGACTTTCCCGTTCGGATTTAAGGGAATACCTGGTTTCAAGAGATATTCCCTGGATGGAAGACCGAACCAACATGGAGAATATATACCGGCGAAACAGATTGAGAAATGAATTGATACCACTGGTTACAGATATTTTTCCCGGATGGGGAAAGGCTCTGGAGACTTTGGGTGAACGTTCAAAAGAGGCCGCCAAAGCGTTAAGCGATTCGGCTGCATCTCAGCTTCCCGGCATGAAAACCGGAGATGACTGCTGTTGGAATGAAGAGGATTGGGATTCAGCCTCAGAATATTTGAAGGCCCTTTCTCTCTGGGATGCTTTTAATCATCTTGAAAATTCGCAGATTCCCGACCGGCAGTTACCCTGGAAAAGTCTGAAGGAGGCCAGATCTTCTATTAATAAAAAAAGATCCTGGAACGCCTTTGGCCTGAAACTTGAAAGAACTGATGGTGTTGTTAAAATGAGCCGTTCTGGTGGAAGAGGGGTTTCATGGATACGTATTCTGCTGGAATATGCCGATATTATTGATGATTTTGAATCTTTTCTCGGTGGTTACTGTATTAAGGCCTCTTTCTCAAAGGCCTCTTTCGCAAAGGTTTCAGCAGAGAACCCCGGTTTGAGGTATATAAAAATGTACCCCGGGGACTGGCCCCTGGAATTGCAGATTGCCGGGGTACAGAAATCCCTGAAACTTGGTAAAAGCTGTATTACAGAAAAGAAACCTGTAAAGATTTTCCCTGACTCTCAGGGGAAATTAGTCTATATTTTTATAGAACCTGTAAAAGAAGGAACCTATGCCGGATAATAACAATAAAAATAATAACAATTTTAAGTTTGACATGGGTAATAGAGCCGCCCTGTTCCTTCTTGCGGGTCTGGTTCTGCTGTTCTTTTTCTTTGTTTCAGTCACCCGGGGTGATAATGCAGTGGAAATAAGTTACACACAGTTCATGCAGGAGTTAAAATCCGGGAATGTAAACGATGTAACTATTCTGGATATGAGGGAAATCCAGGGCCGGCGCTACGATCCTCAAAACCGACAGGTGAAGTTTCGAACTGTAATTCCCTATTTTGACGATAACCTGCTTGTAACTCTTGAACAAAGCGGTGTGACGGTAAAAGGCGGTTCCAAAGGAGTCTCCATCGGTTCAGTTTTAATTCAGATCCTTCCGGTGCTGCTTCTTTTCGGGTTTGTTTTCTGGATGTACCGGAATATGCAGGGCGGGGGAAAGGGCGCCATGTCCTTTGGAAAGAGTAAAGCAAAACTCTATGACACCAGCGGCGTAAACATTACTTTTGTCGATGTTGCCGGTCAGAAAGAAGCTAAGTTTGAGCTTCAGGAAGTAGTCGAATTTTTAAAGAACCCCGATAAATTTACCCGCCTGGGAGCCAAGCTGCCCAAAGGTGTTCTTCTTGTGGGACAGCCGGGGACAGGAAAAACCCTGTTGGCAAAAGCTGTTGCAGGAGAAGCCGGTGTCCCCTTCTTTCACATGTCGGGTTCTGATTTTGTTGAGATGTTTGTGGGGGTAGGTGCCAGCCGAGTAAGGGATCTGTTCGATCAGGGCCGCAAAAATGCCCCTTGTATTCTGTTTATTGACGAGATTGATGCTGTCGGCCGTACCCGGGGTGCCGGATACGGTGGGGGGCATGATGAGAGGGAACAGACTCTGAACCAACTGCTTGTGGAAATGGATGGATTTGATACGGATAAAGGTGTTATTGTTATTGCCGCAACAAACCGTCCCGATGTACTGGATCCTGCACTTCTTCGTCCGGGCAGATTCGACCGGCAGGTTGTTGTCGCCATGCCCGATGTACGTGAAAGGGAGGCTATTCTTTTCATTCATGCCAAAAAAATCACAATGGACAAGGATGTGAAACTTTCGGTTGTGGCCAGGGCTACACCCGGATCCTCTGGTGCTGATATTGCCAATATTGTCAATGAAGCGGCTCTTTTCGCCGGTAGAGAAGGTCGGAAACGAGTGAAAATGGCCGATTTTGAAGAGGCTCGGGATAAGATTCTTATGGGAGTTGCCCGACACAGTATGGTGATGAGTGAAGAAGACCGGAGAATGACCGCTTATCATGAAGCCGGTCATGCTCTTCTGCATTACGAACAGGAAAAATCCGATCCTATCCATAAAGTAACTATCATTCCCAGGGGACGGGCCTTAGGAGTTACCTTCAGCCTGCCAGAGAAGGATCAGTACAGTAAGGGTATTGGCTGGATTAAAGCTCATCTTGTAATCCTTTACGGTGGATTTGCTGCCGAAGAGTTGATTTTTAACGAAACCACTACCGGTGCACAGAACGATATCAGGCAGGCTACCGATCTGGCTCGAAAGATGGTTTGTGAATGGGGCATGAGCAAACTTGGTCCTGTTGCATTGGGTGGAGCAGATGAACCGATTTTTATCGGGAAAGAGATTGCTCAGCATGCTGATTATTCTGATGATACGGCTAGAATTATTGATATGGAGATTCGGGATATCCTGAATACCGCTCTTGATTCTGCCAGAAATATTCTGAAAAAAGAACGTAAAAAACTGGAATCTCTTACCGAAGCTCTAATCGAGAGAGAAACTCTGAATGATAACGATATCCGTCAGCTCTGGGGAATGGACATGCCTGAGGCAAAACAACAGGAAACCACATTGTGAGAAAAGATATGATGGTAAAGAACTTCCTTGCTCTTCTCACCATCATTTTGGTAACCATACCCCTCTGTGCTCAGAACAGTGAAAATCCGGATTCTGTGATTGCCAGGGTATGGCTGGAGCGTGCATACGGTTTACTGAACTCCGAGAATAACAATTCTCAGACGACGCTCAATCAGGCTGCCGATGCCCTGGACATAGCCTTGGAGTATCAGAATCCTCCCGGCAGAGATGCTCTGTACCTTAAGGCTGAATTGCTGATTCTCGATAAAAGAGTCAATGCTGTTGAATCTCCCGCCCGGCAGGCATACACCTTGCTTGCAGCATCCTTTGAAGACCATTCAAGGGGTGAATTCCCAGATATAACGGAGTTTGAGAACCGGGCTGTACTATGGTCTTCCCTGGCACTTCAGCTGAAAGACTACCGGGGTTTGCTCGATCGATATTCAAGCTGGCCCCTGGGAGTTCGTAACAGCCCTGTACTCCTCTATGCGGCTGCAAGAGCGGCCTTGTATCTCGGCCTGGAGGAAAAAGCCGGTGAAATGGCGGTTGAAGGTGAAGCATTATCTGTTCCAGGTACCGATCTTAAGGTTTTAAGCTCATCATTCCCCTCAGGTGCCCAGCCAGCCTTCCGGGCTCTTGCTATTGCGTCAGGTAATCCTAATTCTATATCCACCCTTTCCGCTGCGTGGAATCGCTGGCCGGAAACTCTGGAAACAGCCCTGGGCCCATGGCTGCTTTACGGAACAATTGACGTTGCTGCTACAGGGAATCTGGCAGAACTTCTCTCTCCGGAGATGATAAAACTTCTTAAATCTGATATCGATGTCCTGCAGGGGCGCAATGCCGATCTTGCCCTGCTCAGACGAATGCGAATTGGTGATTCAGAATCGGGGAAGCAGAAGGTTGATAATCTCTTATCGGGATTTACCGGTTTTCTTGAATCCGATGCGGATTACGATGGATACCTTGAAGAGAGAATCCGTTTTGTGAATGGAAAACCTCTGAGCCGCGAGATAGATGAAGACCAGGATGGACTTTTCGAGTGGGATATCAGCTATAAGGACAACAGACCCAGGCGCATCCAGTATTCAGACAGCAGCGGAATGCTGAGTCTTATCTACGACGAACCGAATTATCCCTCCTTACTGCATCTTACATACAGGGAAGGGAATGTTACCCTTGAGTTATCTATTAACCCCGGGGCTTTCGCCTGGGAAGCGGAAGGAGAACAGGGGTTCTGGCTGGAACCAATGAAACCTGTTGCTCCTGTGTGGGATGAAGAGAAACTCTGGGCTGGAGTCAGTGTTGTTGAATTTACAGCGAATAATCCCGGAAACAGCAGTTACAGTGTCTCTGAAACGTTACTTGCCGGCGGGTATCCTCTCAGGGCTATTGAGAAAACTTATTCTGACAAAGAGCATGAGAATCTACTCTGGATACGCGAAATATTGTATGGGAATGGCATTCCTGCTGCCGGTCGCCGTTCCTTTCAAGGAAGCACTCTCTGGGAGCTTTATGAGCGCTATGAGAATGGGAAAATGGTAGGGTTGGCCTGGGATCCGGGAATGACTGGAACTCCGGTTTATCTGAAAGACTGGGCTCTTGAGAGGTATCTTGAAACTCAAGTCTGGGATCTTGATTCCGACGGATGGATTGATGTCCGCCGCTTTCTCATGCCGAGTGGGGATGTGAATTCAAAAGAACTACTAGTAACTGAGGCAGGATCCGGAGATTTACTGCCCTGGAATGCTGCAGACTGGCCACCATGGGAACAATAACAAAATGAAACAACGAGTAACAGTTAAATCCTGTTTTCCAGCAATTGCGGTCCTCATACTGCTGGTATTGATTTCATGCAGCACCAGCTCAGATATCAAGAGCGGCCCTGAAATCTTCAGTGATTTCTCACTGGAACGCATCGATCACCTTCTGGAAACCGGCGACAACCTGAGGGTGCTCCCCCTTATTCTCGGCCGGGAAAGAGACGGTTTTGAATCCAGGGAGAAGTACAATCAGGCACTTGAGGGGCTGAAAGCTGAATGGAAGGCTGCCCGGAGCGATGGGGATTGGAGAAAGTCTCTGGTTTATCTCCGCTCTTTCGATACTCTCGGACTGGAGAATCTCAGCGGGGATATAAGCGAGGCAGACCTGTTTCTGGAAGGTGTTAATGAATACCTTGAAAAAAATCAGACCGGAGCCGCAGCAGCTCTGATACAGTCAGAAATCGATATCGATAAGGTAGATCCGGCGTTAAAAAAAGAGCTGGCAGAAAAACTGAAAGAAGCCGGCCATCGATCGGTGGTCGCAGAGCTCCTGGGTGAAGAGACTCCTCAGACACCGGGTCTCGGGCCGTTAGTGGATGGAACGGTAACCGTCTGGGTTAACCGGGGCATCAGGCTTGTGGGAAATGTCGGTGTACCCGACCGGGGTATCGGATCAGGTTTTTTTATTGATTCACAGGGGTATCTGTTAACGAACTACCACGTTATTGAAAGTGAGGTAGACCCCTCATATCAGGGATATTCCCGGCTTTTTGTGAAAATTGATGATGATTCCGGAGAGAGGTTTCCTGCTAAAGTTATCGGATGGGACAGGAATCTGGATCTGGCTCTGCTGAAAACAGAGATGGATGTTCCTTATGTGTTCAGCTTTTCTGCTGAAGATACCCCTGCTTTGGGTGCAAAGGTGAATGCCATCGGGTCTCCTGGAGGTCTTACCAGAACCCTCACTTCGGGAACTGTCTCCGCCTATGCCCGTTCTATACAACCCATGGCCGGCTCATTGCAGATTGACGTTCCCATCAACCCGGGAAACAGCGGTGGACCGCTTTTGAATGAAGATGGGGAAGTAATCGGTGTTGTTTTCGCAGGGGTACCTAATTACGAGGGAATCAATTTTGCCATACCCGGTCCTTACGTTAAAGAAATAACCCCTTCGTTGTACGACGGGGGGCAGGTGGATCTTTCCTGGTTGGGATTATCTGCCTGGGATGCTGCCGGGCGTATTGA
>Ga0209633_10002698_pt1 | contig 16902 bp, 14 predicted proteins | sample Cruoilmetagenom1_FD_187290 | JGI IMG/M metagenome (GOLD analysis project Ga0209633, IMG submission 187290) | Oil polluted marine microbial communities from Coal Oil Point, Santa Barbara, California, USA - Sample 1 (SPAdes) (version 2) | ecosystem: Environmental > Aquatic > Marine > Oil seeps ... | reverse complement strand
GGCGCGCGCCAACCGTTAGCGTTGCGCCGCAGTGTGGTTTTGAGCAGCCTGTGGGGGATGATTTGCGTGACAGTTTTATCAATTTCATTCTGGCTGTTTGGCAGGATGATCGTTGATCTGTTAACCACCTCAAGCGAGGTGCGTTTTGAGGCGCGGCAGTATCTGGGCTATGTGGTTTTTGCACCGGTGCTGGGGTTTGCGGCGTTCATGCTGGACGGGGTATTCATCGGCGCGACCCGCACGAAAGATATGCGCAATATGATGCTGTTGTCATTCGGGGTTTACGCTGTGGCGATTGCGGTTTTGATGCCGCTTTACGGCAACCACGGGCTGTGGATTGCTTTGCTGATCTCGTTTGTGGCGCGCGGTGTAACATTGGCATGGCGTTATCCGGCGCTTGAGGTGCAGGCAGCTGGTTAAAGCAAGAAGAAGCTTGGAGCGAAATTAATCGAAATCAATCCATGCCCCGAACGCTCCAACATACATTGATGCTGCCTCGGGTGATTGGATGAATACTTGGTTTTTTAGATTGGCTTCGCCCTAAAGAATTCCGAGCACATCCTCTGGTGGGCGGCCAAGTGCTGCTTTGCCGTTGTTGATGACCACGGGGCGCTCGATCAATTTGGGGTGTGCGGCCATGGCGTTGATCAGGGTGTCCTCGTCCGCAGTTTTTAGGTCCAGCTCTTTGTAGATCGCTTCGCCGCTGCGGATCAGGGCGGATGCCGGAATGTCCAGCATGGCAAGGGCGGCGCGAATTTCGTCCGCTGTTGGCGCGTCGTCTTGATAAAGGCGAATGGTCGGGGTGACACCCGCGTCCTTGATCAATTCAAGCGTGCTGCGGGATTTAGAACAGCGGGGGTTGTGCCAGATCGTGGTCATAGCCAGTCCTTTCGTTTGGTGCCAACGGCGTCTTGGATGTTTGCGTGACCGTCTTGGGCCAACAATGCGTCGAGGCCGCGTGCGATTTCTGAGACCAAGGAGAGACCCTGGTAAACCATCGCGGAATATAGTTGCACAGCGGATGCGCCAGCGCAAATTTTGGCGTAGGCCTGTTCGGCCGAGCTGATGCCGCCAACGCCGATGAGAGGGATGTCGCCCTCGGTTAAAGCGCTGAGTTGGGCAAGGACGCGGGTGGATTTTTCAAACAGTGGTGCACCAGACAAGCCGCCCATTTCGGATTTGTGGGCACTGGTTAGCCCGTCGCGCGACAGCGTTGTGTTGGTGGCGATGATAGCGTCAATCTTGGTGCTGCGGGCAACATCGGCGATTTCTGCAATCTCAGTTTCGGTCAAATCGGGGGCGATTTTCAGGAACACTGGTATCGGGCGTTTGAGCGCGTCTCTTGTTTGCATCACGCCGTTCAGCAGGGCTGTTAGCGCGTCTTTACCTTGCAGGTCGCGCAGCTTTTCGGTGTTGGGCGAGGACACGTTGACAGTGGCAAAATCCAAATGGGGGGCGCAATGGGCCAGCACGGTTGCAAAATCGGCGGCGCGGTCATCGCTGTCTTTGTTGGCCCCAAGGTTCAAGCCGATCACCGCGCCTTTGGGGCGGGTGGTCAGCCGCGCGCCGATGACCTCCATGCCGTCATTGTTGAAGCCAAAGCGGTTGATCACGGCATGGTCTTGCGTCAGGCGAAACAGCCGTGGCTTGGGGTTTCCAGGTTGCGGGCGTGGGGTTGCGGCGCCGACTTCGAGAAAGCCAAATCCAGCGCGGGCCAGAGGCGACAACGCGGTGGCATTTTTATCAAAGCCAGCGGCCAGCCCGACAGGGTTTGGCAGCGACAAGCCAGCGATCTTTGTTTGCAGGCGCGGTGTGGTGTGGGTGCCAGACAGCGGCACCAACCCACTGTTTAGCGCCTTGAGCGACAGCCCATGGGCGCGTTCCGGATCAAAGCGGTGCAGGGCAGCAACGCCAAGGCGCTCAAACAGGCTCATGTCATTTCTGGGGGGAATATATGGGCACCATTTTCAAAGGGCAGGGGTTTGGCCCAGAGCGCTTCGGAGCGCAATAGGGTGCGGTACAAATGTGGGAAAAGGTCGTCGCCACGCGACGCCTCCCATTTTATCGCGTCACCCAATTGATCCGTTTCAAAAGCGACCAGCATCAACCCATCCACGCCGGAAAAATACTTGGCCGCCGTTTCGCCAGCCTGCGCGGCGGTTGAAAAATGGATATAGCCATCGGCCAGATCAATTGGCGCGCCAAGGGTTTGTCCGTCGGCGTCAAGCGCGGCCCATTCTGGGCCCAAGAATATTTTGTAGATTTGCATGACAATGACATGCCGTGTCGCAACGTAATCGTCAAGGCTTTGACACTTGTCTGTTACATTGCCACGATACAACATGATTCAATCGATCCATCAGGGGGATTTTCGATGCTTACACGTATGATTTTGAAAACGACCGCGGCCGCTGCAGCCTTAACATTTGGCGCAGGCATGGCCATAGCTGACTATTCGCTAACCATTTTACACACCAATGATTTTCACTCGCGGTTTGAGCCCGTTAGCAAATATGATTCGGGCTGTTCCGAGGAAGACAACCTTGAAGGCAAATGTTTTGGCGGCTCAGCACGTTTGGTGACAGCCATTGCCGAGGCCCGTGCGCGCAGCAACAACAGCATTTTGGTTGACGGTGGCGATCAATTCCAGGGCTCGCTGTTTTACACCTACTATAAAGGCAAAGTTGCTGCCGAAATGATGAACAAAATGGGCTATGATGCGATGACCGTGGGCAACCACGAGTTCGACGACGGGCCGGAAGTGTTGCGCGGTTTTATGGATGCGTTGAACTTTCCAGTGCTGATGTCCAATGCGGATTACTCCGGCGAAGAAATGCTGGCGGGCAAATTGGTCAAATCCATAGTGATTGAACGCGGTGGCGAAAGATTGGGTCTGATTGGATTAACACCACAAGACACGGATGAGCTGGCAAGTCCCGGTCCGAATGTGATTTTCACCGATCCAGTGGGTGCTGTTCAGGGCGAAGTTGATAAGTTGACCGCAGAGGGTGTGAACAAAATCATCGTTTTGTCGCACTCGGGTTATGTGGTGGACCAAAAGGTTGCTGCGGAAACCACGGGTGTGGATGTGATCGTTGGCGGTCACTCGAACACATTTTTGTCCAACACATCAGATCGCGCCAAAGGGCCATATCCAACGATGGTTGGCGAGACAGCGATCGTGCAGGCCTATGCATATGGCAAATTTCTGGGCGAATTGAATGTGACCTTTGATGATGCGGGCAACATCACGCAAGCCGTGGGTGAGCCGCTGTCTATGGACGGTGAAGTGGTCGAGGATGGCGACACCAAAGCACGGATTGGCGCGTTGGCTGTTCCATTGGAAGAAATCCGTCAGCGCGTGGTTGCAGATGCTGCGGCTGCGATTGACGGCAACCGCGACAATTGCCGCACCAAAGAATGCGAGATGGGCAATCTGGTGGCCGATGCCATGCTGGATCGGGTCAAAGATCAAGGGGTGAGTATTGCGATTGCAAACTCTGGTGGTATCCGATCGTCCATTGATGCGGGTGAGGTCACCATGGGCGAAGTGCTGGGTGTGCTGCCGTTCCAAAACACCCTGTCGACATTCGAGATTTCGGGGGCTGGTGTGATAGCCGCGCTTGAAAACGGGGTGTCACAAGTGGAAGAGGTCAAGGGCCGGTTCCCACAGATTGCGGGGATCAAGTTCACTTGGGATGCCTCTATTGCGCCCAATGAGGGCCGTGTTGTTGAAGTGATGGTTTCCGAGGGCGACAGTTGGGTCGCGATTGATCCGGCCAAGACCTACGGCGTTGTAACCAACAACTATGTGCGTGGCGGTGGTGACGGATATAAGATGTTCGAAACCGACGGTATGAATGTTTATGATTTTGGTCCGGATTTGGCTGATGTGATGGCTGAATATATGGCCGCTCAAGGTAATTACACAGCCTATATGGATGGGCGTATTACGCAGAAATAGAGTTCTGTAGGTATGAATTTGGAAAAGGCGCGTCTGAGAGGCCGCGCCTTTTTAGTTTCTGGTGTTAAATGGAGACCCCTAGCGGGGCCGCTTTGTATCTCGGTCCCTTTGGGACCTCGGGAATGCCTGCGGCACAGGTGTTTTTGATAAGAAGAAGAGGCAAGATATGTGTGGACGTATGGCGACATTGTTACCAATTGAGGCAATGGCAAAGTTGTTTGCTGCACTGCCTGCCAATGATTTGCCATTTTCGCCGAATTACAACATTTGCCCAACGGATGATTTGTCGGTTGTGGTCAGTGAGCAAGGGCGGCGGCTGGTTTCGATGCGTTGGGGGTTTGTGCCGCATTGGTACAAAACCGTCAACGCTGGCTCGTTGTTGATCAACGCGCGCGCCGAGACTTTGGCAGAGAGGCCCGCGTTTCGGGAAGCCTGTCGGGTGCGGCGTTGCTTGATACCTGCCACCGGGTTTTATGAATGGGCCAAGACGGCGGAGGGTGTTCGTTTGCCTTGGTTTTTTGAGCGTAGGGATCAGACGCCTGTGGTTTTTGCTGGTATTTGGCAGAGCTGGGACAAGGGGGGTGCACCTGTTCGCAGCTGTGAAATTGTCACCACGGCTGCGAATGAGGCGATCAAAGGGATACATCACCGGATGCCGTTGGTTTTACCGCCGCAAGATTGGGCATTGTGGTTGGGAGAGGCTGGCACAGGGGCGGCGACGTTGATGCGACCAGGCCCCAATGACGCGTTGCAGTTCCACCGGGTTGGCACGGAGGTGAATTCAAACCGTGCTTCGGGGCCGGAGTTGATAGAGCCATTTGAGGGCTGATGGCCGAGGGCTCAAATAAGGGGGAATAATCTGCCAGCCTTGCTTGACCATCGTCGGGCATTGACTTAGATACACACTGGCTTTGGCGGGTATGGTGAAATGGTATCATACGAGTTTTCCAAACTTAAGGCGCGGGTTCGATTCCCGCTACCCGCTCCAAAGCGCATCCCGAAAAACCCAGTTGATTTTGTTATGGCGCACGTCACAGGCTACGTCTGTGGGTTCCGTTAGGTTTGTTTTATCGGCGGACAATGGGTTCGCTCAAGCCCAAAGGATCAAACCAATGTTTAGCAAAATCATATTGGCCACAGTAAATTTCAATTCCCAGCACGTCGTTTCTAGCCCCCGTACGGGCCCTTGCAGATAGTGTTTCTATCAACGGCACTATCGTTCAGCGCGATGCCGACGGTAGGGCGGATCATCGAATCAAGACCACGACGCGGGATCATCGTACCTATCGCGACAACGAGGTCGCACCAGCAGAGCGTGGCGCACAAGTAACTGATATTACATATAAAAAACTATCGTTTGGGGGCGCCTAAGTTGTTCAAAATGGGGTGTCGTTCGATCCATGCCGCCGATTGTTCTGGCAACACATACCACTATGTGGCGATGGATGATGCGGCCCTGTTTGCGGCCAAAATGAATGCATTTTCGGGTGGGATCGACGTTAAATTTGTTGGCATCACGGCGACCACACCTTCGATCACGAAAACGGCGGTTTTGCCATCAGTGGCATCAACCACATATGTAGTGCCGCGTACCGAGGCGATGGCGTGGGGTGTCAGAATTCGCAATGGCCCTTTGCCCGCAGGCAGAGTGATTAAAATCGCATTGCTGTTCAGTTGAATGTGCTGCGGCGCACCGGTTGGCTCGGCAACCTGCGGTGGCCGCGCCTCCAGCTCGACTGCGGCTTCGGCCTCGATCACCAACCCGTTTTCGCAGGTGTAAACGACGCGATCAGGATCCGTAAGATTGGACTGGGCACCCCATGATGCCTTCGGCTAAGGCAGGGGGCATACCGATGAAAAGACTTGCTACAAAGTACTTGAATAACTTCATTTTGTGCTCAGGTTTGAAAAACTGAATTCGCGGATGGCTTGAATAGAGTACGGGCAATCTATGGCACTGGTGGATTGGAATAACAATCCGACCATGATCCAAAGCCGGTGCGGCCAATTTTCTTGGACGACAATCGCGCCAGCTGCGGATTCTGCGTGGCACTTATCACCGTTAGCGCCGCGGTTTTTGGTTGTGGTACATTGATCGTCAGCCTCAGGGCTGTCCAAATCGCAGCTGGTCGTTTTGCCGCCAACGTGGCAGTTGACGGTGCCGTCACCAAAGGAGGTTGTGTTGCCCGGTGTCAAAAGACAGTCTTGCAACGGTTCAGATGCGCTATTGATCTCGGGTTGATCGTCATTATCCTCTGCAAAGGCTTGCAAAGGCTTGCAAAGGCTTGCAAAGGCTTGCGAAGGCATGGCAAGGAAACCAACGGCAACCAGCATTGCGAGTTTTATCGTTGTTTGAAGAGGGCTGAAACGGTTTGTCATTGAATGTGTCATGGTCTGTTCCAATCTGTTAAGTGTTGTGGCGGTTGTGGGCCGATAACCCGTTGATAGTCGCAAAAACCGAGCCTGCCTGTGACGTGCGTCACAGGCCTGACCTCGATGCATGGTGTGTCGTCAATCCGTGTCAAAACCGGCTTTCACCCGGTAATTGCGCCTGTGTGGCCATCCACCGCTTGTTGTGCGCGGCTCAAACCAGTATGACGCAACCCAAATGTGGGAATAGGGACGGGCTAGATGGCGCAACATGATTCAGCCGAAATGGAAGACCGCGAAAAATCAAAGAGGGTTGGGGCCTTATCTGGCCTGATTCCGTTTTTGCTGCCGTACAAGCATATGGTCATTCTTTCGGGCTTTGCCCTGGTATTCACGGCCGCAATTTCGCTGATCTTGCCCTTGGCTGTACGTCGTGTTGTTGACGGGTTCGCGGCGGATAATGCGGCCCTTCTGGACCAGTATTTCAGCGCAGCATTAGGGATCGCAGCAGCCTTAGCGGTTGGCACGGGGTTGCGGTATTATCTGGTCACGCGGCTGGGTGAACGTGTGGTTGCGGACATCCGCAAGGCTGTGTTTGAACGGGTGATCACGCTTAGCCCTGCGTTTTATGAACGTATCATGACGGGGGAAATCCTGTCGCGGATCACCACGGATACCACTGTGATCCAGTCGGTGATTGGCTCGTCTGTTTCGGTGGCCTTGCGCAATGTGTTGCTGTTTTTCGGCGGTATGGTTCTGATGCTGTTCACCAGTGCCAAGTTGACTGGCCTCGTGTTGTTGATCGTGCCTGCTGTGATCATTCCGATCATCGTTTTGGGGCGTCGGTTGCGCAAACTTAGCCGCGAGAACCAAGACTGGATCGCAGCCAGTTCAGGTTCGGCCTCCGAGGCACTGACCTCGGTGCAAACCGTGCAGGCCTTCACTCAGGAGGTTGCCACGACGGATGCTTTTGACACAGTGACTGAAAAGGCATTCACGGCTGCGCGCAAACGGATCGGAACCCGTGCGGTGATGACGGTTATCGTTATTTTCCTTATTTTTTCAGGGGTTGTCGGGGTGCTGTGGGTTGGTGCGCGCGATGTGCAGACCGAAGTGATGACGGCAGGTCAGCTGGTTCAGTTCTTGATCTACGCCATTTTGGTGGCTGGTGCTGTGGCGGCATTGTCGGAAATCTGGGGCGAATTACAACGGGCTGCTGGGGCGACGGAACGGCTGGTTGAACTGTTGCACACCGAGGATACGGTGCTTGATCCGGCGGCGCCAAAGGCGCTTGATGTCAGAGCTGAGGGAGCGATTGAGTTTACCGACGTCACTTTTGCCTACCCTGCGCGCCCCGATCAGGCGGCGCTAAAATCGACGAATATTTCGATCAAACCAGGGGAAACCGTGGCGCTGGTTGGCCCGTCCGGGGCGGGTAAATCCACCACGATCCAACTGTTGTTGCGGTACTATGATCCGCAGCAGGGCAGCATCAGCATCGACGGTGTCGATTTGCGTGATATGGCGCGCGGCGCGTTCCGCCAAAATATTTCGGTGGTGCCACAGGATCCGGTAATTTTTGCCACTTCGGCACGGGAAAACATCCGTTTTGGTCGCCCTGGGGCCACCGATGCAGAGGTTATGGAAGCCGCAAAAGCCGCCGCTGCGCATGACTTTTTGACCGCCTTGCCAGATGGGTACGAAACCTATGTTGGTGAACGCGGTGTGATGTTGTCGGGTGGCCAAAAACAGCGCATCGCTATTGCACGGGCGATCTTGCGTGACGCACCTATCCTGTTGTTGGACGAGGCCACGTCGGCGCTGGACGCAGAAAGCGAACGTGCGGTGCAACAGGCCGTTGAGGTCATGTCGGCAGATCGCACCACGATGATCGTGGCACACCGTTTGGCCACCGTTAAAAAGGCCGACCGCATCTTGGTTTTTGAAGATGGGCAGGTGGTCGCGGATGGCAACCACAACGAATTGGTTGCCGCGGGCGGGCTGTATGCACGCCTCGCCAAACTACAATTCACCGATGGCTACGCTACGGAATAACGATTTTTCGACTGAAACGCTTGCACAAATCCGCATTTGCGCGCACCCTCTTTTTTAAAACATCTTGCCAACGAGCAAGGAAGGGGAGGACTATATGACACGTTTTGCGACACTGGCCGATTGTCAGGCCATCGAAAAAGAAGGCCCTTGGGAAGATCGTGATCTGCCCAAGACCATGTATGAGTTTCTTACAAATACCACCGAGAAATTTGGAAACCGCAATGCGCTGAGTTATCAAATCACCTCGGGCGCGACGGACAAGGCCGAAACCCTATCATGGCGTAGTTTGCATACCAAAATAGTGCAAGCCGCCAATATGTTCCGCGGCATGGGCATTGGTGAGGATGACGTCGTTGCCTATCTTTTACCAAACGCAAACGAGACTATTTTCACCTTGTTGGGGGGGATGATTGCGGGCATCGTCAATCCGATCAACCCGTTGTTGGACGCTGAACAGGTGGCCTCGATCCTGCGTGAAACCAATGCCAAAGTGTTGGTCACAATGAAGAGCCTGCCGGGGAGCGATGTGGCCCAAAAAGCCGCCGAAGCTGCGGCAATGGCGCCGAATGTCAAAACCGTTGTTGAGGTGGATTTGTTGCGCTATGTGTCACCGCCGAAAAGCTGGATCGCCAGCATGATCCGGCCGAAAAACCCTGTGGTACACAGCGCCCAAGTGGTCAATTTCACCAAGGAAATGGCGCGTCAAAACACAACACTGGACTTCCCGGATTCCGAAGGGGATCGCATTGCCGCTTACTTCCACACAGGCGGTACGACGGGGATGCCAAAGGTTGCGCAACACAAATATTCCGGAATGATTTACAATGGTTGGCTGGGCGAAACCCTGTTGTTTGATGAAAATGACACCTTGATTTGTCCACTGCCACTGTTCCATGTTTTCGCGGTGCATGTTGTGTTGATGTCTGTGATTGCCTCGGGATCACATGTTGTGTTTCCAACCCCGCAGGGCTATCGCGGCGATGGCGTGTTTGACAACTTCTGGAAATTGATCGAGCGTTACAAAGTCACCTTTGTAATCACCGTTCCAACCGCCATTTCAGCGCTGATGCAGCGCCCGGTGGATGCAGATGTGTCCAGCCTGAAAATCGCGTTTTCTGGATCTGCGCCATTGCCGGTCGAACTATACAACCGATTTGAAAAAGCCACTGGTGTGAATCTGGTCGAGGGTTATGGGTTGACCGAAGCGACTTGCCTTGTGGCGATCAATCCAACAGATGGCGAAAAGAAAATCGGCTCGGTCGGGCTGCCATTCCCCTACACCGACGTGCGGATTTTGAATTGTGATGATGCTGGTAATATTCTGAATGAATGTGAAGTCGACACAGTCGGCGAGATTTGCGTGTCCAACCCTGGCGTTGTTGCAGGTCACACCTATACCGAAGCTCCCAAAAATGTGGGTCTTTTTGCCGATAAAAAATACCTGCGGACAGGCGATTTGGGGCGACTTGATGCCGATGGCTATTTGTGGATTACAGGCCGCGCCAAGGATTTGATCATTCGTGGCGGGCACAATATTGATCCGGCCGAAATCGAAGAGGCTTTGGCAGGGCATCCCGCCGTTGCCTTTGCGGGTGCGATTGGTCAACCCGATAGTTTCGCAGGTGAATTGCCTTGCGTTTACGTTGAGTTGGTGGATGGGACCGAAGTGAGCATTGATGAATTGATGGCGCACGCCAATGAGCATGTGCATGAGCGCGCAGCTCGCCCTAAGTATTTGGAAATAATAGATGAATTGCCAAAAACTGCTGTGGGAAAAGTGTTCAAACCTGATTTGCGGAAAATGGCGATCACGCGGATTTATAACGCAGCCCTTAGTGAGGCAGGTCATGCCGCCGAGGTGGTCCGTGTGGTGGACAGCAAAAAGCGCGGGTTGGTGGCACAAATCACCAAAACTGGCACGGTGGATGAAGAGGCTGTGCTACATTTGCTAGGCGAATTTACCCGTCCGTGGGAATGGGTCGAATAGTTTAGCTTAACTAACGACAGAATCAAAAAAGGCGGCCTCGCAAAACTGGGGCCGCCTTTTTCGTTTATGTGTTTACCAAATCAGTTGGTGCAGGGGATATCAATAACCACCACTTCGGCCCCACGGCGCGTTTTGATCGTGCAGGCTTCTTGCTGCTCAACCCGTACAACCTCGCGGGCTTCGATGCCCAACAGTTGGTTTTGGTCAACCTCAATTGGTCCAACATCTGCGACGTCACCTGTGCCAACCAATGCCAGCGACAAACGGCCAGATCCTTGAGCCTGTGCCAGTGCGGCGACCTGTTGAGGCGTAGCCTCGACTGTCACGGTGCGGGCAACTTTGGTATTGCCGATGTCGTCATTGGCGGATTGGTCAATCGCAACCAGACGCACAGCGGTTTCAATCAGTTTGGTGATGTTGCCATTGGTGTCGCGGCCAGGTGTTGAACCGGTCCAGAAAACATCAACCTGATCACCAGGACGTAGGAAACCCGATACACCACTGCTGACGTCAACTTTGATAGCAAAGGCACGCATACCGGCTGTGAGGCGCGATGTAATGCCAGCGTCTTTGCCGGGATCTGTCACTTTTAGGGTCAAAACGGGTTCACCGACTTCCATTGTCCGCAAAACAGAGCGCAGTTTGTCGCTGTCTTTGGGGAACAAGGAAATACCTGGCTTGCCATCTTCGATTTCGGCAGGTGGGTGGGTGTAGATTCCCTCGGGAAGTGAATCAACAGGCCACATGACCAGTTTGACGTCATCTTTGGTAAGACGCTCGCCGTACTTTATTTTGCGTTTCACAACAAAGACTTGCACGGTATCAACCATGCCGTCTGCAATTGCCTGAAGCTTGGCGGTTTCGGCCTGTGACGTGCTGATAAAGCCTTTGGCCATGTAGACAGCAAATCCTGCCAATGCCAGGCCGGCGATCAGGACTAACCCAAATACCATACGCATGATGTATCCTTTCGTCTCATATGCCCTCTGCGCTCGACTGCCTCGGGGCTTGATAAATTCTCTTTCGCCATCATGCTTTTGAAATGCGGCGAAAAAGTGAACAAAAGACGGGTTTTCTAAGGAATGTTGCCAAATCTGGCATGTATTGTTTTGAAAACCCTAGTCTTTAAAATATGCTGCTGACCTCGCGGTCGCCAATAAACGTACCGATGCTTGTCGATTGCTCAGTCGTTGTTGACCCGATCAAAAAGATGACGGCCAGTCCGAGAAACGCGATGCCTGCGGTCAGAACAACCCAGTCCACTGTGATTGCGCCCTCTTCAGATTTTACAAATTTTGCGATTGTATTAAGCATTTTTATTCTCCGTGTTTTAACCTGTATGTTTGTATTCATGGCCTTAAATTAGCTAAGAACTGTGTCCAGAATGAGGAATGTCAGAGGAAATCTGGGGACCAATTTGGTGCCATTATTTGGCTTGCGTGCCGGTTTGTTCGGCTCCTTAAACGCAAAAAAGCCGCGCCCGGTGAAGGGCACGGCTTTTGTCATTTCAATCTGTTCAGATTAGAAAGTGGACGAGATTGTTTGGCTTGTCATCTTGTCGCTGATTTTGTTGGTCAGCGTTTCGGTGCCGCCAGAAACAACAGTCATAACAGCAAGGCCCAGACCAACGATTGCGGCTGTCAGAACAACCCAATCAACAGTTACGGCGCCAGATTCATTGCTTACGAAGTTTTTGATCATGTTAGTCATTTTGATATTCCTTTTATGTGTGTTTTCTAGCGTTGCTTAGAACGAAGAAGAGATTGTTTGGCTTGTCATCTTGTCGCTGATTTTGTTGGTCAGCGTTTCGGTGCCGCCAGAAACAACAGTCATAACAGCAAGGCCCAGGCCAACGATTGCGGCTGTCAGAACAACCCAATCAACAGTTACGGCGCCAGATTCATTGCTTACGAAGTTTTTGATCATGTTAGTCATTTTGATATTCCTTTTATGTGTGTTTTCTAGCGTTGCTTAGAACGAAGATGAGATTGTTTGGCTTGTCATCTTGTCGCTGATTTTGTTGGTCAGCGTTTCGGTGCCGCCAGAAACAACAGTCATAACAGCAAGGCCCAGACCAACGATTGCGGCTGTGAGAACAACCCAATCAACAGTTACGGCGCCAGATTCATTGCTTACGAAGTTTTTGATCATGTTAGTCATTTTGGTATTCCTTGTTTTACGTTTTGCTCTTTCCATATTCCTAAGCGGTCTTCATCAGGTCGGCCTCTTATTGACCCTCATTTCCGCGTCGGGATGGGTATATATAGCCGTTTGATTGGGGCGAGAATTGGGCAGATATGGTTCAATTTTAAGCTATTGTTAAAAATTGATGCGATATTGCCTAAGCTATTGTAATTTAACGATATAAATCTTAAAATATATTGAAATTACTTGTTTTTTTCCACTTTTGCATGGTTAATTCAGGCAGTTTCCCCCGATTTTTCCGCAATAAACTGGCGTTAACGTTAATTATTTGCGACAACGGATATGGTTAATAGTACCGAGGCAGAGCAGGAATCCGCATGAAGCGGCGCTTCGTATCCATAATAGCAATTGTCGCGGTGTTTGCTGCGGCTCAGGTGATGGCCGAAACGCCATCGCCCTATCCGAGTTTTACCTTCAAACGGGTTGGGGTTCCCAACAAGGGATCGACCAACCGCATCAAAGTGCAGGTTGATCCGTCTGACCAATTGGCCCCTGTAAGTGCAGCGCCGGATGCTGACGACCCAACAACCCCTGACAAGGCCCCTGTCCTAACAGGGTTGGAATGGTATTGGGTGGGTGTTTCGCCAAAACTCACTGATTCCGGGCCGGGACGCTTGCGCAGTGCGGTTTTATATTTGGAAAAGGCACCCGAGGGTAAAGCCGTGCCAAAGCCGCGTTTGCAGCAATTGCAGAATATCGCCAAAGCGCACGGAACAGAAATTCTAATGGCAACCATCGGCACAGATGTGTCGCCCGCTTTGGTTCTGGCCGTGATCGGTATCGAATCTGCGGGCAAATCCGATGCGGTCAGCGGGGTAGGGGCAACTGGCCTGATGCAACTGATGCCAGCGACCGCCAAACGGTTCGGCGTTGAGGATTCCACTATTGCCTCCGAGAACATAAAGGGCGGTGTCGCCTATCTGGATTGGTTAATGAAAGAGTTTGATCGCGACCCTGTTATGGTGCTGGCCAGCTACAACGCGGGCGAGGGTGCCGTTAAGAAACACGAAGGCGTGCCGCCTTTCGCTGAAACCCGTGCCTATGTGCCCAAAGTTTTGGCCGCATGGACGGTTGCGCGTGGGTTGTGCCTGACCCCGCCTGAATTGGTGACGGATGGCTGTGTGTTTGCTGTACGAGGGCTGGCCTCAAATGACTGATAATAAACCGCTGGTGCTGGATGTTGATGGGACGCTCTTGCGCACTGATATGTTATATGAATGCTTTTGGGCAGGCCTTGGGCACAACCCGCTGGCGACCTTAAAGGCGACGATCAAGCATTTGCGCCATCCGGCCCGTTTGAAGCAAGAACTGGTTAACGTGGTTGATTTGCGCACGGACCTGTTGCCGCTGAACGCTGATATCAAAGCGCTGGCCGATGAAACCCTCGCATCCGGGCGCGATGTGGTGCTGGCATCGGCTTCTGATCAGGCGCTGGTGGCCCGTGTGGCCCACGACCACGGGTTCCAACAAAACGTGTTCGCTTCTGATGGTGACGTTAACCTTAAAGGGTCGGCCAAAGCCGAGGTGTTGGTACAGGCTTTCGGCGAGGGTGGGTTTCACTACGCCGGTGACAGTGCGGTGGACCGCGCGGTTTGGGAGCACGCAGACGGTGCGCTGATTGTTGGTAAACACGCGGGTATTGCCCGTGATCTGACAGCGGCGGGCAAACAAGTGGCGCAGTACCCTGCAGGTTGGAAAGCCCGCGATCTGCTGCGTGCGCTGCGCCCACATCAATGGGTGAAAAATATCCTGTTGGTGCTGCCGATGATTGCGGCGCATGATTTTGGGTTGGACACGTTGTTGATGGTGCTTTTGGGCATGGTCGCCTTTAGCGCCGCAGCCTCGTCTATATATATAGTCAACGATTTACTGGATCTTGAGGCGGATCGCCTGCACCCCAAAAAGCGGTTTCGCCCGTTTGCGGCGGGTGAAGTGCCCATCGGGATTGGGATGCTAACCAGCAAAGCCTTGGGCGTGATTGCGCTGGGGATCGGGGTTTATCTGGGCAGCGCATTCCTGTTGGTGGTCATTTTATACATGACGCTGTCGCTGGCCTATTCCCTGCGTCTGAAACGGATGCGCTGGGTGGATATCACCACCTTGGCCAGTCTTTATACATTACGCGTGGTTGCGGGTGCCGCGGCCAGCGGGGTGGTTGCCTCGGGTTTTATGTTGGTGTTCATTTTTCCGGTGTTCATCGCCCTTGGCTGCGTAAAGCGGTTAACCGAGCTGACCTTGGCCACCTCGGATGAACGCCTGCCTGGCCGTGGCTATGGTCGCCCAGACCGCGATGATCTGCTGAATGTCGCTGGCTTGGGTGTGGTTGGTGCGTTGCTGGTGTTCTTTCTCTACAGCTTTAGCGAACAGGCCCAAACGCTTTATCCCAGTCGCTGGCTGCTTTGGGTGGCCTTGGCGCCGCTGGCATGGTGGCTTATTCGCATGGTGCGGTTGGGGTATTTGGGCAAACAAGACTACGACCCGATTGTCTTTGCCATGACCGACAAGCGCGGCATCGGCATTTTGTTAATCCTGTTGTCGCTGATATTCTACGCGGCGGGCCTTTGGCAGACGTGGTTCGGGTTTTGAGCAACACAGCTAACCTCCCTTTGACGGGCATTCGCGTGTTGGATGCCTCTACCTTTATCGCGGGGCCATCCTGTGCCGCAACGCTTGCGGAATTCGGCGCTGACGTGATCAAAGTTGAGCACCCCGTTGGCGGTGATCCGCTGCGCAATCTTGGCACCGATAGCGGCACGGGGGCGGGCTCGCTTTTGTGGTTAAACGAGGGGCGCAATAAGCGCTCCGTCACGCTGAACCTGAAATCGGCGCGCGGATCTGAAATGTTTCGCGACATGGCGGCGAAATCGGACGTGGTGATTGAAAACTTCCGCCCCGGCACGTTTGATAAATGGGGGCTGTCCTATGAAACCCTGCGGGCCGCTAACAAGGGCCTGATCATGCTCAAGGTGTCGGGCTATGGTCAGGATGGACCGTATCGCGACCTGCCAGGTTTTGCGCGCATCGCCCACGCTGTAAGCGGGTTAAGCCATCTAACCGGCTCGGTCGATGGCGCGCCGCTAACACCGGGGTCGACATCATTGGCGGACTATATGTCGGCGCTGTACGGGGTGATCGGCATTATGATGGCGCTGCGCAGCCGTGATGGTACGGGGCAGGGGCAAATGGTTGATGTGGCGTTGTATGAATCGGTGTTTCGGGCGCTGGATGAAATTGCGCCCGCCCATGCGATGAACGGCACAGTGCGCGGCCGCCAAGGCATTCATACCATCAACGCCTGCCCCCACGGCCATTTCAAATGCACCGATGATAAATGGGTGGCGATTGCCTGCACCAACGATAAAATGTTTGCCCGCTTAAGCGTGGCGATGGGACAGCCCGATTTGGCCACATCCCAGTGGTATCAAACTGTGCAATCGCGGATTGACGACGAAGACACCGTCAATGGCATTGTGCAAAAATGGACAGGGTCTCTGTCGCAAGCCGAGGTGCAAATGGTGTGTAATACGGGCGACGTCCCCTGTGGTGCGGTGATGTCGATCACAGACATCGCCAAAGATCCCCATTACGCTGCTCGCAAAACCCTAACTGATATGATGGTCGAGGGCATCGGCCCACTGCCGTTCCCTTCACCCTTGCCGCGCCTTTCGGAAACACCGGGGCAGCTTAATTCACTTGGCCCGCACCTGGGCGCATCAAACCTCGACATCTACGGCGATCTACTGGGCTTGTCGGAAGCTGACCTCGCCCAGCTTTCGAGAGACGGCGTCATTTAAGCCGCCGCTCATCAAGCCTAACAGCTTTCTTCGCTAGGAACGAGAAACGCAGCGTCAGCGCGTGACGAGTGGTTGGCTAAATCGACATCTTCTTAAAGATAAACTCGGGAATGCTCCGAATGATCAGCATTATATAGCGCCAGAAAAACGGGGTATAAATCACGTTGCGCTTTTTCGCGACGGCCTTCAGAATATCTGCTGCGACCTTCTCAGGTGTTGCGACCAAAAACATCCCCTCGATGCCCCAAGTCATGCCCGTGTCCACAAATCCAGGTTTCACCGTGACCACATGTCCACCTGAGCGGGTCAAACGGTTGCGCAGGCCCGACAGATAGGTGGCGAACCCTGCCTTGGCAGCGCCGTAGACATAGTTGCCAATGCGCCCACGATCCCCTGCGACCGACCCAACGCCCACAACACAGCCACCGCCACGCAGCTCCATTTCTGACGCAATGCTTTGCAAAAACATAGCTGGTCCCGTGAAACTGTCCGTCACCGTGCCTTCAATCAGGCTGGGGTCTGCATCA